>Ga0307515_10022166_pt1 | contig 11210 bp, 5 predicted proteins | sample 17_EM_MG_FD_194513 | JGI IMG/M metagenome (GOLD analysis project Ga0307515, IMG submission 194513) | Populus trichocarpa ectomycorrhiza microbial communities from riparian zone in the Pacific Northwest, United States - 17_EM | ecosystem: Host-associated > Plants > Roots > Unclassified | place... | reverse complement strand
AGATGCAAATTTGCGAAGCAGTAAAAGCCTTCAATGTTAATTAGAGTAAGATCGAAAACGAATGATAGGCATTGAAGTGAAGGCATGAGAAGCGTGAAAGATGAATGCTTCAAAAATCTTTATTGGAGAGAACAAAAATCTGTAATTTTATTGAAGTCAATTGAGTGGCCTAACAAATATACTGCTTAATCTTAATTTAAAGTTCACCTTAGGGGACCTTAACAAAAATTAAGAAAAATAAAATTAGCATTGCAGTTACATTATATTAAAAAACAGAACATGCACATTTTCACAAAACCATTCTGGATGCCAATGTTCATCCTAATGATAATTTTTTAAAAAAATTTCAATTTTCAACTTTTATTTCTGTCATTCCATCATTACACTTAATTTTTGGATCCATTTATGCATTACAATTTACTTTTATTTACATGCAAATATTTCATTAATGAATTAAACATTAATTTTACAAAATAGATTTTGTTGTTGGAAAACAAATTAAAAAAACAAGGGTTTAATTTTTTTTTAAAAAAAATCATTCCAGTCTTTGTTTTTTAAAAGAGGTAAAAAACTTCAGTTTGGTCTCTAAAGTCTTAATTTATTTGTATTATTTAGTCCATGTTGTTTTGAGACTTCATGTTTAGGTCTTAAAGTTTATTTTGTTTGTGTTTTTATCCCTGGATGTTGGATGTTGGGGTAGGAGAGGTAAAGCTCTTGGAAAAAAAAGAGGGGAGAAACATTCAATCAACCACTTTTTAGTCACAAAAAAATGTTGATTTTGATGTCAAATTGTTTGTCTTAAAGAAGAGATTTCAATGGATGTAGTTTTTCTCTTTTAATATTGGTAAGAAAAAACAGATCAAGATTCATAAAGTTTGTTTTAATTCGGTTTGATTAATTTGTTTTTAAGGAAATTACATGGGTGTTCTTGAGGTGTTTTTAGGTGAAAATAAGTTTTTAGATGAAAATAAATTGAAAGTTAATTTTTTGGATCTTGAAGTTTAAACCTGATTTTTCCTTCACCGAAGATGGTTGAAAATGAATTGGTGAATGCCAAGTCATTTGTCCAAGAAAACAATGCATTGGTCGTGTTATTTAAAAAAGATAACCAGGTGCGCCAACCTGGCTTCTAGACCTAGACGGCTTCAAATTTTTGGTTTTGAGTCGACATGTGAGCTTATCCATCTAGGCCCAACAACACCTAGTTTATGAGTATTTTGGCCAATCACCTTCTACTTTCTTATTTTATTTCATTTATTCTTTGCATCTTGTTTCTATTTGAATTCCATGTTTTGCATTTTTTTTTCTATCATATACATAGTTAATTTGTAATTTGACATCATATACATGATTCTTGTAAATACATTAAGTTTATCAGCTAAACAAAGAAAAAGAATCAAGTGTTACATCAAAAAGTCATCAAATAGTATGACATTTCATGTATAATAATTAATTTGTGAAAGTGAATTTCATATATTATTGACTCTTGTTTGTGTCATGAACATTAATAGGTTCTTGATGAAGTCATGGAAAAACTTCACAGACAGATATTTGACTTACCCTGGTTGTTGAGTTATGGGCTTGAGTCTTACTTGTAAAACAAGTTCTTCATGGAAAGAGAGATACTCTGATGCGTAAGTCGGTATTTGAGTTTTTCTTACATGACAAGCAAATAAAAATTCAAGAACATGAAAATGATGTTTTTTGTGTGTAAAGAAGAGATGTGTGATTTTTTGTCTCGTGTTATTTATATGATGGAGAAGTGCAGAGATAAGTGTTCAAACCCCTTTTTTCTCTCTCGAAACCTGAGAATATATATCTTGGAGAATATCTAACAAATATCTAAAAATGTATTTGGTGAAATATATGAGAAAATATACTATTTATAAATAATGGATAATAGGGATGAATAGTACCATGCATGAATTGTACCATGCAAATAATACTATTTATAAATAGTAAAAAGAGATAAGGTAAGGTAGCTTGGTCAAATCGACCAAGGTAAGAGAGAGAAAAAGATGACAGAGTGGAGCTCAGTTTAATAGAGTCTGAGACTTAGGACTTGTTCTGAACAAGTTTTGCATGACAAACACTATTAATGAATAGTAAATGACAGTACTATATCGAGCTAAGGGAAGAGAGGAAAATAAGGGGTTGAAGCTCGATTTAACTAAATCTGGTAAATACTATTCATGAATAGTAAATTAAACTATAACAAGCTAAGGGGTGAGAAAAAAGGAGCAGGAAGAGAAAAGAGCTTGATGAAGCCACAACTTAACCAAGTTTTTTCTTATCTTTTTTTTGTTGTATTATAACTTGCACCTCAAAGTCTTATAAACATATATGTTTGGAAGATTTTATCTAGCTAAAGAGGGGGAGAAAATACTTACAGTGCAAAAATTTAATTTTATCGCTATGCTTGCACAAAAGTGTCACTTGCACCTCAAAGTCTTATTGCACCTCAAAGTCTTATAAACATATATGTTTGGAAGACTTTATCTAGCTAAAGAGGGGGAGAAAATACTTACAGTGCAAAATTTACTTCTATCGCTATGCTTTGTCTTTGAAGACGAGGAAAGATTTGGTCATAATAACGTAAAGATAGTTGTTCACGAGAACCTGGAGACATGGCCACGAAGACCTAAAGACATTGGTGACAAAGACCTAGAGAAATTGGATCACAAGAATTGAAGAATTGGAGATAGTGGCCACATAGACTTGTGATTGGGAGATTGACTAGCTATTATCGCTTAAACTCCTTATCATTTACAAGCCAATAACCATTATTACGATTCATGGAATAGTAAATTGAATGTGAAGCTCTGTTAGTCCAAGCCTTGAAAAATACTATTCATGAATAGTAAAACCAAGTTATGCATAAAGTAATGCTACTGTTCATAAACAGTAAAACCAAGTTATGCATAATATTATAATAGTACTAACTAAGCCATGCATAGTTTAGTTTATTATATTAAAAGACAAAAAAGATGGAGATTCAAATCTTTAGAGATAATCCATGGTTTATTTAATCTTAGGCAACAATGTAAGTGCATGGACCTCTCTCCCTAGCTCTAGCTGTTTTTTTGTAAGTGCATGGACCTCTCTCCCTAACTCTCGCTGTTTTTTCTTTCTCTCTCTTATAAACTAGTGGAGGTGACCAATGATAATCAATTGTTCCATTGTTTTTTAGTGCATGACAGTCCTTAGTGTCATGCTCATTGCCATGGTGAAAAAGACAAAACTTATTGGGGTTCTTTATGTCTAAACCACATTTTATTGGAGGTGGATTTTATAAGAAGTCTTTTCTTTGAATAACAGTTAGCACCTTTGTTCGTGTGGAGGTCAGAGGTATGGTCATGAACTTGAAAAACGTCAAACAATCATAGATGTGCCCTCTAGTTTTCCTTTTGGATTTTTTTTATTGGAGATTGATGGCGTGGTGGAGACTCTACTTATATTTGGAAGCGTGGATGATTTTGTCTAGTCACGCTAACTTCTACTAACCTGTTGTAATTTTTCATCACGTGTTTGATGATGAGAAGATTTTTATCAGAGAGTGTATAACCTATTTCATAAGAAATATTTATAGACCTCATTCATCAAAGTTTCAATGGCGATGAGTTCAAGCATATTCTCCACACTTAAGAATTTTTCATTGAATCTTTGAAGACAAGCTTTAGTACTTTTATTTTTTCATTATGTGATTATGAAGAGTTGTGTGGTACTTTTTTTTGAAAGGAATGTTTATGCTAAAGTGAGAGATAAGCTTCACAAAAAGATTATGAAAACTTATGGTAGAGGCATGTTTTAGGTTATGATACCACATTTTAACATATTCGTAAAAAGTTGTTGGAAGAACTTTATACATAACATCAATGTTTTGTGTGATAAGCTCTAAGATGTTTTTCACATTTTAGATGTTCCCCTGAAGGTCTATAAATCCTTCATAATTATCTAGACTGACTTTTATAGAGACACGGTTTTTGATGAGTTGAGTTTGTAACATTATGTGACATAATAGAGTCTTTTGGTGAGCATTGTGCTATGGCTCACGGACTAGTGAAGTCATGGAGGTTGTCTGACGCCTAGGTCTTTATATGGTGGAGTGAGGTGATGAAAACTGATGATGACTAGATTGTTTGGAGTGTCTCATGTAAGAATGAGATATATATCTTATTATTATTGTAAGAGTGCGAGTGTTACTCGTATATAAGTCATTTTACCTTGTTTCTCTATAGAAAAGGAGTTGTATATGTGTGTATTTAGTGCATGTATATAGGCTTGTTGTTATGTAGGAGAAATAGCACAAAGATACAGTTGCATCACCGCAACAACATTATTAAGTAAATGAATTTGGTTGCAAAGTTGTTGAAGCCCAATATGAGCTGTAGTCTTTGTGGGTAGATCAATCACCCTTTCTTATTCTGGAGACTCGTCCATCATGGAAAGTGTTTTAAAATAAAAATGAAAGGGAATGGACTAATTTTTTGTTGAGACTCTTACAAACGGAGCCACTGATAAAGTCATAGAAAAACTTCACAAAAAATTCTGACTTTCCCTAGCTGATGAGACCTAGGCCTGAGTCGTACCTGTAAAACAAGTCACTTCAATGCTTGAGTTAGTATTCGAGTTTTTCTTAATTGACAAGCAAGTAAAAATTAAAAAAGATAAAAATGGTGATTTTATATGCAGAGAAGATATGTGTGTTCTATGTCTCGTGTTATTTGTATAATAGAGAATTGTATAGATAAGTATTTAGACCCCCTTTTTCTCTATCTGAAAACCTGAGAATATATAACTTAAAAAATATATGACAAATATCTAGAAAAATATCTGGTTAAATATATGAAAAATGATATTATTCATAAATAGTATGAATAATGATGAATAGTACGATGCATGAATGGTACCATGCAAATGGTATGGTTCATAAATAGTAAAACGAGGTGAGACAAAGGAGCTCGGTCAGACCCAACAAAGAGAGGAGAGAGAGATGAGCTTGGTCTAACCAAGTTTAGGACTTGGGACTCAATCTGAACGAGTTTTACATAGTAAACACTATTCATGAATAATAAACGAGACTATACCAAGCTAAAGGATGAGAGAGAAAGGGAAGAGAGAGAGAGAGAGAGATGAAAGGTTGAGCTCGGTCTGACCGAATCTGGGAACTGTGGACCATAATCTTAAAACCCGGGCTGCCCTGATGGGTCGGTCGACTTGGGACCCGGCCGACAAGGTCATTACCGGGCCGAGTTTAAGAAAACAAAGGGGAAGGAAAAAACTCGAGTGACCCGATTGCAACTCGTTATCATTTTATTTTTTTGAATAAAAATAACAACATTTTATTTTATATAAAAAAAGTAAAAAATTAAGGGTCGACCCTGGATGACCAGGTCAAAACCCTTGACCCGGGTCTTAGTTCAGATCGACCACCGAGTCAAATGTAAAAACTATGCTTTGGACTTGTTTGGAACGAGTTTTGCATAATAAATACTATTTATGAATAAATACTATTCATGAATAGTAAATGTAACTATACCAAGTTAGGAGATTAAAGAGAAAAAAAGAAGAGAGAGGAGCTTGATTAGGCCACAGCCCAATCAAGTGTGGTGGACTCGGTTGGGCCATAACACACTGTTGGGACTCGGTTGGGTCGAGACCCATCTGAGATTTTTCATTTTATTGTATTATCAGTTTCTAATTTAGTGATTCACACATGTTTTAGTCGTCTCACCATTAAGAGTCCAAGTTGCAATTTAAAATAAGGAGTCGTCACTTTTTTCACGAATCTTTACAAAATATTAGAAGAGTCTCGGTCTTACTACATATACATGCATCTTTATGTTATAAAGTGTTTAGTTGATCCTTTTAATTGCCACCACATTCTAAAATTTAGCTAGCTTCCTTCTGACTTCTCTTCTTTATTTTTATAAGTGTTTTTCACTTGGAAATATATTAATATTTTTTTTATTAAAGTATGCATTACAGTTTGTTATGCCAAATAAATCACATAATAGATAAAACAACAAAGAGCACTAAATTATTCTTTTTATTTTTTCTATGGATAGGATAGAATTATTCGGTCTTTAAATGCTTTCCAATTTTGCAAATTTACTTGCAAGTTGAAATAAACATTATGTCAGCTGAAAACAAAGGTACTATTATATAGTTTAACTAATCGTATGCCCCCACATTGCAGTCATAATCAATTTTAGTCATTCAATTATTTATAATTGTTTAATAATTTAATAATGTCTTTTTAAATATGTTTTGTGTGTGTTATCAAAGTCGTTATATTATGTCTATTTGAACAAGAGCATTAACAAAAATTTCACCCCTACAAATATTTAACTTAAATTTTATATATTTTTTTATAGCATTTTATTTTTTTTCAACCGGGTATCAATTTTTAAATTTTTTTTATGGATTGAAATTAATTTTATAAATTTATGTCCTGAAACTTCATAAGCAGTTAATTGTTTTTTTTAAATTATATAATATTGTTTTTTCAATGCATATCAAATTTAGATATTTAATTATTCTCTTTTTTAATATAAAGAAATTATATCGTGAAACCAAAATAAAAGGTAGTTATATATATATATATATATATATTTTATTTTCTTGATGGATATTGAATTTAGAATTTTAATTATTCTCTCTGTTTTTAATGTATTATTTGATTTTATATTTTTATTAAAAAAGAAGATTTATTTAAAAAATAACAACGAAACAAATAATACATCATTAAACTCCTATACTAGCTAAAGAATCTTGATATATTTTTAAACAACCTAAAGAATCTTGATATGTGTTGATCTATCATGGGAGATGAGTTTCTTGATTTTTCTGTTTTTACTTCTTATTCAAAAATATTTTATATGCATCTTAAACTATAAGTTATGATATTAGCTTTTTATTGATTTGAAAAAGAAGAATTTACAATAAATCTATGGGAATAAATTATGATTATAATATTTAGTTTAAAAACTTTCCCCGGTATTATTTTCTTCTTCTTACTTGCTATCAATATTTTAATTTTAATTTTTATCTATATATGTGACAAGATATACTCAATGTATGTGTTCAATTTTTTTAGATATTAAAATTTTATTAATTAAAACTTAAATATATTGATAAATAAAAAATTTATATATTAAAACCATAACACCATTTTGAATAAAGTTAATTCGAGAATCTTGTTAACAAAAAAACTAGAAGAGAAAGGGTTTTTTTTTTTTAAAAAAAAAAAAATTCATTATAATAATTCTTTCACCTTTTTTTGGATTTTTTTTCAATCAATGTTTTTTTTTAATTTTATTATTCAGCATTAGATTTATTGAAGATTGAAATTTTTTTTTATAAGATTATTTCAGTCTAATGACTCAGACCATGAGTTTGACTTAACTTAGTTGACTGGAGTTTTTATCCTTTTTTTTTTCTAATTGAGTTTTTTTCTCAATTTTATATTTTAATATTGGGTTAATTGAGAATTATACTTCATGATTTGTCTCAATTTGCTTTTTATGAAGTTATTCTCGTTTCATGACTTAAACCATAGGTTTCGCAAATTAACTCGAGTTGATTCAAGTTGTTTTTTATGTCATTTTTTTGCTTTTTTTTTAATTTTATCTTTTAACACAAGGTTTATTGGAAATTGAGCTTTATAATTTATTTTAATTTGTTTTCTATTGAGTTATCATAGTTTTATGACCGGGGATGCAAGTTTGACAAGTTAACCTGAGTTGACTCGGATTATTTTTTTTTAATTTTCATCTTTCAACATTTGATTTATTAGAAATTAGGTTTCATAATTTATTTTCAACATTTTAGTTGCCAAGCTGATCGAGTTAATACCCACTTGGTTTAAATTTTTTTCTACTAGAAAGATTTTAGCAATGTGTAGATATTTTGTATATTAAAATAACTTTTAATCTGACCCGTATGGTAGAAGGCGAATGAACATTATTCATTGGAATAAAGATATGACAAACATCCCCATGGCTGAAAAAAATATTAAGTTATGATTTTGGGATAGGATGATCTTTTTACCATGATTTAATGTCATTTTCAAATTAGTTTTTTTAATTTTTTAAAACAAAAAAGTTACCTGAATACCCTAGGAACAAAAAAAAAGGTAGCTTAAGCCAAAGTGCTTTTTTTTATGTCTTTTTTGATTTTTTATTAAAGTTAAATTACTTAATTACCCATGGGTTCAAAATTAACAAAACTATTTTCTGGAATGTTTTGGTCTTTTCATCATGTTTTTTTTTTTTTGCTAATGTCAAGTTAACTAAAGTGTTTTTGTATTTTAACAAATATTTAATATATTAAAAAAACTTTACTAGCATGTGTGGGGTCATTTGGTCACCAAACCCTGCATTTTGTGGTGATGTCTGAATAGTCTTGACGCCTCTTCTGCGATAAGACGACGAGTGTTTCAAACACACTTCTAGATGGGCATCGGTGGTCATATCTTTTTTTTTTTTATCCTTAATCTCTCTCTCCACATTGAATTCCATAGCAGCCTCTTCAAAATTTTAGACCAATCCATTCAACTTTTTTTGTTTACATTTAATCCCTATCATTTTGATTTCTATCAGAACTCAATTTTTGACCCTCCATTTTTATATAGTTCTAATAAAAAAACATTATATATATTGTGTGCAAGGAGGTAAATTTAGTCAACTTTTTTTTTTTTTTTATCATTTTGATGTTTTAGTAATTTTTATTAATTTTTTGTGGTTAGAGATAATCATAAAAAACCCAAAAAATAAAAAATAAAATACAGGTTGAAATTATACCAATAATTAAGTATCACATGCAAAATTTGAGTTTGAGAAATTATGGGTCATAACTAAGGTTTGAATCGAAGAAAAAGGTTTAAATTGGTTTAGTTTGGTTGAAGGTAAAAAAAAATTGGAAGTTCAAGTATGAGTTTGAAATAAATTGCCAATTTAGTAAATCAATTAAAAGCTTAACTGAAAAAAGAAAATTGAAATTGGGAGCCAGGCTTAAAAATGAATAATCGAAGAACCAAGGGCTGATATATGAGCAATGGAGAAATCAAAGGACATATTTTAATTCGGTCAAGTCAAGATTGAAATAAATTAAGAGAAAAGGTGCAAATTGAAAAAAATAAGAGAACTAAAACATGGGGACTGATATGAAGTTTAGTGTGATTCAATTAGGAAACCTAATTCTAGTTGGGGAAAAAAAACGACATCGTTTCGTGTTACGTGAAATGGGGCGCTTTTTTTAAATTGGGGAGGAGCATGGTGTAAATCTTCAAACAAAACGATGCTTTTTTCTGCAGAAATTCTGGGTTTTGCCCATATGGAAGTTGATCTTTTGCCCTCTTTCCGCCCTAGTCCCAGCTGCCAATTGATCCTCCCAGGAAACAAAAAACACATGCCCGTAATATTGAACGTGTTGTCCGTGATCCTGAAGTAAGAAATCACATTTTCTGCCCTGATTCTCTCCCCGCAGATCGAGCCAAAAAGGGTTGGTGGCCAACACTTAAGCTAGTTTCCAGTCCGGATTCATCAGGAAAATCTTCAAGGATTCGGTTTTCATGAAGTCGATGATTGTTTCATTTCATAAAAGGATTGAGATTCTCCTGTAAAAGGCCACATTCAGATACACCAAATAGACTTTGTGAGCGCAACAAAACAGAGGGCACTTACATCCTTCCAAGAGAAATAAGAGACTATGTTATCAAGGAGGGAGAAGAGAAAGCAATATCCTCAAGCAACTTATGGGTTTTTGTTCTTATAGTTCCAGTGTATTCGGCAACAGACTTGTTGAATCTTTAAAATAAGGTAACCTTTTCTTATCAAAAGGTTTTTTCTCACGTACTGTCTTTGCCATTACATCATGCTGCGAATCTTATTGGACTTGTCACTGGTCATACACAAAAGTTACAGACTCATGGATATGATAAATCAGAAACCTTGAACTTAATTCCATTTGCTTGAAGTTTTCTTTAACTAGAAGATGATTACTTCCATGTTAGTGAGAGGAACTGGAAACCCTAGGAGCTTAACTTAAAGGAAGAGTTTTAAGCAATGAAACAGAATAGGAATGGAAATATAGGAATAATGTATGTGTGCGTTTGCATCAGGATTGCAAGGTAACGTGTGAACAAATAGGAAGCGTGTGCTTTCTCTTCTAGAAAAGCCTGTCATCTTCTCTTAACCTGCAGAACATAGGAAACTTAATGGTGTTAGTTTTCCTTTACGATTATGAAAGGATGGGGAAGTTTTAATGATGTGTAAGCATAACAACATAGATCCTAATTGCTTTCGTTAAAATGAGCTCGAGCTCCCTCTGATAACTGATCATAGACTTTGGCTTGCTTAGTTTTTTTCGGTACCAGTTTATCTGATCATGTTCGATACTTGATTTGTTTTGGATTTAATTTTGATTTTTTGATTTTAATTTTTTGATTTGACTTGTATATCTGACATGATTGTTTAAGTTAAATTACCAACAAATTCTTAATTAAACAGGGCTTTATAGTTTTTTTTTTTTTTTATCTGGGGCCATGCGATCGGATCCTTATGGGTTATGGCCCATTTGGTGGCAGTTTTATGTATATCTTTGCGGGTCAATTGCTAAAACATTGGGTTTCATTCGTGGGACTCCGCCTAGTATAATGGGAGTGGGCGGAGTGGCCCAATGACAACGGGGCTGCGGTGGAGAGTGGTGTGGCCATGAGAACATTTTTGAAACGTAAAATAAACAGGTTTTTAATTTACTATTATTATTTAAAAAAGAAAAACTTAGCATTATTTTTTTTATAAACGCTTCTGACTCCAAGAATTAAAAATTAATTATGGTAAGAAAATCTCAAATACCTTTCTACGCTTCATGATTTATCTCATTCTAATTGCAAATAAAATATCATATAGGATAATTCCCAGCAATTTTAGAGGGCTTGGTTGTGTATTTTAACCAACTCTAGTCAAAGTATTTTCTTAAGTATATTTAAACTGAAAAGTTATTAAAAAATATTAAAATTAATATTTTCTTGATTTTTTTTATATAAATAAAAGCTCTTACACCACATTATTCAACATAAGAATTAAAAAAATAAGTTCAAGCCACCATCGACACCAAAGAAAAAGATATACGTAGGATCCAATTGTGATGCTTTTTACATCTCTTAATAAGATTTACGAAATAACTTATGTGTCTGCATATAATAA
>Ga0307515_10022165_pt1 | contig 11210 bp, 12 predicted proteins | sample 17_EM_MG_FD_194513 | JGI IMG/M metagenome (GOLD analysis project Ga0307515, IMG submission 194513) | Populus trichocarpa ectomycorrhiza microbial communities from riparian zone in the Pacific Northwest, United States - 17_EM | ecosystem: Host-associated > Plants > Roots > Unclassified | place... | reverse complement strand
CCCTCCTTGAGTTCACGCAAAACCCTCTCATTACCCAGGAAGTTCGCCCTTGCGTCACCTGGCGTCCTGCGATCCTTTCCAATCACCCAGTTTAATCCGGCTTCAACGGGTGATACAGTCTCATCGAGGTCGTGCCCATAGAGACATAGGCCGGCCTCCAGGCGCAGCGAATCGCGAGCAGCAAGACCAGCAAGTTGCACCGGGAACTTGTACAGGTGCTTGGTGAGTTCGACGGTATCTTCTGGTCGCATAGAGATCTAGAGTGAATACTATGAGCACGGGAGGGGAGAGAGAACTCGAAGGCAAATGCGAACCTCGAATCCATCTTCGCCGGTATAGCCCCCGCGCGCAATGTGAACTTTCTTCCCACTTATCTTTGCCCACCCGACTTTCCCGAATGTCAGCTCTTTGAGGTCATTGATGAGTGTAGCCTCCTTTGAGTCATCAATAAATCCTTGAAGGTACTCGGCTGCTTTGGGACCCTGGAGCGCGACTAAGCCCCATCCCTCCAGAACCTCATGTTGGACGCCATCCTTGGAATCGCGCTTCGCGTTCCACTCCTTCAGATGTTCGACAAAGTATGCGAGGTCTTCTTCTCGGCGACCTGCATTGGTGACGACATAGAAGGTATCGGGGGAGTGGCGCGTGATCATTGTATCGTCCAGGATACCTCCAGAAGGGAGCATAAGGACGGAGAGGGTTGAGCTGTTGTTGGGCAGCACGTTGAGGGACGACGGTGTAAGGTATTCAAGGAACTCGGTCACTGTTGGGCCACGGAAACTGAGTAATGGGTCAGTCGTCGTAGAAAGTTATATCGAGCCACAAGTAAGGGTATTATCCGTGAACCCTTCAGGTCTGAAGAGCTGAGCGCCCGAACACAAGACCACATTTCAAACATTGGAATCAATACATATCAAAGAGCTATTTCGCTTTGATAAGTATCGGAGATATGGCCTTGTGTCTGCCGACTTTGGACGCCCAGTTGCATCGTTTGTTGTCCGAGCCAGCACTTCCTTTCGGAAGGCGATACTACGAACACCGGATATTTCGTGTTATGGTATTTCGTGGACTTACACATGTTGGACCATGTGCCCGACATCGAAGAGACCAACACTCGACCGAACGTGCTTATGAGAATCGCCTGTATGAGGGGTGAAAGGGGTGAGTCATATGTGAAGAAAAGGAGAAGGATTTGGGATCATTCAGGCGAGAGGACAGTCCTTCAGGACCCGAGGTGCTCAGTGAGAGGACAGAGTCACGCCTTGTATAGCATGGTTCGACACCCAGTGAATGCTTGCGAGGACTTTGCGCGTGTGTACATGGTCCGAGCAAGAGCAATCGGGTTCACCTCTTTCGCGGGGTCCCTCGTTCGTTCGGGAAAGAAAAGGCAGCTTAAACATACCGTAACCAACGCCGTCGTACCCCAGGGGCATATCGTACCCAGCAAACGGCACCAGCTTCGCCTTGTTCTCGACGTGAAAATCGTAGAGGCCAGTCCGCTTTAACGGGGTCTATTTGTCCATCGTTTCGAAAGCGGAGGCAGTATGGAATGGTAGGAATGGGGGTTCTGGTCAGCATGGAAGTTGTCAGCCCGTGGTTTCGCAGCCTACCGGGGAGGTCGAATTCCATCGAACGGCACTACCGCCTTGGACGACCCGGAGTATCGAAGTCTTTGTACTACGTGATACAAGAGGCGTGAATGCCGCGTTAACGCGTCGAGATAATACCCGCGCAGCCATTTGTTGAAACTGATGTTTCGCGGTTGAGGTCCAACTTTTACATTTATCGTCCCCAACGAGGAGGCCACACTTCGGCTGTTCCAAGACAGCCGTGCACTGCTCGATAGAGTGGAAGTTCAATAGTTTCAGAAAGAACGTGTGCCGTCCTCCGATAAATTGAAGAACTGAGAAGCCCACATATTTCGTTCGCTTGCAATACGCCTCGCCAAAGTCGCCCATACCCTGCGTTTTCCTACGAGATTTTACATGCTTTTGCGTCCTGTTTGCGATCTATTTCATCTCCGTCCTCACTCGCTGCATGAAGATCACCGCTGTTTGGGTTTCAACCTTTTCCAGTCGGCATCGGCTAGTCTTTTACCATCACTGGTACCGTCAATACTGTCTTTCTCCCCGCTTTGGGCCTCCAGCCTTTATATCCCTATATTCACTTTCTCATTCTGTATCGCGGCTGCCATTTCCTACATCTGCTGGATTGTCACTTCGTGCGGCGGTTTTATCAGGATATGGATTTCCCTGTTGTTGTACATACATCCACAAAATACCGCCCCACCCCTGACCTCCCATGCATCCTGACGTTTGGAGGTGCCGGACGATAGGACCTACGGTGTTGTGAGCACATCGGACAGCGTCCTAGTTCCGTACTCTAAGAATCAGGTGCGCAGATTTGCGCCGCTAACGCTGGCACCCTCAGTATTCGGTCCTCATACCAGCTCTTCCTCTGCCAGAACGCTTGAACAACCTTCATATGTGACGTATTACTGGGTGTACCCTGAGCAACGGGTGAGGCCACAACGAAAGCAATCGCCACAGAATGTGAACAAGATGAAATTTCAACGAACCTAGTGAGTTATAATGGCCGTGCTCTAATTTTCTGTCATTCTCACACTTTGTACAGGCAGGAATAAATGACTGGTCCTTGTTTCTGCTGCGGGACGGCCTTGTACCTGCACTGATACCCTGACCAATAAAGTCTTTGCCGCGTGTTCGCCACCTTACCTTGTCTAAGGGAAGCGGAGTGTTTTGATAGACTTACTCTCTTTTGGTCTTTCTTGTACGCACGGCTCGTCTCGCAACGGAGGGGGGTGTTGGAATATATTAGTCTGCGCCACGCGCCGAACTGTGCGCGTTTCTTGGGTTCGCCTTTTCACGTGCGTTCTCGATTTGTATATAATAATACAAACTCAGCTGGTGACTTTCAGACTCAGCTGTTCCCCCCAACACTGAGCCTGTACGTCGCCCTTCCCTTGTTACGGTACTTTACCGCTTACGTCGAGTATCTAGGACATTTCCCTAGGTACATAATACAGCTGTTCCCCCGAACACTGAGCCTTAGTTTCCCTAGGGTATTAACGACAGGTTATGAGCCCTGTAAAGGATGATAGTTGGATTATCATGGATCCGTCAGCCCTCAGGCCGCGATCATGTAAGTTCGCTTGGTCTCCTCCATTGAATCCCCCTGCTCACGAAGAATACCAGTCACTCGTTGAAGCATTGGAGACTGAGGACGGAACCGGTTACACCAAAGGCGTCGCAGTGACAGGCCAGCCAGGGATTGGTTCGTACAAATGCTGGTTTTGGTCTCAAGCATTGCTAATTTTTATCCCATATTCAGGAAAAACGACCTTCCTCATCTACCTCCTACTCCATCGTCTCAAGCTCAAACTCCCGACAGCAGTGCAGCTCAATGACCTCTATTATTCCATCCTTGATGAGCAAGGCGCCACGGTTTATCCTATCCAAGCTGAAACTTCGCGGCTGCGACATTGTTGGGTCCTGACCGACAGCAATGTATTCGTCGTGCAGCCGTGCCTAGCCTTCATGCACAACGCCAAGTTTATCGTCCAGACCACGTCACCGAAACCCGAGAGGTGGAGAGGATGGGTAAAGCAGTATGGTAGTACTTGGGTCATCATGGATCTGCCCTCAGTATCCGAGATTGCCGCGATCCTGTAAGTTGGCTTGCTCTCCTCTGTTGGATCCTCCTGCTCACGAAGCGCCTCTGCAGGAAAGAGTACTGTGGCAAGCCATCTTCCTTTCTCCCCTTCGTGCGCCAGCACGGACCGTCGATTCGGGATGCCATCAACTAAACACTCCACAAGCTGAGCAGCGAGCAAATGCGCCATACCGTACAGGATGCTCTTTTGCAGATATTTGTATCGCCATTGAAATCCTTCGTGCCAGCGGGCGACGGGTCACTGTTGGAATATTGTTGTTCTCGTCATAGTAGGTACGGTTTGGGTTTAATTACGAGCAAGGCGGGGCATACAGGAAATACAATTGTGTGGAATGACAATGCGGTTGTCTCAGATTTGCTATCATGAATCAGTACTTATGATAAAAGATGGAGTACCCAAAAATAGATTTCCAGATATGATCCACAAAATTCAAGTACAAGCCCAAAGGTAGGTATTGACGAGAGTGTGGGTACCGGTCCGATATGGGTACTAGCGTGAACGTGAATTGGATGTAGATGCAAGTGCAGATGCAGATGCAGATGCAGATGCAGATGCAGATCAGACGCAAATGCAGACGCGGGGACTCGCGACAGACACGTACTTCATCTACCACCACCACCACCACCAGTACCAATACGTGGGTACGCTCCTGAATGAGCCTGTCCCCTGCCAGGCCCTCGTGTCCCTTATCTTCCTGTTGCCGCTTTCGAGCTCGCAAGTGCGATACCACCGAAACCGAAACCCATACCGACACCAGAGTAGTATCCCATCGCAAGCATTCGGGGACCCGCTGCGTGCCACGTGCGAACGTGATCAAGAGCGCCTTATCTCTGGAAAAGCAGCCCTCGCCAGGCACGTCGCAGAGGGAATCACTGAGAGGGTAGTTTGCATTCCATTCGCGACCTATTTCATTTACACCCTCACTCGGGGCATGAGGATTGCCTGTAAAGACCACTATTCCGATTGGCTTTTCACCATCCTGGATATCGTCAACGCTCTCTCTGTCGACTTTAGGCTTCCCGTTTACATCCCTGCCTCTGCTCCCTCATATCGTGTCGCTTCTACCATTTCCCACATCCACACAATTACTATGTAGGGAATCAAGGTACGGATCGACCTGTGCTAGATAGAATCCCAATGTACAAGTACCAACTCTTCCTCCCTCCAATTCCAGTTTGGTGTACGTCCCATTCTCGCTCTGTCATGGCCGGACAGGTCCAGGCCAGCTCTGACATTGGCTCTCACGAACGGGTCCGTGAATTTACCCGCTCCATTCCTGACCTTGAATGTACAACCCTCCCCAGTCGACACAGGGACACTCCATATGGGCACTGGTGTCGTATTTTTCGTTTCGCGCTCGATAAACAGCTGTCTCATTCCTTGATGGGAAGGTATCGGTCGTGTCGAGATCTTGATTTGGAGTATGGAGTGTACAGGGGAATCAAGTTCAGTTGGGGCCGCCAACGTTGTAAAATTCGATCATGTGCATATATACATACGCCCAGTCGATTCCTCAACCTCAGCCAGCTTCGATTATGTCGGTCGTCACCGTCTTTCATTTGGGTGGCAATTGCCGTTAGGTCCCGTCAAACATGAATCGGCAATTCCTCTGGGAATCGGTATTCAGTATTCAGTCGGTTATCGAACTGACTAACGTCTTACGGAGAACTAGAGCAGCTGCGAATAGGACTTGTTTCACGAAGAGTACGCGCGCAGTTTAGAGGCCAGGGGCTCGAAAACAGAGACGAACGTAGGGATGGCGGATGGGCATGACCAGCGGCGAATGAGACGGATTTTTGGCGCCCTAGTGTATGCAGGGTTATGTTACGAAAACCTGGGTGTGATACTGGCAGTGAGAGGGACGGCGAGCTATCGGTTCAGAGTCCAAGCTTGAGACAGACCAGGCGAACGAGAAAGAAAAGAGAGGGTTGAGAACAGTGCTTGCTCCTTGTAGCACGACCTTACCACTCTACACGCATACGTCCTGGATGGGGCTCCATATTCGCGTCGCTGTCACGCTTGAACTCCGGCCGACCTTGAACTCCGACCACCGGACCATGTCCACAGCGTCGCCTGAACGAGGCTCCCAACCATCTATGAACACATCAAAGATACCACCAACTCAACGTCTCATTTCCGAGGCCGGTCTGCTCAACTCAACCCCACTCAGCGGAACCACTCCGACCCAAGGTGGTGAGGCTACGAGTCTTTTGTACGTGAGACGTATACTACGAGCTACCCACCGATCACTGATATCTCCAAGTGTCAATTTTGTTGATCCGTTGCTCTACGATGACCTCAAGCACCACCAGCTTGCGCGTTTGATTTGAGAACGTTCTCAAGGAGCTGCTCTGGCGGGCATCGACCAAGTCAGCTGATATACCACCCGACGACCTGTCCGCCGACGACTTCTGCACCAAATTGCTCACGGCCGCATTGAACCAAGTCACACCATTGTGCAATACGAAAACATCACCATCTGTCCTCGCGAATCTGGAAGCGTAGTATGTACCCATGTGAAGTAAGAATAATGTGGATGTGTCCTGACTGTCTCTCTAGCCTGAGCGAAAGACAGAGACAGCCCGCTACTCACCTTTCGTCATCGCGGCCAACGACGCGCTCAAGAAGCTGCAAGGCTTGGATATTCAAGGACTGAAACGTGCACCGGAGGGGGTTGAGCGAATAATCTTCCTGATAGATCACCCAAACGTGTTCCAGATCCAAAATGGCGGGACTGCGTCCCACCGGAAGCCGGACATTGTAATCATGCGACTGAACGACGCAGCTCGAGCATACCCGTCCTCTCTGCGCATGAGTGAATGGGGACAGTTGAAGAACATCGCCCCGAATGGCGTTGAGCCACGGAGTTTTCACCGGATTCTCTCTTACGTCGAGTTCAAGGCGACACAACCCGACCTAGAAATGACAGGTGTCCTCAATGATGATACACCGTCGCTTTGCGAGATGGATCCGATGTACTTGACCTTGGACGGACCCGCAATCAGGGCAGCGAACAGGGCAGCGGAGAAGGAGGACCAGGTAGAAAGTTCGTAGGAAACGGCCTCGCGAACCCGTCGACGCTAGAAACGACAGCGAGTTGTTGTCGAGTCTGGATCGTCGAAGACATGGTATGCCCGATCAGTGAAGGAGTGCCCAATGGCCTCAGCGGTGGTACTCCCCAAGCAAACGACGGGGTCTGGATTGCAAGCACGAACGCATCAAGAAGAGACCGCTGGATCCAAGACGCAGGATCCGACCTTACGGGTTGGTTCCTATGCCGTCGAGATGTTGTCGATGTCTCGTGTCCACGCGTGGAATATTCTCATCATTGGTATGTGCCTAAATTTTGGTCCAGGGCACTTCCATTGACCGCAGCAGAGGAACAGGTGCACATCTGGTACTACGACCGGCAAGGGGGCATTTGATCGCAGGGTCTCAACATCCTCGAGAATCTACCTCACTTCTTTGTCCTGCTCCTCGCATTTCAACGACTCGACTTGGAAGGGTGGGGATTCGTGCCGAACTTGAGCGTTGATACGGACAGCCACTCTTCCACACAGTCCGGAGTGACATTGTACGAGCCTGTTGGCGGGTTGGGGGCTCGTGTTCAGCAGCCCGCAACAAGAGTCAAGTTCATGCGCAATCGGGTACCTCGGGCAGACTGGAGACTAGTTGGGCGAGTGACGACGGCGTATCAGTGCGATCTGACAGGTCACCCTCATGAGGAACAGGTGGTAAAGTTGGGCTGGCCCGAAGTGAGCGGTACACCCATCCAGGATGAGGAGGCCGAAGGGCATATCCCAGATCCACTTGCATCGGAAATTCCCATGACGGTGGTCACACGGCTTATTCGCCAGCGGCTGGGCATTCTCCCGCAGGCGCGTTTCTTGAGTCGCGAGTCCCTGCGACCACTGTATGCCGGAAGCTCCTTCGCGTGTGGGACCTCACCCCCGATGGGTTTTTCGACGCTTGGATGCAGACTATCCTGTGTACGTTGGATAGTTCAATGTCGGGTGTTCATGACTGACGCAGTTTCAGGTCACATCACTCTGTGGAAGAAAGGATTTCATCACCGCGATATCAGCCCAGGGAATATGATATAGTATTATGACGAAGCTGGTGTCGTTCGAGTCCTCAATGACTGGGATCTTGCAACGCTGAAACCATCTTCGGATACCGCCAATATGGAACGTACGGGCACAATACCCTTTATGGCTTTACAGCGGCTTTCAGGCAATCACGTTATCCATATGTTCCAGCACGATGTGGAGGCATTCATGTGGGTGTTCCTCTGGGTGTGTAGTTGCTCCGATGGGTTAAAGAGGGAGATTCTCGTGAATCCTTATAAGGAGTGGATGGGGTTGGAGGTGCTTGATTGCAAGAACGAAAAACAGGATTTTCTTCGGTGGCCTGTCATGATGGTCTCTAAGCATCACATGCCAAACAACTTATTTTGCTTATTCCTGGCCATATTTTCGCCTCAGCTCTGTGCATATATCTGGGGTGACATCCCGACGAGCGCGGATCACAACTCCCAAGAACAGGAGGATATGGCACGAGTGCAGGCACTTCTTCCGAAGTTCCGGGAAGTTCGAGCTGAATTGTACAGGAGATTCTCACCAAAAGACTGCTTTGACGATGCGCTTCGTCACCCGATTTTGAGGCAAATACACCACATCACGGACTCGATCATTTCGCAATGGGCAGGTTTCGGTGACGCCCCATAGTCTGCCATAACCGCCTCTTATTGTTATGCCTGATTGTTGGAGGCGGAATTGTTGACGGTCCAGTTCCCCTTTGTTTCTTTGTCTAGTTGTTTCTTTATCTATGATGTAGATAGAGGCATCTATCAGCAGAGAGATGAGTTTATAGTGTTAGCATTTCTTAACTATTGTCCTTTGATGAGATGATAGTATATTTACTGTTCTCGGTCCTTATTTACTTGCATCACCTCTCAGACCGAATTTCTTTGTATACTACGGTGGTGCACAAAGTAATTGAGAGACAAAAACCCTATGTATCAGGAGAAGGTCTGCGACCGCAGAGCACTGCTAAACAGGTTATCTGGGCTGATCTACTCGGCAGTAGAGATACGGACACCACTGAAGGGAAGCACACCTAGCTATCTAGGTTTAGACCCACAGGCCACAAGTTATAAATACATTGAGAAGGGTGTGCGAAAAGAGCTCTAAAGCTCTCTTTCTATCTACCTCTAGGGTAGGATCCCTTATGTGTAACAATAGCCAAATCACATATGAAACTAGCACCAGAATGGGCCTGCAACCCTGCATACGACCGATGCCGGGTAACCATGCATAGGAAAGGCCAAAATGTATCCGTTATGATTTGAATACTAACACTCCGTCAACTTGCGGTCCTGCGCGAACGACTCGGATAAGCTGGTGTAGTTCTATACGCGAGTGCAGGCTGGCGGGAGAAAGATTGAATTGGTCACCAGTGTAGACCATATTGAATGGCCCATAATGGCGTAGACAAGGAGGAACGCATTTCCTAGAATGCTCGTGCGACGTGCTTCCTCCGATTTTGTTCGTTCTCGAACATTATTTTCGGCACTACAAATATTACAAGAAATACCTTAAATCAAGTCCTATGAGCAGTTCCAGATGCAGGAAGAGGATCTAGTTTTATGCTGAACATCCGAACAAATCGCCCACGTCAAATCACCAAATCACACTTTAAGAAATGAAATGCTGTCATATGAAACCGGTGATAAATCCGCCATCTTTTCTTTGGAGGGGGGTGGGAAAGGGAGGGCATGCGTCGTGCACCATCACGCCTACGTGTGGTGTATAAACCTGCCATCGTGCTTGCATGGGCGACTGCAATTGTGATCAATCTACGCGAGAACCTACCAAGCATCATTCCATCTATCATTGGTAGACGTTAGAACACCCTAGTAGCACAAAAGAGCACTTAACGAAACGAACTTAGGTCTGTAGGGCAAGCTATCGAGACTTCCAATAAGCACGTCAACCTTTTGCTCAGAGAACCAGCAAGCCAGTGTTCTCAAAGGACACCCGGCTCGTTCTCTCGCAACTACGACGGCTGACGCCTGCGCTAGTCTCCAGTCCACACCGCTTGAAACTTCGTCGGGGGGCTTGGATACCTGCGCCATTTCTCCTTGCTGGTGAAGCGTATGTGAGGTGCCTTGCGTATCTGTCGGGTAGTGGACCAGAAGAACTTTGAGGTTTGGAACGAGGATGGGTGTAGCGCGTTCATCCGTAAGCAACGTAGCGGGCGCTACCTGCTGGCTTGGACTAAGAGATGGAACCAGTCGTTTCCAAAAAGTGTCCTCTACGGCGGTACCAGCAACTCGGAGTCCTTCCAGCCATGGGAGTCGATCAAGCACAGCAATCAGTACGACATCTGTAAATGTGCAGTACAGGTCTATTGACCTAGGTGTTGGCATATAAGTCGAACCATCGAAAAGGTCGAGCAATGCTGTTGGTTGCCGCAATGACGACCGGTACCTGATCGAGAGATGCTCGAGAGCCGGAGTGTGAAACATATGTAAGACTGTTGGACGAGATATCCAGTCATGTATTGCCACGCGCAAGTTGGGGAAGGAGATCGAACCGGCTGGTTCGGGGTCAAACCGCCGACTATACGGACCATGGCGGAGGATGAGGGTATGTAAGTGTGGGGCGGTAACACGGTGTAACGCAGAGTAGGTACCGATTGACCACCTGAGTACTTGAAGCGCAGGTAGTGTTAGGGGTTCAACGGGGTCCTGACGGATCCCAAGCTTGCGAAGTGATGGTGATTCGTGAAGAGGAGAACACGAAGAGGAGGTGGAAATCCAACGATAGGACTCAATTCTTTTTGTCCACAACCCTACTCCCTTGTTTTCGGCACTCAGAACTTGACTACAACGGATATGCCGCAGGGCGGGGGATAGATCGACCAATGACTGAACGAACAATATTTCTCGATATCTTCTCGGCGTCGGATAAAATTGAATCGAAGAAAGTAGTGGAAGAACGGTCGCGTTTTGGTAATCGAAGGGGAGAAAACGGCCTACCAGGACGAGGCATGTGCACCGTCTCAATACTTGATCACCCAGAATAAGTTTGACTGCCTCGATGCGATTAGCAGTGGCCTGTGGCTCGGGCATGAACAAAGAGCTGCTACTGTATTCGATGTGATGTGGCGACGCGTTGGATGAAAAGGAAAGTTCGAGTTCAACAGGACAGGACCGGGAGCGTGAGAGAACTAAACGTAAGTGGTCGAGGTTGGCACATCGAATAGAGCCTCGAAGACAGCGGGGCGGACGGAATGCGTGATTGGTGACGGAGATCCTGGCCCAAAGTCGGGGACTACAATACGCCAACATTGTCCACCGTTTACACACAAGTAACGTGGTCGTCAAACTCCCACCCATCAACATATGCCAGTCGAAAATCTCCGTCATGAGTTCATCAGGGAGGATCTGGGTCGGAAAATTGACCACAGCTAACTCACATGGAGTTCCCTCCAACCTGATCCGTGATTCCTC
>Ga0307515_10022164_pt1 | contig 11210 bp, 9 predicted proteins | sample 17_EM_MG_FD_194513 | JGI IMG/M metagenome (GOLD analysis project Ga0307515, IMG submission 194513) | Populus trichocarpa ectomycorrhiza microbial communities from riparian zone in the Pacific Northwest, United States - 17_EM | ecosystem: Host-associated > Plants > Roots > Unclassified | place... | reverse complement strand
AATTTCATGCTAGTTTCTTTTTTCAAAACACTTATTAAATTTGTACACTTTTCTTGTATTTTGGCTCGAATATCAGAGAGCGAACAGTTGCATCCCTCATCCATCTAGGTGCCGCTCCTGGAGCATTAACAGATCCAACACCCAAATATCCCACCAGCAGAACACCTGCTGACTTAGCTTCTGCTAATGGACACAAAGGAATTTCCGGCTTTCTTGCAGAATCTGCTTTGAGTGCCCACCTTTCTTCTCTGAATTTGGAAAAGCAGGATGGCAAGGCTGCAGAATGTTCTGGAACACAAGCATCACAGACAGTTTCAGGCTGTAATGCAACTCCAGTCAATGATGCTGACTTGCCAAGTGGACTGCCCCTGAAGGATTCATTAGCTGCTGTTTGTAATGCTACTCAAGCTGCTGCTCGTATTCACCAAGTCTTCAGAGTTCAGTCCTTCCAAAAGAAGCAGTTAAAAGAGTATGGTGATGATAAATTGGGAATGTCACATGAGCGCGCTCTTTCGCTTATTGCAGTCAAGTCACAGAAGGCAGGGCAATACGATGAGCCTGTTCATGCTGCAATACGAATTCAGAACAAGTTCCGTGGTTGGAAGGGTAGAAAAGAATTTTTGATAATCCGGCAGCGAATTGTTAAAATTCAGGTGCGTACATTGTTCTCTCTTGATTTTCTGCTCTTTTTTTTTGTATTACTCACCTACGTAACTTTCTCTGACTTGTTTTTTCCTTTTACAAAGCATATAACTCTTGAAATCTAACCTTGAGTTTTTTTTCTGGTGAAGGCCCATGTAAGAGGCCACCAGGTCAGGAAAAACTACAGGAAGATAATTTGGTCTGTAGGCATTCTGGATAAGATTATCTTACGTTGGAGACGGAAAGGAAGTGGTTTGCGTGGCTTCAAATCTGAAGCACTTACTGATGGTTCCAGCATGCAAGTTGTCCAGTCAAAGGATGACGATGATGATTTCCTTAAAGAAGGCAGAAGGCAAACAGAAGAAAGATCACAAATAGCCCTTGCAAGGGTGAAATCCATGCATCAGCATCCAGAGGCAAGAGAACAATATTGCAGGCTGCGCAATGTTGTTGCTGAGATCCAGGAGGCCAAGGTAACAGATTATTATTTTTATTCTTTTTCCTTGCTAGTTGCTTGACAGTTGTTTGCATTGGAGACAACAGTGAAGGGTTGTCATCACACTAGAACTTTCTAAAATACTATTCATTATATTAGCTGCTGGGGGATGTACAGTCCTCTTCAGTATGCTATGCAAGTCAGGTTTTTGTTGGTACTTTGGTAGAACATTGTTGGAACTAAACAGTTTATGATGAGCAGACTAGGTTTTTATTTTTATCTAGAAAGCGATCAGTGGACTAGGTTTGAAACCAAGGGAGATATGAATTTTTCAAATCTCCTCCACTTTTATAGTGCAGAATAAGATTCACATCATCTGTGGACATGTAAACCAAGGGGAAAATGTTTTCCTGAATTTCAGAAGTGGTGGTTTCAATGACAACCATGAGCTCTCAAAGAGATGAAGCAAACACTGTTTTGTTAATCTGATTGGTTTTATGATCTGTAAATCTTGCAGGCTATGGGCGAATGGGCTAACAATTCTGAAGTGATGGCCGAGTTTGATGACCTGGTCGATCTTGGAACATTAATGGATGATGACTCTTTCATGCCTTCAAATTCTTGAGCCGACCTCGGTTATCCTATTTGAATAGACTGAAATTTGTTTGTAAATGTCCCTATTGAGTCTCCTAATTATTAACTGAAGTAGGTTAGGAATGTATCAGATGGAAGCAGTAGTGCTGTATTGTCTTGGTGTCTATCTTTATGCACAGTAATAACGTGTAGTCTTGAGTTGTAATAAGAACACTGAAGTTAAAAGAGAGATGGTATATGATGAACAAACTTAAAAAGTTTTTTAGTTAGCAAGTGGTTGGCGTTCATGGGGATCTAGTATTTGCTTTGAAGCTTTTTCCAAAACAAACAAATAGAGGGCGGTAGGGTCTTTTTCAAAAGAATTTAAAGCAGGCATCTTTGATGGAAATTCTGCATTCCAGAAACTTAGAAGACTCTTCTTGCCGCAGCCTTGAGGCTTCGGTGGCAAAATATGCTAGGAGGAATTGGCTTGTTTTTGTGGTATTTCCTTTTTATGGTCCAAATTTTTATACTCTTCACGTTTTTTTTTACTAACAATTTTGTTACCCCTTTTAACCATGTAGCAGTGAGAGGTACATACACTAGTGGATTTGCAATTGGTAGTTAATTGATTACATGCAAATTGTTCGGAAAGTAATTTTTTGTTTTTCAACATGGTAAAATTCTTTGATTCCCAAAGTCTCTCTATTCCATAATATAATACATCAATTATTTTTGTAATTATCTCTTTTTAGGGATAGCTATAAAACGAACCCAATATGTTCTCTTTTTTGTTTTGTTTTTAATCTAAGGTTTAAGAAATTATAGTTTGTTAAGATAGTCAATGGGAAATATCAAATTAAAAGAAAAAACATGTTTGTTCTTATATAATAAATGTTAATCTATATAATTTTCTGACAAACTTGTTTGTCTCTTCAAAACATGATTTCTCTCTCTAGTCTCTCTTCTTTCTCTACAAACATTTATCTATATAGAAACATTATATTTAAAGCATGATCATTTGTTTTTTTTATATTTAATTTCTTCACGCAAGTACCGGAGCTAAAAACCTCTTATTGATATTATTTTATTCAATTTTATTTGTCGGGAGCAATGAATAATAGTGGTGAGGTAAGTTTTTAATTGAATTGTGATTCGGTGGCATGTGCATGGAGTTATTTTATGTTAAATTAGTGGATAATGGTTAAAATATTGTAAATATACACTTGATTTAACAAAATAATCAAAAAAAATTAATTTACCATAAACCTTATCTCCAAGCTTTGAAAGCCCTATATCAATTGGTTTCTATCTAGCTTGATTATAATATTAAGTGTTGTAGTAATGTTTAAACTATTGTTTTCTTTTTGTAATGCATGTTTTGTTAACTAAACATAAAAACCCTTAATTTTATCAGGAATTTTGATAAAAACAATTTAGAAAGTGAAAGAACTAAAAGGGTAAATGTTGACACTAATAATGTGCATTATAAAGATGGTGATAAATATGCAGATGATGAGGAGAAGATAAATGATAATTATATCCTTCTAATGAGGAAGGATTTAAATTTGTTAATGAAGAAGAAGATGAATGAATTGCTAGCTTAAATGGTGAAGTATGTTTTGGTAAAAATTTGTTAAGTAATTTAGAATCAGAGAATGAATGGAAGATAAGCTGCGACGAAGATGATGATAATATTGCATTTAGTTCAAAATCAGACAATAGTTTTGAGGTTTTTGATGTTTCTAGGCCCTACTTAGGAGTCTATCTGAAACAATTATCAGATCATGGGTTAAGTGGGTTGACTCGAATTAGCCCAAGTCGACCAAATTTTTTTGTTTTATAAAAAAATCAAAATGATACCATTTCTTTTTTAAAAGGAAAATATTCAACAGGTTTTCACTAGATTTTCTCCGGGTTAACCAAAACATGGTCAACCTAAGTTATCACATCATGAGTTTAAAAAAGTTAATACGGGTTGACATCGTTTTCTTTTCCTGTTACATCCTTCGAAGTTGTTCGTTTTAAAAAATAAACTTTGTTATTTTCTTTGGTTTTCTTTTGAGTCAGGTTACCACTGTCTCGTGATCTAAGTGAGAAGTTTATCCAGGTAGCTTGGGTTTTTTTTATATCACTTTTTTTATTGTCTTTCAAAATTTAATTCTCTTTAAAATTAATTTTTTTTTTATGTTTTGCCTTATACGAGGTTATTCTGCCTGTATAATTCTACTCGTAGTTGACAACCTTACTTGGTTTTACTAGTACTTTACTTTTTAATACTTTTTTTTACTTTGATTTTTATCCTTCTATATTTTTATTCATGGAGATTGACAATTATTATTTTTTTTAGTTCTCTTTTCATGATGTTAAATCGTGATTTTTTTTTTTTGTTCTTTAAAATACAATGACAGCTCTTAAGTATCAATTTTTTACACTGCAAAAAAAATTAACCCGACCCAGCAAAAACCGAGGCCACCAATCTAATCCACTCCCAAAGAATGATTGGTAAAAATTTATCGGAAGGCGGCGCTGTAGAAGTTGTATCTCTACCTTCCAAAAGATTCATCGAGTTAAGACTCACCAGCCCTGACTCGAAGAATTTAGCAACTACTATTTCCAATTACATCCAAGTCAATAATACATGCACAAGAAGGATTTGATGGAAAGAGCCTAAATTTGAGCCTGGATTGATAGCAAATACAAAACGACCATGAAGGTTAAAGGCTTGTAGGGAATCATCCTATGGCATGCATAATGATTAATGGCCAATAAGATCTACAAAGACGTTAGAACAAATTCACTAATACGAGGATTGCTCCAACCAATTTCCAACTGGATTGTATTTCTGCTTTTGGAACATTCTCAACCATGAACAATACAAGCTGTTTCTGTGAAATTTTCAAACCATATACACTGCTCTTTTATCCTCTTATTCTGGAAAAACACAAGGATGGTGAGCTTCCACCATCCACTGTACATGGAAGTAACCCAAGTATACATTTGTCACAATCATCATCATCATCATCATCATCATCTCAAATGTGGACATTTGAGAGCTCTTCCCATTGTTTGAAGGACAAAAGGGAAAAGAAAAAACAATAATAACAGATTAAACAAAAGATAAGTCCAGTCCAAATGATTTAAATACCTACTTGTAAAACCAAATGCCCCCTCCTCTCAACTCTTGTTGTTACTAGCACCAATGCTCTCGTAAAATAAGATATACCCGTGATCCGTATTACTTGAATATTCCTGCGCTGACCCAAAAAATGTCTGCACAGCAGACTCGTCAATCATCTCAACATTTTCATCATCGAAAAATAACCAGTGGTTGTGGCTCTTCACAAGGCTCACATAGTGCCCGTGATTAGGTCCACTTCCCACATGGACAACAACGGCAAATAGAGAGTATTCTATATCTGCATCTTCCACAGTATTGCTCAGCTTCAGCTCAAGTGGGAAGACAACTCGGTAAGACAATTTCTTGTACCGACCAAGCTGCTCAATGTATTTAAACCTCTTCAAATGGATGACCAAGATATGAGGAGGCTTCTTTATCTTCATCCTCTTTTGTGCTTCTTGCAAACTGCACAGGAAAAAAAAAAGATTTAATGCACAATTACTAGACTAGAAATGCTCAATCACTTGACTCCAAAACAACAGAGCTAGAGCCATCATCCAAATCAACAGTAGAAAGTTCAAACACCTCATTAGAAGTTCAAGAAGAATCTGAAGAATTCTGTACTGCCAGCTAAAACGAATAATATGTAAAGTAAAAAACATAATAAGATTGTCCTGTTCTAGTGGAAAGACACCAAAACTTCAGTTGGAAAAGCTATCATGATTTGTTTTGTCAAATTACATTTTCCACAGCACAGCACAGAAAGAATAGCATTTAACCTTTTATTAACATAAGCCATCTTACACTCAACTATCCAGCAATCAAAATCCATTACCCTTCTGTAAACAATTATAAAATTAAAAAAAATGTAAAAAGCTCTCCCATCCTGTACCCCCACACAAGCCTAGTGACAGCAAAACCAGCAGACTTAGGAAACCCCTCTCTGATATTGGAGTTCATAAAGTTTATCATCTCTTCATCAAAATCCTTCACTTGTACGCTTGAGCTTCATGCCAGAAAATTTTAACTTTATTATTCCTATGCATATATATAAGGTCAATTCAATTCAAGGAGTATATGGTTCATCTGCCTTCTTTGCATAGAACTTGATATGTAACTTCACTTTCTTTATACATATGAAATATGTAAATAGTAGTTTAGAAACCATTCAGGAAAGCAAACAAAGCCGCCAGATTCAATCTACTTTACATTTCCACATCTTGTTTTACTTATGAGAGGGGAAAACAAAGCCTTTAAGCTAAAAACAACAAGAATAAATCATTCATCAACATCCCTTGCATGAAAATAAAATATAATTATATCTTCATTCAAGAGATTTTTGAATGCTTTAATGTTCACTGTAATCTCTCAGCCAGGTTCTGAGCAGTCAATAATTGTCCAGGTGAGTGAAATCTCATCCTGTACAATAATTCCATAAGAAACTGTGACTAAATTGTACCATACACACAACTCATAAACAAATACTAGAACACAAAGCTCATTTCAAGTTTTCAACAAATATAAAGGTGGTTATCCAGAACGGATACAAGTCAATGACAAATGATAATTAAGCAAAATGTGCCTACCTGCAGCACTTGTCACAGAAAAACTTATCCTCTGCATTCAAAGTCTCTGTGGAACTAAAATTCTTCAAGCAGCTTGTTATGGAACTGTTTTGTTCAATATCAAGGCTCAAGTCAAAAAACGTTTCATCTCTTGCTGTCACAGTCTCACATTGCAAGCACCTTGTCTCATTGGTAAGTATTCCCTGAGTATACATACATGTAAGAGAGGATGAGAACTCTATCCCTGAAGGAGGGAAGAGTGAAGTAAAGAGAAAAGGCAAAGGCAAATTCCATCTCCATAAAACAATGCACGTGGAGGAACTAAAAATACAAATTCATATTAAGTTCAATGAACTGCATTTAAAATCCACAACGTGCAAAATGATGAATTTAGAATGCAAAGATTGGCTAGGCAAAGTCACCTGAAAATTTTTGTGCACCCAGGTAACCAAAGGCTCCTTTGAAACACCATTTGCCTGAGCATGCTTTGGTCCATTTGCAGTTTTTTCAGGTGGGGAAGAGGTTTCAGTTTCACTTTTAACAGCTTGGGCTTCTTTCTCCAGGATGTCAACCAGTTCATTAAGCAAAAAATTCAAAAACTCATGTGCATCCTGCATGAAAAACAGAGAGACAGTGTTCAATCCTCGGCATTGTTTTACTATATATCATATTACATTTTGTATCCGATCAATCCCCAGACTTGTAATCAGATATAATGAACACATACCTGGTGCATATAGCTTCGGAAAAGTTCATTTTGTTTTTTCAACCTCTGTACGAAACGCTTTGGAGCAATGACACCTGTTTTCTTCTTCTGTGAACTTATCTATGCAAAAGAAATATCAACAGTTAGCTCCAGCACCATGGGAGCTACTAAATAAGTAACAAATATATGTTCTGTGTACAGGAAACTCCCTTTTCCCCTCCTTTCTCATTAGTTTAGTGAAATGCGCACAGTAAACAAGCATGCAGAAAGTATACAAGTGCCACGAAATTTCTTGTTTATCAGGATGCTATCAAAGCTATTGACAGCAAACCAAGTAAAAAAATATTGACAAACACTTAGGTCTGGCTTGTTCTGTGTCTTGACTCTTCAAGGAGAAGAAATGAAAATAATGATGAAGGAAACTAGTTCAAACACAAGAAGAAAATAGATTCAGAACCCAATGAGTCAAGTTCTAACTATGTTCCTAATGTAAAACAGCAAAACCAGTGAAGTTGTCTGATTTAATATAAGCAGGAAATAGACCTTCAGAAAAGCATGCCAAACAAAGAATCTTCAGCCTTCAATTACATGTATTGCATGAGCAGAGGAAACATTGATTAGAAGATGCAGATATCATGAATCCCAATATAGCATACCGAATCAGATTTTTTTCCCTTAAGGGCAAACCAAGTAAAGAGCATTAGAGAAAGATTTACAGCTAAATGGGCTTCAATTATCCCTCTCTTTTTGACATGAAAATTCAACATAAAAGTGATGGTCAAGAGGAGAACAAGCACCAAAATGAAACAGAAAAAAGAAAAACATAAACTGACATATAGAAAAGGAGAAAACAAAGTATTAACATAAATAGGATTCAAACACAATCCATGGAGTTATTATTATTACCTGAGTAAATAAGTCTGCCAAGCAAGTCAAGAGATTCTCTTCAGCATCCCCAATATTTTTACTATTAGCATAATATTCTAACAACTGTTCTCGAAATGGTGCACAAAAGTAAAGTGCCTGCATCACAGAAAAAAAAAACACTGCTTTCAAAACTGTACATCCTGTTTCACTATCAGTATAAACCAAATACAATGACATAAAATCACATCCAATCAAAAAGACCTGCATGAATTATGAGCCGTACATCCTGTTTCGCTATCAGTATAAACCAAATACAATGACTTAAAATCACATTCAATCAAAAAGACCTGCATGAATTATGAGAAAATGTAGCCATGATTCTCAAAAGAAACTGACTAACAAAGTATTAATTAAAATAAAAAAGTTCAAAGTTTTCAACACAACGTGAGAACCGTGGCTGAATTTCCAACACAAAAATTCTGCATCTAAATTTTCAATTCCAAGCCTTAAAAAGAACCTAATTTAATTGTAATATTTAAGGCTAAAACATAAATGCTCCGCGTCTAACCTAATTAAATCACTGAATTACAAATCAAATAATCAAATTCAAATACAGGGAAAAAAAAGTCAAATAATCAAAACACAAGACAAGAGAAACTAATTAAAATAAAATAAGGTAGAAAACGATTAAATCGAGAGATAATTGAAATTGAAGAGAGAAGAAGAGACCTGCAAGACGCTATTACAGTAACAAGTGTTGCCGAAATTCTCGAGGCCGAAGTATCGTTCGCCCTCAGGAAACTGGTCGCCTAAAGCTTTCTCGAGTTTAGAACCTGCTGCACCCATTACTGCATCGATTGAGTCAACTCAGATCCCGATTCAACTCACTAATTCCACCATCCTAATCAACGAGCAAGTTTCTCTGCCTCTGTGATTTTGATTGTTAGTTAGGGTTTGTTTGGGAAATAAGAATTTTGTTTTATGATTTTGTTGGTAGTGGAAGGAAAGGAAAGGAACGGAACGAGGGTTTGTGTTTGTCTGGTATGGTATGGTTTTGTGAGAGAGAGAGAGAGAAGAAAACAAGAGAAAAATATAATATTTATTATAAAAAAAAAATCCCTTAAAATGAGATAGAAATGAAAAATATTAGAGATGAGCGTGAGATGGTAAAAGTTCAAGTTAATTATAAATCAGTCCTTCTAGTTTAACAAAATTAATATATTAGTTAAAAAACTATATATTCAATCCTCTTTTTTAAATTCATTTATAACTTGCCTTTAGTTTCATTTTTTTAATTTAATTTATTTTTTGTTTTTTTAAATAAATAGAAAATGAAAAGGAGCAATAGATAAGATAGAAAAATTTGTTTGAGAAAGAAGAAACTCTTAAAAACAAACTACTACATTAAAAAATTAAACACAAACAATTCAATTATCTTATATTGAAGTGATTAATTAATTGTTTTAACAAAATATAGGGATCAAGCTATAAATAATTAAAATGTAAAAATCATCCAAATAAATAAGCAAAATAATTATTTTAACGAACTATAAGTACCAAGTTATAAATAATTAAAAATTATCCAAATATATAAACAAGTAGCTTCTAAACTATCAGTTTTCTCAATTGAGAAGCATATAATTGAAAACATTAAAAGCTTAGGAATCTAATTGAGAACTAGTTGATAGTTGGGGGTTACTATGGGTTTGCCCATAGAGAAATATTAGTACCAGCGGCGAATAACCTTTTGCTGTTAGCACTCCAGGTCACGTGTCCCTAACTGCCAGACTGGACAGGCTCAAAGGACGACAAACAAAAAGTACGAGCCCGACCCGTTTTGTTTTCATGAACCATGATAACCAGCTTTTTTGCCTTTCAAGGTGTTCGGTATGGTGTTTCAGTCGAGTTTTTAAAGATTTTGAAATGTTTTTTTTTTTGTTTTTTTTATCATTTTGGTATTCTAATATAAAAATAAAATTTTAAAATAAAAAATATTATTTTAATATATTTTTAAGTAAAAACCACTTTAAATAATAACTATTATTGTCTTATGGTCTCCTATTTTATTACCAATATTATCTTCTTTTTTTTTTAGAAAAACAAATTCATCCTTAGTACGTGTGCATAAAAATCTCACTGAAACAAATGATAAAATAAGATGAGGAATTACTGAAAGAGTAAAAAACTATATATAAAAACTATAGATAAAGAAAGAAAAGTTTCAATTTGATTGCACTTTTTTGGTTTTTATTAAGTTATTTTGAAGATAATAATAAAATAAAAACCTAAAAGATGTTATTGATTCACTGAAAGTTATATTATGATTGTAACAATGTTTTTATATTCCTCCTACAATATAATACTTTTTTATATATAATTGTTTAGTTATTATTAAATTAACTTAGATAAATTGATTTTTTATATTTTTTAATATAAAAAATCTTAAAAGCAAATAATAGTAAACTAGTATTTGGGGTTTTTTTTTGTTTTTTTAAAGCACAGTAAAATAACAAAATTACTCTTAAAATAAAAATAATTAAACTGGCATGCAATATTGTTTTTATATTTTTAAGCTGATTATTTTATTATAATCAAGTTGAAAGATAGGCTATTTGGTATATATATATATATATATAAAAGAATAACAATTATGCATGTAATGCCCTAGCTATCTATCGAGTAGAAAATGCCCAAGCCATTTGGACGGTGCGTGAGGTGTCTTTTAAAGAGGTGTTAGAATTGTCTCGGCATGCCTCTCTATCCTTGGACAACACATGTGGGCAACAAACCCTTGATTTTATATCTTTGACCTTTTTTTTTTTTTTTCTTTATCCTCTTTGATTTTCATGTCCGCCTCTCTGATTTTTCAAAGCAATCATTCAATTTGTTTTTCTTCAACTTTGGTCCATGTTTTTTTATTACAACTTGTTTTATTTGAAATAATTTATAAAATTAAAATTATTTTTCAAATTCATCCTCCTTTAATTTTTTTCATCTAATATATTTGGTTCTCATTTTTTATTGCTATTTTTTTAATCTTTTTCTTTTTTTATTTTATTTTTTAATTTTATCCCTCATTATTTTATTTCATTTAATTTTTGTATTGGGTTTGGTCATCATATTTTTATTGTTATGTGTTTTGTTTTTTAATTTTAGATGATTAAGAATTTTGCTTCATAGTTTTTTTCAAGTTTGTCTTCTATGAGGTGGCCGGTCTCATGACCCGAGTCATGGGTTTTGAATATTAGCCTGATTTGATTTCGGTTTTTTTTTTTTAAATTTTATCCTTCTAAATTAGGT
>Ga0307515_10022163_pt1 | contig 11211 bp, 3 predicted proteins | sample 17_EM_MG_FD_194513 | JGI IMG/M metagenome (GOLD analysis project Ga0307515, IMG submission 194513) | Populus trichocarpa ectomycorrhiza microbial communities from riparian zone in the Pacific Northwest, United States - 17_EM | ecosystem: Host-associated > Plants > Roots > Unclassified | place... | reverse complement strand
AAAATCAAATATTGTGCTTGATAATTTTATTTTTTCTATTTAGTTTAGAAATTCCTATTATAACTCTATAATTATTTATTATAATTTTTTTCTCTTTAAAATATAGACCTAGTACTAGTATAAATAAGGTTGTTTAACTTGTTAAATTCAATAATAAAATATTACTCCATTTGTTTCAAGAAAAATAGAAAAATTAACATTTAAAAAGTAATTTTTGTTTAAATGATGTCTTTTTACAAATGAAAAAAGAAAACAAGTTTCTCCATTTTCCCAAGACAAAACTTGATGCTGGAAAAGGCGCTTCTCCAACTTTTTCCACCTTAGTAAGAACTTTTCGGACAAAAATAACCTTACATTCTTCATCTGATTACAATTATACCATCTATATATTTTTTCTGTACAGTCATTCTTCTCCTCTCCATTGATGCAGTATTTGACATTGCAATATATGGAGTCATTGATATAAGGTATGAGCGTACCCGAAAAGAAAAGGTGTTGCTTGATAGATACTTGAAACTTGCTGGAATTACGACATCGTTTAAGGCCAGCTAGTTTATGACACTTCCTTCAATGGTCTTGAGTTGTGACTTATCAAGTTTTTTTTTTTTAATTGTGAATCCATCACCAATTTCTGCCTTTTTTTGTGTGTCAAATAATGCAGTGCTTTTGGGTTATTAATTGTTACAAGTTTTATATGTATTTTCAGTTTGGAATGTAGATTCCACTTGTATAATAATCATTCTAGAATTTTATTGAATCTTAATTAATATAATATTAATATAATATAAAAATGAAATGAAATTTCATTATTAATACATTTTAATAGTCAAAATCATCTATTATTATTATAATTTTTTGATTAACGTGGGTGTCCAGGCCATCTTGCGTGCACCTCGACTAATCCGACAGACCCTAAAGTTAACGACCATGTAAACCTCTAGTAGCCCTAAGGGAACTCGAACTTATAACAATTGAAAAGCAAGTTCAAAATCTGATCAGTTAAATTACCTTACATGTTTTGAAAATCATCTATTATTGTTATGCTTATACTTGCATCTCATTCAATTTAATCAGATGAAAAATACTTCTCTCAAATAATGATAAATAAATAAAAAGTTTTATGTTACCCAACAAGGCATTAGCTTTTATTTTAGCAAAGTATTACAAGGAGAAAATTAAGTACTAAAAGTCCAATAAGTAATCTTTCTTTTTCTGAACTTGATATGGACAGTATTTTTCCTCTTAAAACTAAACGTATTTTTAAGTTAGTTTTGATACGAAAAGACTGATTTATTTTCTAATCACATCTTAAGTAGATTATTATTCATTCTTTCTTAAAGGTTAAATCCTGATCGATAGCATGAAAAGCATATTGTTCTAGTTGTCAAACATCCTATATGAGCAATCATTTCTTGTGGGCTACCATGTAATGTTTTGCTCCAATTTAGAAAAATGAGACAATAATTACCATCCCCACATGAAAAATTTGCATGCCTGCGAGTGACAGATGCCCCTCGATAGTGATCTATAATGCTTTCGGTAGCTAGAAACTACCCTGATTCGGAAGAGCATCGTGAGAATTTGCTAAATCTATAAATGTTAGGCCCTTCCTACCGAAAGTTTGTAGGTCATGTTGTCTTCAAGTGTAGGACCAGTAATGCTTGTAAAGGGCATGGGACAATTCCTTATTTCAAGAAACATGCAGAATGCCGTGAAGGGGGGGCACCTGAGCATAGAAACATACTTTGTGCGTAATTGAACTCAGCAAACCAACAAGGAAAACTACAAACAGAAGTGTTTGGTCCATCCTCTCAACATGGTGCAGTTCAGGACATGGTCTGACTAACAATCTAGAAGGGGAAAATTACCTGGACAATTCTATAATTTAGTTGTTTTTATAATTATTACTACATATGAATGAAGTTATTTAAATTAATTGTTAAGAATTTACAACCATGATTTTCAAGGGTGCAAATGTGTTTTGCCTGGGCGGGATTTAGGTTTGGGATCATACCCGTTGAAGTCATGTAAATTTTAGCTTAGATTAGGTTTTTCACGGTAGCGATTTTAGGTTGGTTGAGTGGTTAGGCTTGAATCATTGATTTACGAGTTTTTCTACAAAACAAGTTGCTTGTCAAAATAAAAAATCCTTCAATACTTAAATTAGTAAAAATATACGAGGGAATCATTGTACAAGAGAGTAAAAAACATGGAATAGTTACAGTTATCCGGTGGTGTGTAGCTTACCAAGAATGGAGAAATGATGGAGATCCTCATGGTAAGTGGATGTAGAGATTGATGCTCATCTTATGGATGGAGAGTGATATTGCAGCTAGCGTCTTATTATTATGAGTGGAGAGTAGAGTTGTAGTAGATGCCTTATCTTGCTCCCATGATATTATGAAAAAGTTGGTGATTGAGAGTTTATTGACGAGAAAAATATATATTTTTTATTTTTGTAGCATAAGGTATAGACTAAAATATCTTTAAAATGAAAAAAAAAGGGGCCGGGGAGGACCACGCCGTTAGGGCATAGCTACAAACAAAATAGCCGAAGGAAAGCGATGCTCATGCATTAGACACGTTGTCAATTGTCAGTCTGAGGCTTAACTCTGATGGACCACCTATAATTTTGTATGTCGCAAGCGCACACGCACACGCACACGCACACGCACACGTGATAATTGATACAATGCTAGGGAGGGTCCAAACAAGATTTGCACTCCCAAGAGTTCCTTTAAGTGTTCTGTCTTCACGTTATTTCCTTTCACATGGATACTATTTTTCATAAATTAGAATACGGTGGTTGCATAAATACACGTCATCTACATGTACGATGCAAATATCAGTAACAATATCCTAATTGATTTTAATAATATGTTTTATTTTTTTATTCAAATTCATTAATTTAATAGATATTTAGCTGGATACTTTGATACTTTATACTGAAGAATGCTCCTCAATTACTTGTGAATTTCATTATTGCAATTAGCGACTGTAAAAAACAGAAGAGAACGGTGGCTTCCACAATAGCCATTTCATTTTCATTTGATTTTTAATTAGATTGATTTTGTTTTTTGTTTTTTTGATTGATTTTTTTTTAATTTCTTTTCTTAGCATTTGTTTTCATTTGATTTTTAATGAGATTTAATTTTTATTCTTTTGGTTTTTATTTATTTATTTATTCTTATCATTTTCTTAATTATTTTTTTTTCAATTTTATCTTTCAATATTTTTTTTTTCATTTTATTTTTTATTTGAAATTTGCTCCTTATTTTTTTACTACTATTTATTTTTATTTTTAATATTTTTTTAATTTTGATTTTTTTTCAATTTCATCCCTTGATATTTAGTTAATAAAGCATATCGCTTCATAATTTTTTCAGGTTTGCCTTTTAAGATGTTAGTCTCAGCCTTATGACCCGAGTCACATATTTTAAAGATTAACTTGAGTTGACTTGGGGATTGAGATTCATGATTTTGTTTTCACTTTTCTCTTTAAAGGGTTATCTTGGTTTCATGTCCCAACTCGCAAGCTTAACGGGTTAACCTAAGTTGAATAAAAAAAATCTTGTTGTTTTTTTTTTCTATACTAGATTTTTTTTTAACTTTTGCCCTTCAACATTGAGTTGTTTGATATTCGAGCTTTGTTGTTTTACTAAATCTAATTTCTACAGGGTTATCCCGATCTCACAACTAAGTTGTGTATTTGCCTAGCTTACTCGGGTGGACCTGTATTGGTTTTTTTTTCATTGTTTTTAATTTCATCATTTGATATTTGATTTGTTAAAAATTAAGCTTTTTTTTTTATTTTGCTTTCTGTGAGTTATCATGTACTCATTTGATTTTTACTTCATTATCAAATATTAGGAGAATATATTTCAATAATATTAGTAAATATTTATTTTTAAGTTGATCATTGTATTTTTTTTAGTTTGGTTTATTTACTATCATTAATTTTTTAAAATCACATTGTTAGATTAAATTTATTTATTGTGCCAAGTCGAGTCAATTACTTAAATCTCAGACTTGTACTTTTTTAAAGAACTTAACGTAGGCTCAACATCTTTTTCTGTGTTGAGAAAAACCTAGTCAAGTCTGTGATGTAACACGGGCGATGAATCTAGTGTGAGGCTGTGAGCTAATCATCAAATGTCATTAAATGTGATTTAATGTTTTTTATTATTTTCGTGTCATTTTCTTTATTTAATGCATATGTGATCACTTTTTTTTTCTGACTCGATGATAATTAATAATTTTTTATGTAGTTTATATATTAATAAATATTTTTTAAAATAATCTTAAGAAAACACCCCTATAACCGTTATTGTATTTAGAAGTATTTAACAAATTTCTCTAGATAATATCCCAACATGAAATGAATCTAAAAAATGAAGAAAAAAAATATCTTTAACAATTAGACCAAAGATATTATAAATTGAGATTAATATTGTCCTTCACTATGAACTTGTTTTTTTGGATTGTTTAACAAATTGAACTCAAAGATATTACATATATAGTTAAATTTTAATGACTCCATTATCATATTAAACTTGATAATTTATTTTATGTTTTATTTAAAATATTTAAGTATTGAAGTTGGTGACTATTTCTAAATTTTATATTTTAATATTTATATTTTATTTTATTTGGGATACATTTCACTAACAATATAGAAAAAAGTTGATTTTTTTCTTTGCACTAAAATTGCAACTACTTTCAGTTCTCAGAATGATTTACTTGAGATCAATTCCGCAACTATCTCATTTTATTAGGTTTGTTTATTTTGTGTATTTTCTAGATTTTTTCTTGTTTGTTTTAGAAAAAATATTTTTCAGAAATATATTTTTATGTTTGTTTCCTCTAAAATATTTTACTAGAAAATTAGTTAATGAAAAATATTTTAGAGTCAACCTTCAAATTTAGTTCATTTGCTGAAAAATATTTTCAATTCATGAAATTTTATAAAATATTTTACAAATAATAATCTAATTACATTGTCATTCCAACTATTTTAACCACTACCCTCATTTCACCACCACCATGACCACCTCTTCCTCCTTCTCCTCCACCACCACCACTACCTCCTTCTCCATCACATTGTTTTTCACCAATATCATGACCACCTCCTTTACCACTATCATCATCTCACCACCACCACCTCTTCTTCATTACTGTCAGGACCACCTCACCAACACCTCCTCTACCACCAACGTCATCTCGCAACCATTACCACCTTGAAAAATATTTTTCTTTAAAATATTTTATGAGAAAATATTTTACATGTGGAATATTTCACGCAAATTAAATGAATCCTTATATAAAAAATTAAAAGATATCTCATGGACAAGTTGAAGCATAAAATTTCACACATACACACATATTCCAAACATGGTGCCATGAGCGCCAAATCCCATTAATAAAAAAGTAATTAACTGAAAAATGCATAAATAAAGAAACATAAGGTAAAATAACTAATCATGAAATGAAAAAGTTACTGAGATTTGAGTTTATTGTAAAATGATATTTTAGACTATAAAAAATTATTTTTTGCCAATTTAAATTAGAGCTTTGATCTACTCCTTGAAGAATTATTTCTTCCAACCAACTGTACTATCTAGTCCAGCCCATGAATAGTAGAACTAATCAATTTCTATCAAGAAGGATTTTCTACAAGCTTGAATAATTTTCTCAACTCAAAATACATATGATTTAAAGAAAAAAACGTTAAGGTTTAATTCTAATTTTATGGAGGGTAATCAAAGTTGATAATAGAGAAATTTCATCAAGTTAAGTTCTACAAAAGGGGTTGAAGAAGAATGTTGTGTGGTTGATTTTTTGCACTGTTTGGATAGATTTTTTCTGCAGAATTTGACACTCCTTTTTATCTATTTTTCCATCTTAACTCTTATGGTTTTTTAAAGCTCTATTCTTCCCCCCCCCCCCTCATAATCTAAAGCTTAGGTTCAACCTTTATAGAGAGACATTGAATATAATTTTTTTGAGTTTGTTGGACTTTATTTAAAAGTGTACATAATCAAGGAGGATGAGTTATTGAAATCTTAGGAAATTTATTAAAGCTAATCCTTTTACACCAACTAAAAAATAATAAAACTTTAAAAACAAATGTTTGATTGTTGACAACAATATTAAATTTCAGATTGATTATATACTAAGTTCTTCAATAAGTATTTTTTATTTTTTTTATTTAAGTATATTTTCAATATATTGTTAGAATGTATGCTATTAGTTAATTTTATTTTCTTATGCATTATTTTAATTAATATGCATGTTGTGATTGCATTTTAATTTTTTATGCAAGTTTATATATTTTATAGTAATGATACCATGATCTTATATATTAAATGATTATAAACTAAATATATGTATGCTCACTTTTCTATGTGACGTTTAATAATAATAATAATAATAATAATAAGATAGATCAATTGCAGCTCTCCAAGGTAAAATTTTAAGAATAAAAAAAGATGAAGAGATAATTTATTTGTGCAAAAAAGCATGCAACAGTTTCTTTATTGAATTAAATTATATATAGTTAAAATTCCATCGAATTATAATGCCAAAAATATTCAAGTACATGAACTTTATTGCATTATATGGTCGGGCTATGTATGTATAATGAAGAAAGTAAATTGCTGGGAACGCAAGTTTTGTTAGAAGTCAAAGTCATTGAAAATCAAGAATATTATAATTATAAAAAAATTCAAAATACTTATTTTTATTCATTTAAAATGATTTTTTTTGGTACATTGAAAAGAAAAGAATAACTAACACATGTTTTTCATCAATGTGTATTTGACATATTTGATATTACAATGAAGAGTATGTATATTTGATATTATGACAAAGAGTGTTTTACAAAAATACTTTTTAATTGAATATATATATATATATAGATTAAAATTATCGGAAACGAACACTCGACACACTGCTCAACCTATCATGAACTCCGTGTGGGGGTAATTTGCATGCCAGCAAATCGGACAAAAAAGCTGAAAATCATGGAAGACATTGATTGGCATTTCGCAGTAAAAAAAATCACAGAGGCTTTGTCACATGGGATAACAAATTGAAGAACTTGGTTCTTTTAATAAATTGAAGTAATAAAAAACTGTGATGATTATAAGAGACCAGATTTTATGTTTTGCTTAGGTGAATTAGGAGTCGTGGCCACAGGAAGTCATTTACACTTGGCCCCATCCCCATTTCTTTGATGCTACCTTTTTCTCCCTTTATGGACCACACCTCCCTTCTCTCCAATTCCAATTTGTCCCTCTAGTTATCCTCTCAACACTCTCAAGGCTCAGCCAAAGCTTTTGACATAGACAATCCAACAATTTTTTCTGTTCCGCTAGCCACTATTTTCACTCACAAATACACAGAAAAAGAGGGTGAGGGGAAGGGAAGGGTGGTGTTTTTGATGGGCAACAATAGGTTTAGATTATCAGATATGATGCCCAATGCTTGGTTTTACAAGCTCAAAGACATGGGCAAAACAAGGAACCACAACACCACCACTCATTCCACAAAGAAAAAACAAGCTACATCAGCAGCAGCAGCAGCTGTAGCTGAATCTCAGCAACCACCGTCCAAGCCAAAACATCCTCACTACAATTCTTGTCCGAGAAAATCATACTACAACACCAGGGAGCTTATCTCAAGTGACCAAAAATTTCACACCTCCCCAAGAAACTCAAAATCCACAGACACCCTTTTTCCTGACCCACCAAGAAGATCATCGAAACAAAGAGCTAGGAAAAGGACCATCAAGTCCTCCTCTCCTAAGCTAGCCACCTCTTCTGTCTCTGCCGTTTGCAACTGCCGTGCTACCCTATGGACTAAACCAAATTCTCCTCCAGACTACTCAGCTTCTCTTTCTGATAGTTCTCTTGATCAGGAGACGGATTTCTCTGACTCATTTCCACCAGAATTCAGGTCTGACTGTGTTCTTGCTACTGACTCATTTGATAAAATGTTGTCTTGGTCAAGTTCTAATTGTGACTGCAAACTAGATTCTAATAACTATGATGATATTGTTATCAACATGGATGAGAAATATATTGCTAGGAGATCAGATGATGTGGACGTGTTTCACAAAATATCTGATCTTGATCTCCCTCCCATCATAACAAAGCCCCCTAAATTTGATGATCAAGTGGAAGATTTCAAGAAGAAAGACACCCTGGAACCAGTCAAGTATAGAAGGAGTTCAGCTAAATATGAGGAAACAAACGCTAATGCTTCTTTATCTGTTAAGGTTGTCAAAGAAGGGAGCATTACTGCAATGAAAGAACATAAGACTAATACTACTGTCAGGAGAAATTCTGTCACTTCACCAGGAGTTAGGCTAAGAGTCAATTCTCCAAGAATCTCAAATAGGAAAATCCAGGCATACAATAATGGTCGAAAGAGTGTGTCATCAACTACAAGTTCATTGTCTCGGTCGCGAAGAAGCCTTTCGGATAGCTTGGCAGTTGTGAAATCTTCTTTTGATCCTCAGAAAGATTTCAGGGAATCAATGATGGAGATGATAGTGGAGAACAATATCAAGGCATCAAAGGACTTAGAAGACCTTCTTGCTTGTTATCTTTCACTCAATTCTGATGAATATCATGACCTTATTATTAAGGTGTTCAAGCAAATCTGGTTTGATCTCTCTGACATCAAGTTGCAGTGAAATCTTTCCATTGTATATTATTACCCCTTTTTTTCTTTTTTTTTAATTTCTCCGAATAACCATCTTGTTATTATGATATAATTTCTTATCATGAGCTAGCAGTTCTTCATATTAGCAGAAATAAGTTAATTAGGTCCAATTTATAAAGAGCTGGTCTTCTGTAATTTTTAATATACTTATATTATAGTAAATCTTGGAGAGATTATCAAGCTTTTGTTCTGAAAAAACAGAATATAAGGCTGTTCATGATATTAGACTTGGACTATTTAATTAAAATAATAAAAAAAAACCAGAAACTGTTGCATTTTGCTAACTTTGGGAAAGTGCATGACTGCAGTGCCATGGTTTTTCTTTTTTTTTGATTTTTGGCTCCTTTAACTTTCCAAAGGGGACAAGAAAGTTAAATGCAAGATTGCCCTGCTAAATCATGCATGCTAGCTAACAACAACCTCAATTGACTAATTGCCCACAAACCAACAATTTAATTATTAGATATTACAGTCCCAAAAGCAGCCTAATATTGTTCATTTCCTCTTGATTCTGCATCTTTTCAGTAGATCTGTTACTAAAATTTTGTGCATGTGAAGCTACAGAAAATTAAAGGTAATTAACATCCTTTTTAAGAGTGGCTTAAGTCCTAAATTGTAAATCCCAAAGAGGCCTCGTGACAAGAAATTTTGCTTTCTCAATGCATCTATGGACATGAACAAATGACAGCATCGTAAATTATAGGTATGCGAATGGATACAAGGGACCCCCTTGGATACAATACTGACTCAAAACTTCAGTTTTTTCACCCAAAAGAAGACACCCTCTAAGGACAAGATTCAGTTTCTATTGTTTCTTTAAAATCTAGAAGCCCTTTCCCTCCCTCCCTCTCTCCCTCTCTCTCTCTGGGCAGAATATTCAGCTTTCATACACTCCCATTTCTAGAGATGAACACTAAAGAAAGAAAACAAAAGCTGCAAATTCAAAATACTTAAAGATGATCAACAATTAATAAAGAAGGAAAGGAAAGGGTACTAAATTCAAATTTCTACACATAGTATGAAACCAAAACAACTTTTGATGAGCACTATATATGGTATACTATCACAAGAAGCTTTCAAAATCTTCACAGCTTTGCCTTAAAGTTGAAAATTTGCTCACTTGAAAAGTTAAAGATGCATGGGAGATGTCAAAAGCTGAATTCACTTTCAATGGCTCAAAGACATTAGGGTTAAAGCATGCGCAAGTCCACAGTCACTGACGGAAAAAAGAAAAACTAGTTTACCATTTTAAAAGTGAAAAAAAAAAAAAAACTAATTGTTCATTATTTGATTAGAAAGCACCAAGGCTGAGTGTTGGATCTTTGTGGGACAAGGAGTTCCATGCTTGATTGTCATACCAAACAAAAGGGAAAATAAATAAATATTTCACTTCAAAATCCGCAGTTAAAGGTCCCTAATTTTGCGGATTCAACTGTTTAATTAGAAATATGTAAGCCATTGACTTTCATGTTTTAATTTTGTCAAAGTGGAGGGTGGATTTGTGTTTGTCTACCACCTCTCTAATCTTTAATTTCGCATGCATAACTCGAGAAATTATATGTTAAATTTTACGTATTTAAACTGTAAGTATTGAATATTTACGGTATAGAAAAAAGATAGACAAAAAAAAATATATTTTTAATAAAAAAGAGAATTCTCATTATTTTTGGTGGGATTATACATGATTTTCTCTCATCTTTTTATGCTTATTTCTTTTCTTTAACTACAACTATGCGCCATAAAATTTCCTATGAAGTTGTCTCATTGTACGAGAGGGTGAGGACAAGACTCACAATTGCTAATCCAACTTTCATCACGAGTGAAGTAACTTAAGAAATAATTTAGAAGTGCGTTTATATGTAAGCAAATTAAGGCACAATTAATGAATGTTAAAATAAAGTAGTGGGGGTGGTCACTTTATAGAATTATAAAGTGGAATTTTTTTACAATATTAATAAAGGGAAATATTTGACAATTGATGAAGTTGAAATAACATCATCGAAAATAAAAATAATTGCACTTTGATTAAAAGGTTAATTAATATTATGAATGCTCAGCAAGGTGATTAATGATAAAGTCACTCTAATTTTATTTGATGATATGAGTGACCCACATATATTTACTTATTTAATATGAAAGGAGTTAAATTAAATTTATATTTGTAACCTAATTTATTTTCCAATGTATCCATTGGCCCTCAAATACTTAAAGGAAACAAATTCCGAATGCAGTTTGAATAATTTTTTAAACTGTAAAGAGTTTTTATGACATATATACTAGCACTTACACATAAATTTGAAGGGAAAAGGTGAGAGATAACTATGAGAAAGTAGCAGAAAAGGTAAGTGATAAAAACAGGCACTCCTTCAGATTCTATTAGCTTTTTAGGCTAGGGGTTAGATTGAAACTTTTCCGAACATATATGGATTGAAATGGAAATGTTGTTAATCGATGAAGAGTAAAATACTCCATAGTTTACGCGGG
>Ga0307515_10022161_pt1 | contig 11212 bp, 13 predicted proteins | sample 17_EM_MG_FD_194513 | JGI IMG/M metagenome (GOLD analysis project Ga0307515, IMG submission 194513) | Populus trichocarpa ectomycorrhiza microbial communities from riparian zone in the Pacific Northwest, United States - 17_EM | ecosystem: Host-associated > Plants > Roots > Unclassified | place... | reverse complement strand
TTGTGGTCACATTGGAGGATACTTTTTGAAAGAAGTCTCAATGAGTGGCTCAGATTCATGGTGGATACATTGCACACAAAATTGTGAAAGAACCCAGGGTTTTCATTCAAAAAGTACCCAGTGGCTACTTTGGGGGATACACTATAAAAGTAATCAGCATGTGATTGCTGCTTACATTGTGATCAAAGTGGAGGATACTTTGTAAAAGATTCCAGCATGTATCCCCTGGATAATGTCTGGACAAATTGATTATAAAATCACAATGAAACCTCAATGTATCTCCCAGATAAGTGCCCCCTTGCCCCCAGTGTTCACTGAGAGAAACCTCTCGGTGTATTGCTGAAACCTGCAGGTACCTAGACTCGGACGGAATGGAACCTGTCAGCCTGTAATTCAAAGGATATTTGTATATTCGCCCTCTCAAACACATTCCAATATCAGACTGTCACCCACTTCACCGCTGACAGCGTTTTTTCTGGTAATCCAGTACCCCTCCGTCGCTAATAACTGCCAATATATCCTAAGTTTACTACACGCAAAGTAGAACTAAATGTGGTGTACGCATATATGCGTTGTATGCAAATTGTAACCTCTGACCAGGAACACCCGCGAGAGCTGCATCAGTATACATGAGGTTCACTTATTTCCGTGGTTATCCGGCATTATGTAGGCATAATCACGGATAATGCGGATTATATAATCCATGTCCCCATATTATATAAGTGAATCTCCTTATTTTTGCTTATTTGAGGGACAAGTTACGGGTTGAAAATAAGATTGATTAACGAGCAGATTAAAGAGCGACTAATATGAGAAATAATTTCAAAGGAAATCGAGAGATGCTTCATCATATTTTGCGGCGAACTTGACCAAAACAACCCTGGTTGGGGAATCACCGGCACCTGCGGGGGCACCAGACGCCATCCTCACAAGGTAAATTGCGTGATGTTTGTTGTCCTCGTCGACAGCACCACTGATCAGAACACCCGTCACACGATCCAGCTTGCAAAAGAACTCAAGCCTCGGGATCACCTTGGCAGTAGACTCCAGAGGATTCGCGGTACAAGGTTCCTGTACAGTTTGCAGAGCTTTTCTGTACATTCGTTTATCACCATGAAAATGGGTGCGTCATGGAGAACGTTATTGGGGCCATGGGGTCCGAGCTAGAGGTCCAGCAAGACCAACTTGTGAGCAGTATAAACGCTTCGAGAGGCTTGAGGTTATACTGTAAAATGGCCAATGCGTCGCTGAAAAGAGCCGTAGGTGGTCCAAACCAGCCGGAAGGTCGGCCATATCATGGTCAACCGGGATCAAGAGTGATGTTGTCCGCCTTGTAGAGGAGGACACGGAGGAGTGCAATGGTCTCTTCACTCGGGTCGGCCTGGGGCTGGGGATGGACCTGGATGGTAAGGCGGAAGTCACTGTGGAGAACAGACCGGCCCCCTATTGCATGAATCAGCATACATTCACCAGAGATAATACAAAACTCACGAATAGGGTGGCGGTGTGTCGCTGCCCAAGAGTCGAGGGTGAGGGCAGTGAAGGCAAGTCTGAGGGGTGGTTCCGGTTATGGTGTTGGCAAAAGCGTGACGGTGTTTTTCTCTAGGGACCCACCACATGCCCCAGTGAGAAACGGCAACGGGGTCACTCTACAGTGCTCCCTGCTTCCCACCCTTTCCTCTTCCCTACCTCCCTACCCATGGTGGTGATCCCTGATCACCATGACTTTTGCTCGACGGCTCGAGCTGGATTGCGACACATACAGGGTCACGCAAGAGACAGCGTGCCTCCGTCAGTGGAAACGTTTGGGAACCGGGTGCATTTTGAGTTAGTTGTTTTATTCCGTGGCCCGCATACAGTCATCTTAACCTTTCTCTATAGGCGTCAGCGATGGTATCGGTCGGGTCTGGGGTCTCAAGAATGTGAGACCGTCAAGCATACTGGCCAGGTTGTCGATGTCCTAGTTGACCCAGAGTTGCTCGGACGTGTCGTTGACACTCTCGGAAACCTCATTGATGGAAAGGGTTTCATCAACCCTACCGAGTGTCGTTGTGCATTCCTCAAGGTTCGGTGGCCTCCTGGTATCCCACCCCGTCATTCTGTCAACCAGCCCATGATAACCGGCATCAAGTCTATTGACACCATGGTTCCCATTGGTCATGGTCAGTGTGAGTTGATCACTGGTGACCATTGTACCATCAGACCACTGTCGCTATCAACGCCGTTCTCAACCAGAAGCAGTGGGACGGTGGCAAGGGTGGGGAGAGGAAGCTGTACCGCGTCTATGTTATCATCGGTCAGAAGCGTTCGGCCATCGCTCAACTTGTGCAGGCCCTCAAGACCTCGAGGAGCACGGTGCGTTCAATTGAAATGTGTTGTTTGTACTACGCTCATTCCTCAATCATCTGTCTGAGCAGGTCGTTGTCTACCATTGAATGTTCCTCCTTCTCCATCATCCTCCCGGTCATGAGTTTTGTCTCTGCGGTATCTTCTACCTTCGTTCTTATTTCCTCGAGTGTGCCGCCAAGATGAACGAGAAGTTTGGTGGTGGAGTTTACAGCGTAGACATGATGAGCAGTTTCCGATGGCCCCACATCGCCCATATACATATGTTTGATTTTCTGTCTTATTCCGAACTTGATTGAACTCTTATTTTGACATTATTTGTCCGTAATGTACGTGATGCATTCCCAGTGAACACAATGTAAAATAAGTTCTAATAATTGAAATAAGTCTGAATAATCGGACGACTACTTTACTGATGAGATGGTACCACTTAATCAAGGGAAACTATTCCACCACCATACTTTCTTCTTCGCTCATGTCGGAAAGGGTCCATGTGGGTGAACCCGCTGTTGGAGAGCCCTCCACTACCAGAGGAGGAAGTGGCACCCAAATCCTTGAAGCTTCCACTAGACACTGGAGCGTGTCTTCTATGCTTGGGCGGTCATTTGGTTTGGGCTCCCAACAACGTCCCAAAACACTCCAAACATCATCTGTGAACCACTTCAATTCCACTCCTTGGGGTCACTCCGGACGTTCACCCCTTAAGACCTTTGCAACGGGAGTATAATCGCTATACCGGGGGAACGGTACCTGCCCGCTCAGGACCTTGTATATCACCATTCCAAGCGCATAACAATCTGAGGATTTTGTCCGACGACTGTCTTTGAGACCAAACATTTCCAGGTCAAGGAGCTCTGGACTCATCCACCGGATAGTACCACCTTGTCCGCATGAGCTCAAGATCGTCGTGTTTGAAAGGATCGTAAGCAGACCGAAATCTGCGAGGCAGGCGCGGCCACTCATGTCAATCAGGATATTAGCCTGACCAATGGATGCTGTTAAAGAGAGAGGTGTCAAAATATTTTCGGACACGTACCCCTTTGAGGTCCCCGTGGGTAATTTCCTGGCTGTGTAGATAAATCAACCCCCTAGCAATGTCTGCTAGCTACGGAAGTTGCGTAATCTTGAGCAATAGGTGAGGGTAACAGGGCCAGGCAGGCACAGAAACATACCAGTTTGAATCTGTTTGCATCCCGATGCGCTTTCACGAACTCGTTGATATTTCCATTTACCATCCACTCCGACACCATCGCGAACGTGAGCCGAGACCTGTCCTTTGGAACTCCCAACAGTGACACCACATTCGGATGGTCGAGAGCTTTCCACATTATGACCTCCTTGCAGAACCTCTACACAAATTGCAGTGAGTGTGTTACTGGATGAAAAGGAAAACCGAACCAGCAGTTGGACTCACACGAGTGATTTTTCCCAAGTCACTGTTAGAATACAGCCTCAGAACCTTGACTGCGATCTCTCTCCCGTGGTGATTACACTTTAATACATCCGCAAACCCGCCACCACAGTGCGCAATATCCGCCAGATTGTGGGGTAACTTGATCTGCATTGATGTTGGAAGCAGGTTGTTCCGACCACAAACCCTGTACAAAGATCTCAGACATTTCTTTCGGACATGTGGGAAGCGAGAGAGGGCATTTGACACCTATCGAGATAGGGCAGATCAAACTCCACCCCGTGGACGAAAAGACGTGGGGGACGTACATCATGCAGTGTGTCGATAACAGTCTGAATATCGCGTTCATGGCCACAGACCATGTCGATCACTTTTGGAAAGATTGCCTCGAGTTTGCTCTCGCACAAGCGGACACCAACAATTGAGCGTCGGCGGTCAACAACCCTGGTAGCATGTAAGCAGGTATCGAGAGTAGAGAATGGATTTCTCTGGGGGAGTTCATGCTGAGGTCGTTCAGAAACAGTGACACCGCAGTCTAAACTGACGATCACATACGTCGAGTGTTTCAAGCTCCTTCACTAACTTCGCCACATCCTCCTCAAAATCTCCAAGACCCCTCGGTTTCTCCTTGGCAACTCCAATCCGGGTGGGAGCTTGAGAGGTACCTCCATTCTTGTTGGGACCCGGAGTGGTCCCTCCCTTCTCGTTAGGAACCTTACTAGTAGAGGTAAATCCTGATTTCTTGGGAGTCTTAGAGGAACCTCCCGACTTCTTGGGAGGCTTAGGGGAATCTCCCGACTTCTTGGGAAACCTAGAGGAACCTGCTCATCGGGAAAAAGTCGGAAGCCACATGAGGCCCATTTTCCCACACGAGGGTTGTAAGGACCTGCGGGGTTCGTAAGTGAACTCCCTCTGTACACGAGTGGACATGTGTATAACCAAATGACTGTAATACTTAAGAAATTTTCGTGAGATATGGGGATCGTGATGAGGGCCGTCACAGATAACAGCACTTATGTGCGGATTGCAGCCATATGGGCCATATGGGGGGTCGGAGTTCACTTACGAGCTGGCGGTGCACCACATGTGGGGAAGCAAACCTCATGAGGATCGAACAGGCCATGCGGGTCACACGAATCAGGATTTTCCACACAAGGGAGGGTGGATCCTCGTGAACCCTCACGAGGGAGGGATGGTTCTTATGACGGTTTGTTGATTTCACAGATCCCCACGAGATTCAGCGGTGAGAGGCAATTGATATATTCATACAGTGTTACAGTTACGTTGTCCATGGGTTACAGCGAGGTTCACGAGAGCAGAGGATAGTCGGTCGTCAGGGCTCAGCAAGATGATCCAGCAGTCAGGTAGCCCAGCAAGAAAAGTCCATCAAGAAATTGAGCGGAGCACGCTACTCAGTTGTCAGTGGCCATCTGCGACATGGCTCTTTGAGACCTGCGGGTGGGGGTTGATGCGACTGCCTTCGTTTTCTGCCGCCGCTTGCGAGCTGGAGCTGTTGGAATTGAGTTCTCGGTGAGAGGGGAATCTCCGAAAGGCGGGTTGTCCTCAGGTTCTTGTGTGGGTGGCTGGCGCTTAGCCGGGACCTTCGGTGGTGGCATTTGAGAACCTGCACAACGAGCGAGTGGTAAGACGGGGAAGTTCTGTGGCACAACATTATAATTACCACCCGCTCCCACCCCTTGAGTCATACCCTGAATGCCTAACGTCCGTGAAGTGGTGGAGGACGTGGAGCCCTGTGTCTTACGGGGAGTAGGACCAGGGCCACAGGAAGTGCGAGGCGTGGACTTTGGGTTGGGGGTTGAAGGGAGGTCTTGGGATGCACGAGGTGTGGATGTTGGTCCTTGAGACTTGCGGAGAATGGAAGGAGCGTTGTTGGATATAAGGGTTGTTGGTTTTGGGCGTTGGGGTGCGTGTGCACTGGGGAGGGAGTCCTGTGTCTTGTGTAGAGCGGAAGCGGGGATGGTTGGAGGGGAGGTACGGAGATCTGTCGAAAAGGATGATTCTGGACTCGTGTAATTCTAACATAGTGGAGGTTCTGAAAACACTTACGGGTTCTTCCACTTGAAGCAGGCTTTGCTACCTTGGGGCCCTTGGCAAACACTGTAGCAGCTGGGAGTATTAGAGCGACAACAGTAAGACAAGATCACCTACCCGGGATTGGTGGAGGAGGGGGGGTTTCAGACCAGCTGCGTTCCTCGTCTGAATTGGGGCTGGGTTCCTCCTCTGTTGGCGGGGTGGATGGGCGCCGGTTGATCCGCTTTTTAGGAGTGGGAGCCTCGTCCATCTCTGGAACACCAAGCGTTAGTGGATCTGCCTTGATGGCTCAAGAGGAAAAAACTCACCGGGCTGAGCCGACCGCCTCGTAGATGTTTTCCCCTGGGTGTCCCTTGACTTGGGGGCTTGTTCGTTTGACCCTATGTGACACGCTCAACGGTAACCAGTATGATTCATCTGGCTTCGAAGAACCTACCCGGCAGAGTTAGGCGTCTTGTAGATTCATGCTTCGGAATGGGGAGATCTAGGGAGTGGCATGGAGGATTCACACCGGTGATGTCCATGTAGTGACTTACCATCTTCAGTGTCATCCTGATTATCGTCATCCCAATCGTCATCTATCCCTGGCATGAGGTTAGATCAATGGATGAGATTCAAGGGAGAACAAACCTTGCAATGATGGCTTGGGCTGGGCTCCGTCCTTGTGGGGTTTGCCTCTGGACTCTGCCGCATGCATCATTTTTTCAAGCTTCTCGAACCTCTCATTTGCCATTTGAACTCGGTCTTCTGATTCTTCATCTGTCTTTTCACCAAGGATCCAACTAAGGCAAGTCAGTCAACGTTGGGACTGATGCTACGGGGTCGGACATACACTTGTAGTGTATCAAGGGTTTCGTCGACCCACTTGAAATCCATCTGAAGCATCCGGACCGTGTTAGTATAAAGCTCGATAAGATCGATGTCCCCAATCTTATCCTTCCAGCTCCCAACATCAGACAATGCAAATGTGACCTAGTAATGGATGGCAAGCGGGTTACTGGAGGAAATGAATAGCACATCTGAGACCTACCTGACAGACGAGACCTGCAACCACCTCCGGAGTGATCTCAGTGATGTTGTTAAGATCAGCATTTCCCTTCTTGTTTGAAGCGGCATACGTCCTCGAGGAGGGAGTGCCATACGGCCACTCCTGGGCTGCCGAAGGGCTAACTAGTATACATATGCAAGCCTAGGGATATTGTGAGTGATCGAAAATAATTAGCGGATAGGAAGGACTTACGCGGACAAATGTCTCGCCGAGAAACAAACCAATCCACTCCCTGTTATAATCATACCTCTCCTCATTGTAAAGGAATGTGGGCCACTCGTCAGCTCCGATCACGATATCACCCCTGTCCACCTGAGCCCGAAACCTATAATAGAAGGGTGAAAACCTCGCTTCCTGAAATGACCGCAAAATGAACTTACTCCTGAGGGTCAGAAAGGTAATCGTCCACATAATTTTGAGGCAGGAGGAGACATGCTGTTCCTTCGTTTTTGATTCCACGCTGGTCCTTCTTGAGCCCAATATCCAGCGTCTGACCCATTCGCTTTGCATGATCTTTTGCAAGCCCGAGAATAGCGCCTTTGAGTGTACAGGTGTCGGCCTGACGAGCAGCCTTCATTCCCTTCGTGATCTAATGGCAGGCAGTCATGAGTAACGTGCATATATGCGCATGCATTAGCCAGAACAGTCTAGAATGTACCTGTTTCAGCTTGGATGTAATGTCCTTGAATGCCTCTCCAACGCCATTATCCATGCGAGCAAAGTCATCCTTGATTTCTGGAAACATTGACATCGTCTTGAGTGCAGCATTTGCCATGAGGCGATACTGAATGCTGTTTTCCTCTCTGGGGGCGAAAAGCGTGTCAGCAGAGCATTGAGCAGTGAGGGAAAGGGGTGTTTTACTTATGTTTTGTGACCGCCTTCTTCAAGTGCGAAAGCGATCTGGCTGATCTGTCCTCGTTCGCAGCCTGAACGAGGGTGTCAGTAATCAGACTCCGTGCAAAAAATGCGGATCCCATGGTCCCAAAGCCCAGATATTTCCGGTGGACTTGCTTTCCGAAGCGGATGTATGGGTTATCCGCATCAACGTCTTCCGAGTCGGGCTCAGCATCGCTGAAAAAATGAGTATGGTTGTCAGTAAAAGAAGACTCTGTTAACACCTACTCTTTTGACTTTCTCCCCGTCGAAAGAAGGTGAGTGTCGTCGTCAGGCTCCGATCGGTTTTGACGCGTCATATATGATATCTAAATGAGATGTGTCAGTAGGAGAGAATGGGTGAGGGGGGTGAGGGATACCGTTTGATCAGGGTGTCTGGGCACGGTGGGACGAGGGTGTCGATGGGGAAGAGAAAAGAGAATTGGGGTGGACGAGGAAGATTAGGTTTAGGGTAGGGAGTCAGACGCGTGGACTCGAAGAGGTCCGGACTCAGAGCCAGATCACGGCGCAAGCTCACGTGCCGTGAAATTGTTCTCAAGAGTCTAAGTCGTTGCTATGGCCAATCATCCCTACCATCGCCCACCTGTGGTTCCGTGTCTGCCAGAGCCCGGGCTAGGTGTGTGTTTGTGGAGGACTCCTCAAGCTTTTAACGAGTGTTCTGCCTCCCACCTGTGGCTCTGTGTCTGCCGGAGCCCAGGCTGGGTGCTGATCCGTGGGGGAGGACTCTTCAAGTCTCCAACGTGCGTTCTGTCCACCTCTAAATCGTAGTGCTAACTTTTTGCTTACAGAACGAACCTGTGGTGAACCGGCGGTGTGTGACCAGTCCGACACCCCATGCTGGTGGCGCAGGCAGGGGCAGCATCCGGCGGCGGACACCAAACACATCTCCCCATCTTCCAATATATGACCAGTATTTTCCGCATGCGGATGGTGTGATCGTGCGTGATTGTATTTCTCGTTATTGCTCTACTAAACTAACCTTGCTCCAGGTTCAGGAAGCTGGGTTGACCAGCAAGAATAGGGGTATGATCACGGATGCCGCAGACGATATCGCGGAGACCCGCACGCAAGCTGTCGACGAAAGCAACTTGTCGAAATGGGCGAAGGCGGATGCCTGCGGAACAACGAGGTGACTTCTTGCTTGGCATTCTGTGGGAGCACAATAAGAAGTTTTGTTCCTGCGAGATTAATATGAAGAAAAGGTCCACACTGCTTCGCCAACCCCAGTCGCGTCCTCATCTCATGGCACGAAGAGGCGGGCGGACGGCGAGATCGGTCACTCCGTCAGCGAAGGAGGATCGAGAAAGAAGAAATGTAGAGCAACCCAATGTTCACCGACCCCGAACCTCCCGACGAACGGCAGTCCACCACCAATCTCACCCACTTACACCCACCCTCATCCTCGCAAATCACAACCCATCCGCGCTCTGTAGCTTCGTTATCCCATTCGCCCGCCTAATCCCTACCACTTCTCATGGCCGGCTGAGCCACTCTCCACCGCCCAAATGACTCTATGGGCTGAATCGTTTCCCTCCGCACACTACTGCAACCCCACAGCTTGGTCCCTCAACTCATGACATACTGCGGATATTTGAATCCGTCCCCAAACCTACCCCAGGGCCCACTCCTGGACTTGTGACTGAACCCGCATCCGAACCCGCATCCGAACCTGCATCCGAACCGGTATCCACGCCAGAACCTGTCCCACCACCCCCGACGCGCCATTTACACCATCGCCCGAGGAGTGATCGTTCATCGCCGCGCGTCGTTGATGATGCGCTTGACCTTCCAACTCCACTCCAATTCAGGCCGCGGTCAACATACCTGAAGGAATGGAAAAATCTGATGAATCTCCCGAGGGTCAGTACTACCGCCGCCGGCCTCCAGACCCGTGCTTTCTTTATTATCTTCAAGGTTTGGCATTTGTATCCTGCGAACTTCCAAAATGTCCTGACTTGACTATCCTAGGGATCAACATTTACCGCCGACACCATCTTCGGTTGCAGCGGATTCCTCATCGGTACTGAGGCCATTTGCAACATCACCGAGGGTCGCCTCACCTGTTACTCTCGCGCTGTGATACTAATCGATCCTGTTTACGCGCAGTGTGGCGTTTATCTGCCCTGTGACACAGATCACGGATGGAAGTTCAGATACTCTGCCGCGTGTCTTGCCCCAACTGTCAAATTTTGCAGTTTGCTCAAGACCCCCCGGCTACTCCCAATTCCTTGAACTGGATTGGAGGATCCGCAGCTTCCCACTACCAAGCCACCTTCAGTCACCGTTGGACGAGTCCCCAGAAGGGTGGGCGGATGACCCGTCGTTGGCGATGCAACAATACGGAGTTGTTTATGAACGAGAATCGAGTGAGCAGTTTGGGGGCATTCGACAATTTGGCGGTTCGGCTGATCGGAGTTTCCAGATTTATTGTACCTTCACCGGGCTTACTTCGTGAAAGCGATCCGACATCCCACAAAGAACCCACTTGGCCACAAGTACTCCCCTTCAGTACTAGCCGCATATAGGAGTGCCAGGAGGTGGATTTCGAGTCTGAGGGGCGTGTATGCCAAGCATCCACAACTCACCGCCACTATCTGGTTTGTCGAATAATTGCGACTCGCTGGTGTACCTTCTGTGACGTTGACAATCTTCAGGTTCTTCTGGTCCGCCGTCTTCTCGGCGTGTTACATTCTCGGAGGTATCGTTGTCGAGAGCCCGGGATGTCCATTGGCCCCTGCGGCTCTGTTGGAGCTAGAGCGCGCCATTATGTTCTATGAGGAGGGCAGTACAACCAGGATCCCCTCCACCACGGTAAGTGTGCCTTGCCATTCCCCAGTGCGACTGACCCATTAATTTCGGGATCTTTTGGCATACCATTAACCAGACAATGCTGGAAAGACTCCGAGACCGCGCGAAGATTGCTTTCGCCCAATTCCAGACTGGTCTTGGTCCACAGCCTACGGTCGATGAGTCTGAATTCCCAGATGACGTCGCCATCATCAGTGGATGGGCCAGCGTCATCAACAGATCTGGATCCTCTCAGTCGCCCAACTCAACGTCGAGACTGTCAGAATCGCCCCAGTCAATGCCCATGGGTATTTCTGGGGTTGCAGGAACGACTTCCCCGAACACGTCACCGGTGGTCTCTGACGCAAGGATATACAACGTACACGGGAACGTAAACGTGAGTATGGGTGACGTGATGCAAGACCTGGGTCTGGAGTATTACAACTCCAATCACACCCCGTCACACTCGCACCAGTATTTGCAGTACATGAACGGCATGAACGGTGTGAACGGGGTTGGTGGAGCGAATGGTGTGGGAGGTATGAATGGTCTAGGTGTGGTGGGTATGAATGGCATGAATGGCGGTATGAGTCATGGGAGCGGAGGGATGCTCCCACCTCCTCCACCTCACTTGGGCATGGATCAGGTGTACAAGGACCCCCATTCACAGCAAC
>Ga0307515_10022160_pt1 | contig 11212 bp, 5 predicted proteins | sample 17_EM_MG_FD_194513 | JGI IMG/M metagenome (GOLD analysis project Ga0307515, IMG submission 194513) | Populus trichocarpa ectomycorrhiza microbial communities from riparian zone in the Pacific Northwest, United States - 17_EM | ecosystem: Host-associated > Plants > Roots > Unclassified | place... | reverse complement strand
GGGGGGGGTTGATGATTTCATTTGTCTTACTTTCTAAATATAGTCATAAAGGATATATATTTATATACATATATATATTTTGTATTGATCATGTTTGTGCTGTTATTTTCCATTTTCAGCTCCCGAGAAGAGGCAGCGAGTACCTTCTGCATATAATCAGTTCATAAAGTACTGTAAAATTATTCAGTCTCTCTTCCTTCATGAATTTTCCTTATCTTTCGCTTGGTGACACCCTTTATTGAATGTTCTTAGTTCATGTACATTTATTAAAAAATAAGATGTGCTTTTGTAGAGAGGAGATTCAGAGGATCAAGGCCAATAATCCTGATATCAGTCACAGAGAAGCTTTCAGCACTGCTGCCAAAAATGTAAGTGGACTACCAAACATCATTGCAAAGCTGATCAGAAAACTTTTGCGAAACTATATTATATTATATTATATTATATTAATTTCCTTTTCTTTTGGGGTATTGATCACTTGTACATCTTGTTTGACCAGTGGGCACACTTCCCTCATATTCATTTTGGATTGATGTTGGAGACTAACAACCAAACTAAGGTGGATGATGTAAGTATTTGAGAACTTATAATTAACCAAGAATAAATGTAGTTACATTGTTAATTTGTCTATATATATATATGTATTCTGTGGAAACCAAATTCCCGTTTTCCTCTCTCTTAGTCTCTCGCATTTCTTCAAACCTGCTCATGATTTAGAACGTGATTTGGTAGTGGTTTGAAATGACATTAGAAGAAAGGAAAATTTCTTCATGAATTCGCATTGTTTATCAGTTAATCTTTTTTAATTAACATGTTTTTTTCGAAAAAAGCCACTCAGCTCCTTAATTAAAACTGGATTTTGAAAGTTGTGTTTTGCATTTCTTTCCTTTTTTTCTTATGAAAATCGTATTTTACATGTTCCTTAATAAAGCTTCATTCATCACAAAATGATGTGGTATTGGTGCATGAAGATTTTTTAATCGATCTAGTTATAGATGATGACTTTGACTCATGAGTTTTTCTACATAAAATTAATTACTCCAGCCAATATAAAGGTATGTTAATTTTGAGCTATCGAGCTTGATGCTTCTTGTTAACTAATTTGGTTTATTAGCAACTCTACCTTAAGTTCCTACTTTCTGCAGCTTAACCCTATATCATAGAATGATCATAACCAAATTGATGGTGAGCACAAATATCAATATCAATTATTAAAAATATGAGAACAGAATTATATCACTAATTTGTGAAATTTTCTTGTAACATGGGTTGAGTTACTAGTTTTCCAGTTTTACCTCTGATTGGTTTCCTGCAGCCTGCCGTATTAATGTTTTCTCTTTGTCTAGTGGCTTATCAGATATGTGTGTGTGTTTGTGTCGCAATTTGTTAGGGGACTTGATGAGTTGCTGTTCTTAATTAATCACTATTATTTGCTTACTTTTGCACTTGATGACTTTGCACAGGGCAGTGAGAAGCGTCTAATGTCAAGGTCTGCACTGCAGAAGTACAATTGATCATGGTTTTGATTTTTCAAAACCAGACCTCCATGCTCTTTGAAGTAAATTAAGAATCCTTGACTTCAACGTGTCTTAATCAAGGATATATATATATGAATCTATGTTTCTCCAATATTGTATTTGTGACCAACTGTTTATGCTATTGTTTACTTCACTTTATGTAAGAACTTTATGGAAGCTATTTTCATTTCGTCAATATCTATATGATCCTCCATCTTCTTTGTTAATTGTGAGTAATGGGGTTTTAAGCTATGTATAATCTGATAATGATGGGACTTACTAAGAGATTCTGCTGATTTTTTAATAATTTTTAAAAAAATTAAAACAAGTGTGAAACATCATCTCCCTCAAAGCTAGGTGATCATCATTGATTAGGGCATAATTAGCAGCTTACTTACGCTTCATATATATATATATATAGGTAATTATATTGAGACTTATGATCTTGGCACAAAAGAGAAATTAAAGATCATGATCGTGTATATTAGCATATTAGGCATTGGTTGGACAAAGACAATAGGAAAGCCAAGTCTTTTGGTTTGGTCGTGTAATTAATTATAGCTAGCTTGACGGAAGAATTTTTCAAAAACGAACTTGCCGGACTAAGACTTGATCATCTTAATATAACCTTAGGGTACCCTAGACCTTTTTTTTTTTTTTGAAAAAAAGTAATAAAAACAATCACACTGATAGTTTCCAAATTGCATTTTAATTATTAAAGTTGAACTTGGATCTCCTCAATTTATTAAGGATAAATATAATTCATATAATGTTTGTGAAATCAATTGATGGCTTGAGAATTTTTATAGACCAGTAATTTTAAAACGTTTCAATTACCCACTAGCTTATAGGAATGAAACCTTAACCATTGAAATTTAAACCAAGAGGGTTTAGTTATTTCACCAACCAAGAGACAAGAGTTTGATTATTTGATCACCAACTATATATATATATATATATATATATATCATTTTAACCTTAAATTAACCTAAGAGGATCCCAATTCATTAAAATTCGTTATTCTTAAAAAATTCACCAAATATTTCTAGTATCATTTTCTCTTATACGTACGAGTACATGTTACAAATTGTGCCTAGTTTACTTAGGTCTCTCTCTTGTTTGTTGCCTAGAAAAGAGTTTCTAATGCATATATAATGCAACGTACCAATTTGAAAGTTAATTACTGTCACGAAAGAAAATAGAGCAACAACAATATTAACCATTGTTATTATGTAAGTTGTAAAATTGTCCTTTTTTTTTCTTGGTCAAAACAAAAGGCCTAATTGGCCTTCAGCTTCATAATTTGGGATGGTTTTCCTTCAAATCCTAACTCTCCATTTCATTAAATATGGGAAATATAAAGACAGAAATGAGTGATGGATCTCTCTTTTCATTTTTCGATCGAGTATCCATCCATCCTATGAAATAAGATGATGAGTTCTGGCCATTATACTTACAGTTCGATTTGCTCTCACAATTCCCTCCCTCCCTCCCAAGCATCTCGAGTTTTAAACTCTCCTTTATCATAGAAAAGAAAAAAAGAGGCGAGTGCGTACTATATATGTTTCACTAAGCTTATCCGCTGGATTCCTCCTGATCTCTTTTATAATTGTATCGCTTAAAAATTCACATTTTTAACGTAAATCAAACAGAAAATTATTTTTGAATGTACGTACGTACCAAAAAGATGCATATGTGTGTGCTTGTGGTCCTAGCTTAGCGAAAGCTCTCTTGAGTAAATATGCACTATCATGCCTAGATTTTCTCATGGATCTATGTTTTGCTATTACTAGCATAGATAATGAAATATCCTTTGAATTGGTAGATCAAAGCATCAGAACTTTTACTACTTAACTTGTTTGCATATTTCTTTTTTTTTTTTTTGGGAAGATTGTTTGCATATTTCATATGAAGGAGTTACCAAATTAATGACAGGAATAGAAAAACCTCATCCCTTGGGACGCAAAGCTTATACGGTCCCAAAAGAGATATGACAAAAGCTTAATGTCTGGCAACCAGGAAAGAAATTAATTCATTATATGAAAAGAACTTTGTTAATACGTGTAGTCCATGCAACTAGCATCAATAAGGTAAAAAAAAACTATTTTTTTTTTATGAAAACATTCAGGTACTGCTGTCTGAGGTGATAATACCCTTTAGGTTATTCTATGATTGGAGTAATCATCTCGAATTTGAATCTAAGTGGATATATAAGAAAGAGATTTTTCATGAATATATATATTAATGATCTGTTTGAAATCCAATCGAGAAAAATGTGTAATATTGGCTTTGTATACCAACCTCCATTTCTGCTTAATAATATTTTCAAATGAAATATATGAAAAAAGCCGTTTATATTCTCTTTCAAAAGTAGATATCTCTAAGAAAAGAGTTTGTCTGTCTACCACTGATCATCATTGTCCATGACCTCTTTGAAAATGAAATTTCTGGACCACCATTTTAGCTCCTGCAATGGCATTCCATATATCTCTACACCCAGATCATCATAATCCTCCATAAAAGCACTAAAGATAGAGCAAACACTTTTGCAGTTGCTTCAACCTTTTATTTCCTTGAACTCTCGACTAAAGTGGCTATACGGTCAAAGTTTTCTGTTCCTTTCACAGGATCCGCTTGTGGAAAAATGAAATTTAGAAAAGAAAAAACAAAAGGTACGTATCTTCAAACAAACAGTACGGATTTCGGAACCTAAGTTTTATATTATATCAAGGAAATGAAGAGAAATTTAGATATTGCTTAAATCTCCGGCCATTTATTAATCGCTATATGGTTGAAGTTATTGTTAATTGCACTCAAAATCCTAGGATTTAATGGAAGTAAAAAATATGGATTTAATGGTTTGGTTTACATGGTCATGGTGGCAAATGGAGGGGTTAGTGTTGACGATGGCGGCAGCAGCAGCAGCAGCAACATGATGATGGTATTTTAGATATTCTCTTTAATCCCTTTGAACCTGGATTTAATAAAATGTCACACTTACAGGAAATTAAATATTCAAAGTTTCTGCTCCTGTAGAGTTGTATTGGAAATGAAATAAAAATGTTTTCTCTTGCTGTTGAATATTTTGAATAAAAATTAAAGAAAATTTCTTTTTCAATCAAATGAAGATCGAAAATGACTAATATTCGGTTAAATTGATTGTATCCATTGATTGAATTTGATTTGATTGATATCGATTGAATAATCAAACTGTCAGCTTTTACGTTGACCCTTGTTAATCGAATTTTTAAATAAATTATTCATATTTACATGTTAATTAAGAACATTGATTTTTTATAATATCTTATCATGTTTGAATCCCGAAGATAGCCTATAAAGATATGTCATTAAGAGGATAATTAGAAGAACAGTCTCATTGAAATTAGTTAGATAATTCGTGTGTGATCTTGCAAATTAAACGTAAGGGAAACAAAAAAAAAAAAAAGTGAAAACAATTAAAGAGAAGGGAGATATGTAAATATTGAGAAATATTGATTGTCCTCGGGATCTGCGAGTGGATTGTGGTAGATTACAAGCTGGCAAATATTGTGGTCTTGTTCCTCCTTGTTGTTTATTTTACAGAAGAGAGGGACAAAATACCAAATAATACACAGAGATTATTGGTGCATGGTGGCTTTTAAGCTACTACAGTACACAGCTGCTGCTGCTGCTGCTGCAACTCTGCAATTTGCAACCCCATTTCTGACATTAGAATCTGAAACGTCAAATTCATGTCTGCCTCACGCATTAATTTCATTTCAATGTCATTTCACCTCTGACCTCTTCCACACCCAGACACGCCCCCCTTCCCTCCCGCACACAACTCACTCAGTTACTTTTTTAGGGTTTGTTTTGGACTTTGCTCTCTGTGTATCTTGCTGTCTTCTAGTGGTAATATATTCAGCTTCTACTATTCCTATTCCCATACCTTAATAATTGTGGCATCTCATGCATTCGTTTCTTTCTTTCTTTCTTACAACAGTTGGAACGCAACCCGAAATCCACAGATGGAAAATCTAATTCTATGCCTTTATTAACAACTTTTGGAATCTTCAGTCCCACAACCCTTTTCTTTTCTTTTCTTTTCTTTTTTTTCTTTCCAATTTTACTATCGTGAGGTAACTTTGAGCTCCTATTAATTAGAAAAGAAGAGGAAGACGATGAGATTTGAACTTTTGTTTTGTAAATAAAAATATTATATTAAATAATCATTTTAGTAGATGAAATTTTAAGATAGAACAACAAAGTAAAAAAAATTAAGAAACTGGAAACTTACACATATTTTTGTTAAGAGGAAGGAAAACAAAAGTAAAGCAGCAAAAGCAGAAGAAAAGCGATCATGAAGCTGTATAGACGTGAAGATGGAACCCAGAGCTAGGGACAGGGTGAATAATGATGATAATTATAAGATAGCTGAAAAGGGATAAGTTCTTCCTGCAATCAAAATGAGAGGAACATGTGATTCCCATAGCATCGTGTTCTCACGTTCAATAGCTTTCTGTACACAAATTCTTCAATTCTGTGATAAGAATGTATGCCATGCCACCTCCTGCTAACATCATCAAAATCGATTCACGACAATGAACATCTGGGCCAGTGGTGACCCACTTTTGTCTGCCCCATCTGGGCCAGTTTTATAGGCCGATGGCCCTGTCATCTATGGGCTATCAAATGATGGCCCATGATGAATCAGAAATGAGAAAGAACCACGTGAATGATTAACCTTCACATTTACCCTAACATTAACATTAACAGCATATACCAACAGAAAATGTTTTTATCAAACCTTTTTTCTTTGCTATTTCATCCTCAAAAGTACTTATGCTAACACCGTTTTTATTTGTTTTTTCTTATATTATATCTCGTTTTTATATTTTAATCTTAAATTTTATTTTGTTTATGTTTTATTGTTTAATTAGATATCAAATGAGAAAATCATTGAAAAATAAATAAAGGATTCGGTAAGCATACTCTGCTCACAACAAAATTAATCTTTGTCTTAATAGATTTGTTTTAGAGAGCGGAATTCAATGAACATATCATAATTTCTTATTAAAAAAATGCATTTTGGCCGGTTGTATTAAATTTTTATTTTTAAAAAAATCTTTCTAAAAACAAATTAGTTAAAAAAATTACATGAATAAGAAAATAAAGTTTTGGGTGAAGAAATGCATTTATTCCCTCAATTCAAATCTTTAGTTATTTTGATTGCCGTTATTTTTCATTTAAAAAACATATTACTAATCAAAAGATCTGTTTTTATCAAAATATATACACACACAAATGATATATGAATGAGAAAAATAAAATTTTCCTCCAAAACTTAAATTGTTGTCTTTCTCACTAATATCTATTTTATTGTCACAGATAAAATTAGATTTCAAGAGAACATAATAATTCAACACTGTTAGTTTGGCAAATTTTAGAAAAAGGATGAATACCTAAAAAATGGCATTTCTCCTAAAATAATACCCAAAAATGTCATTGTTTTATTAATAGCAGATGACATCTTTGCCAATAGAACTGAAAGATATCTAGGGAGTGTTTGGAAATGCGGTGCAAACATGTTCTTTTAAATTTTAAATTTATTTTATTTTGTTTAAAATAATATTTTTTTTATGTTTTGAATTGTTTTGATGTGCTGATTTTAAAAAAAAAATAAAAATAATAAAAAATTGATGCATTTCTAAGTAAAAAACACTTTGAATCGTCACCGTTACCACAATCCCAAACACACCCATTCATCTTCTCTTATCCAAAGTTGAACTTCAGATCGGAAGATGCATTGTCTTGTATAGGGTCGTTGCTTGTTGAAGGAAAAGAAAAAACAAGTGCATGACCAGACCTCTTAGAGCCAAACTATATGGACTAGAAGATACATCTTTTGGTGGTGGCTCAACAGTGGCTGAGGTTGACGGCATGATGGTTGGTGTTGGAGGCTCAGAGAGCATGCCAGGCGATGCAGAAACGAGGAAAGTAAATCTAGAACTCTTATTGGAAGATAACGCCCACCTTTGATCAGGCTTGTCAATGGTGATAGAAGGCAAAACTGGTTTGTTCCCTGAAGAGTGAGTAGGAGGCTTGTTCTGAAAGCTTGGAACATCTTCCAGGCAGCAGCATTTGGAACAGCTTTCATGTCTGAAGCTGAAGTGTTACTCTTTGCAGCATCATTAGCTTGAATAGAAGCTCCTCGAGGAGCGAAGTTAAAGAGAACATTCCCTCTATCTACAGTCCCCTGAACTGAATTCGTTTTGTCAGCTGGATCTGATTTACCTGAAGAGTCAAGGCCTCCCAAATTGGCCAAGCTATTATTCTTGTTAAAGTGCAGTTTTTTCCAGGAGGTGGCTAACCTAAACTCGGCAGATTTCTCTTTTGGAGTTGGCAGATTGCTGTCAAGGTGTTCTAATATTTTCTGCGCTACCTGCCTGGAATATGGAGGAACAATTGCAACACCGACTTCAGAGCTTTGTGGTTTACTATCTGCTAACAGAAATTATGAAGGGCCACTTGTTCCTCCTGTTTCAATATTCTTCTTTTCACCAGAAAATAATCCTTCAAAAGCTTTCAAGTTTTCCACCTGAGGACTGTCTAAAGTTGAATGATAATTAGCAGATCCTCTAGAAGGAGATTCTGCAACAAATTTAAGCTGTATCCTAGTCCTTTGAATGGGTCCAACAGATCCATGTCCATCATACACTGTTTTGCCCCTTGAATTCACCTGCATGCTCAAAGATTGAAGTTGAGAACAATACCAGAACGTTTATTGATAAAGATGCTAGTTCTACAAGGACAGTAGCAACACAGAGTCACTCAAAGAAAATTTCTATGACAGGGAAAAAAAATTCACCTTAGGCCCAGATATTAGTTCATTTTCATACAGCCAATGCATCTAAAATTCCACTGGAGTGTTAAGTGCAATATTTTTTTTAGCTTAAAAACATATTCCCCCGCCCCCTTGCAAGTTCACCAATATGCCAAAAATTTTAATTTTTCTTGTCCAAGAAAACAAACGAACATGATGACATCCAATTGAAATAAATCATAGAGTGTTTTTACACAAATACACAATCCTGCACAAGTGGAAAACTTACCTGTCCATAAATTTTATTTTTTCTTGTCCAAGATAACAGATTAACATGATGGCATCCTGTTGAAATAAATCACATCCACAAGACAGAAATACATGATGATGAATACGAATATGGAAAATTACCTGTCCATAACGGGAGTTTGAGACTGCTGAAAGGGAGATGATGTCATGTTCACATGCCTATCATTATCACCTTGTAAATGAAGCAACTGATGATGCGTAGAAGAGAAAACAGTCATTTACATGTGATTAAACATGTTAAGAAAAAACACCATTGGCATAAGAAAACTTGGCTCCACATACCTGGGACTTAGACTTTGAATAACTAGTTCTAGAATAAGGAGTTCGGGGGAAAATGCGAGGCCCAAATCTCTCTCTTTGACTTTGTGGAGTCATAAACCCATGCTGATACTGTACCGTGGCACCTGGCCAGCATGTGGATGACTTGGGTGAAGGAGATGGCGAAAATGGCTTGAATGGCTTGAATGCAGTCAGATTGTCATGAATTAATGCCCCTTCATCTTTTGCATTTAAACTCTTAGAGCCAAAGCCTACTTCTGATATTCGGTTTACCATATAAGCCCTTGCAATATCAATTGGCGAGGCTCCAACATCATCTGGCAGCTGTGAGACTACAAACAAATACCAGAATCATACATATAAGAAAATGAAAACACAATACGCATCCAATTTTGTGCACTTCACTTGTGCATGTACAAAAACAAACCATTTTAGCAATATGAAAGAAAAAGAAAATACAGAAGTGCATAAATTTATGTATGTATATGTATATGTGAATAGAACTTAGATTCTTGGCTTTCTTTTTTTCGCGATTTCCTCACAAACCTTTCCAATTGGTCCAACGAAAGAAAAATGAAAGTTCTTCCTTGGAGGATGTGAGTGGACAGCCATGCCACTGTCAAAAATAGTGTCAAGGACTGATGTCCTATCCCCCGCCCATAAGCAGGTGCAATAACAATTTCTAAAGTCAGAGTTTGGTCAAGTTATTTACTTTAAGGCTTAATTCGAACAGGATGCTGGAAAGATAGATTATAGTAGTGTGTGCGTGCGTGCGTGCATGTAGATGTATATTAAGACTAAGTTCTAAAGGCAACCAAGTAATGTATACGCTATCTCAAGAATGATCTTTTGCACGTATCCTACCTGATATATGAAAATTCAGTGATTGATTTGCATGAAAAAGTACATGAATTGAGTGAAGCATGTGCCTTGCACAGCTAATATACATAGTATGCAATTTATAAACTCAAGCTGCATTGAAAATGCAAGTTGATTGTGGAGATTTGTTCTACTCACAGTTGACTTGACAAGAGGGATCGATTTTCCCCAAATAGCGGATTTCAAATTTTCATGCTTTTCTTCAGTTGACCTTCTTTAATTTTCAAAAGGGATTGCAGGGCTTCTAGCGTCTCCTGGAATTACACTTGAAAATCTCTTTTTATTTTTTATTTTTTGAGGTTCCCCAAATAGCGGTATTCAAATCTTCCTGCTTTTCTTCAGTTGACTTTCTTGAATATTCAATGGCAGTAGCGGGCCTTCCAACATCTCTAGCAATCACGCTTAAGTGTTCCTTTTCTTGCTCAACATTTGGAAAATCAACAACCCTTGAATGAAGTATCTCCATCAAATGATTAATTTCATCCCTGCATAATGATAGAGAAAACTTGGAAATTTTCATGTTTAGTAGCGTTGGTGGAGCAAAAGTGTTCCGGAAAGTCCGGTTTGATCACAAAATGACCATTACCTAGAAAATTTTCTGTCCTTCACTTCTGCCACTCTGCTAGTACCAGCTGCATCAGTTGATCTGGATGCCACATGCTGCAAGAAATAATTCCCAACGGCGAGTCTATATTATTCACAGAAAAGCCACAAGCTATATAGAACCCAAACAAAAGCTTATGTTACACTACACTGTTGTACAACCAGTCCATGAATACATCAATATTCAATCATAATATTCTCCCCGTAAATGCTTACAAAAATACATCACAAATGGAGAATAAACACTTGAACTTCATATTCTAAAATCCGAATCAATCCCAGTTTAAAAGGAGCGAAAGAACAAAATAGCAAACATATATTGCTATCCCTGATAAGCTGTTACAAGAATACCTTACTCTCCAAAACACAAACGAAACTGAAAAAAAGTAGCATGAGAGAAAGCATGACATGAAGGGGAGAAAAAACTGGAAATGAGGTTTGCTGTTTACAAACTCAACATGCGAGTGAATTGCATCAAGAACATCACGTGTCTTTCTGCATCTAGAGAAATTCAAAAGCACTTAAGAACTTATATACAAGCTAATTAGAACGAAACGTAATGATTCCAGCGAAAGGAAGTTAAAGCAAGCATGTTTTTCAAATATATCGAACAACTAGACTGAGTTTGGAACAAGTCAAACAGCCCACTTAATTTAGAGTCCAGCATGTAGGGGATTCCCGACCGTGGGTGTACTGATAATTGCTCAAAGGAGGGATAAGCACACTGACACAATATTTAACGTGGTTCGGCAAATCGCCTACATCCACGGGAGAGATCAATATTATTAGAGATAGAGAAAGAATACAACACACGGAGGAGGAT
>Ga0307515_10022159_pt1 | contig 11212 bp, 13 predicted proteins | sample 17_EM_MG_FD_194513 | JGI IMG/M metagenome (GOLD analysis project Ga0307515, IMG submission 194513) | Populus trichocarpa ectomycorrhiza microbial communities from riparian zone in the Pacific Northwest, United States - 17_EM | ecosystem: Host-associated > Plants > Roots > Unclassified | place... | reverse complement strand
ATTTTATATTTGAAAAACAGGTCTAGTAAGAGGATATTAAAGTTATGTTCCAGTAACACATCAAATAGTATTTAATAAGTGTACTTTAAATTTTTAAACAAATGTTAATTTTTTCTGATTTTATGTGATTTATTTGAATTTATTATGGTTTATTTGAATTTTCCTGAATTTATTGGAATTTTATTTGAATTTCCCTGTTTTTTATTTTCTATTTTTAGAATTTTTCGGTATTTTTAATATTTATTATATAAGCTAACCCCATACCTAACCACCCACCTCTCTAGAGCCATCCTAATCTGTATTGTAGGTCCCCCCTCACCTAACCATGGAAACCCCCTAATTGGAAATACCTAATGGCCTGGTACACTGGCACTGATCCCTAGATCTGATACAATGGACTACTGGCCCGATGATCAGCTTTTAAGTTGTGGAAGCTGGGTGAGAGGGGGTTCACCTGGTTGAGCAGTAACTGAGAGTAGGGATGAGAAGGGATGAGAAGGGACAAGCTAGCGATGGTAAGGGACTAGGAGGGACAACTAGGGACGACAAGGGATGATGAGGGATTGCACTGCATGATCACGATGAGATGCAACGAGACAAGGTAGAGACGCGACAAGACGTGACAAGATGGGGTAAAGATATAATAAGATGAGGTTGAGACGCGACGAGACGAGATGAGAATAAGCTGGACTTGACTGGAGAACTGGGGCTAGAACTGAGAGCAGAGGGGAAAGGGATTCATTTTGGGGGAAGCTAATTACTACAGGGGGACTATATATATGAACCAAAGGACATGGGAGAACAAAGGACTTAATACAAGGGAAGGGTGGCCATGAGGGAATGGCCAAGTGACCAAGTGGCCAAGTGGCCAAGTCAAGGGAAGGTTAGATCATATGATCATCACGATCGGTGAGCAAGGATTGAGACACGTCAAGAGTGGACAGGGGGGCTTGGGCCACTGAGGTAAACAGTGAAGAGTAGTGAACAGTCATGACAAGCCAGGGATGGATAGCGACTGGTGAGGGATGGATAGCGATTGGTGTTGGTTGATCAGGAATTGGTAGTGAACTGCGCTATTCGAGTGCTCCCCAGAATGGGAGCAGGTCACCAAAACAATGGATTGACCATCTGGCCTGGGTGGTCGTATTTACAATTATTGGCCAGGGTGAGAGTGGAAATGTAAATGTAAAATTAAACCTGACTAGTTATAAATGTAGCCAGAGTTAGTAACTTGACATTTATATTTTCTGAGTGGCAGCTGCTGGTCATTTCAGTATTAGCCTGCCTGTTCACGATGAAAATAAAACTTACTCCTGGTATCTCCATGAGTGTCATTGTGCATGTATTTTCGGCCCCCTTTTTATTTTTGAACTATTTTCACTATTTTGTTATCCAACTTCATTTCACTTTTGTTTCAAACTTTCTGAAGAACACAAACTGTGGTTTCATTCGATATCTAGTGGTTGTAACAAACTACTAATATTCAAGATCTAGATATCTAAAACCTCATTCTCATCCTCAGTCAACTCAATCCCCACTTCCTGAGCCACCGACAAGGCCAAAGTCCTCAACCTCCTCTCGTTGTCACTGTGCAGGCTCTCCAGAGCTCTCCAAGTCAGAGTCACTCTCAACAAAGCAACCATATGGATTTCCTGGATGGCAGGCCCACTTCCTCCAGAAGTATCACTTTCAGAGGTTAGTAAGGGGAATGTTCCAGCCTTGATGATTGCTGGAGGTTTTGTAAGGATGTTGAGGATAGAAGATGGATGGTTCAGATCAGATCAGACCAGAAGAGCAGATGGCATGTTGACCACGTACTGGGTTTATGAGCGAGGAGTGTTTGACCTGGATTGGAATCGGAACATCATTCTCCATGGGGGATTCCTCCAACGAGGATGTGGGACTGACTCTGCCTGACCTCTAACCGATTCCTGGACAAGGACAACCACAGTCCCCTTCTTCAAGATGAGCAATCCCTCCCAATGACAGAGTAGGAGACTTGATGAGCCTCAGGTCATGAACCACAGGAGGAGTATGGTACTCCAATTCATTGGCATACTCCAATTCCTCTTCCTCCTCCTCCTCTTCCTCTTGCTCCACCTCCATCCCTTTTTTGGCTTCAGGGCGTTGAGTGTTCAACTTGAACAACAACTCCCTCTCTCTGTAACAGCAGAGCCTATCCAACATCGACTCAACCATCCCCTCGAGATAGTTGATACGCCCCTCCTTCTCAATGTTAGCCTCTTCGAGGAACGTGAGATGTTTGCACATCTTGTCTATCCTATCCTCAAGCCTCTTGGACTCCCGAGTCTGACGGTTAATTCGGTTGTTGGTCTCCTCGATGTCTTTATCAATCCATTCGCAGACCTTGGCAACACCAGTAACATCCTTCATTCTGGTAATCACCGCTTCTACACCCTAAAGAGGATGATCAGTCTGAGACTTTAGTGTCCAGAGGGTCAGCCCCCACCTGTTTCTCCAAATTCATAATTTGAGGAAGGAGGCGGGCAGTGATGGCGGTTGCATGTTGATAGTCATAGGTGAACTTGTTGTCAGGATAGGTCCTGTTCCAAAGACCCATTTCGATCAGACAGATCAAGACCAGATCACCAATATCACCTCAGTTCCAAGTGTGGAGCTGCTTGGACCCTCAGATCATATATGCTAACAAAGTGTTGTGGTTAAAGAGGTCATCCATGGGATCCTGTCACCAACGCTCTTCGTCGAAAGGCCCTTTACCAGGAACCTGACCGTTATACTTCAACATCTGGATAATCTAGGAAAGCATCTTGGTTAGGAACAATCATAAGTTCCCCCCAAGCACGACTTACCTCGTACTTGCCTAGATAGTACTTGTGGTTGCCATTATCATTCCAAACAAAGGTGTGGATACGATCATCCTGATGACTAATTGGATTTCCATCAGGGGTACAGAATAGTTGATCCCCAGCGATCAACTGGGTCAAGTAGTTTGGGTTGTGGAAGATGTCAAAAGCGGTATTGGTCATGATGATAGAGGTTAGTGACAAAAGTTGCTAAGGAGCTCTCCAAAGGACCCAGGGCTTTTAATCACAATCAGCAAAGTCCTTATTGGACATCTAGGCCCCTCTCTATCATCGCAACTCCGTCTCCCCTAGCTTCGACCCACCTCAATCCACTTATCTTGGATCTCATTTCAATTCGTTCAATTCACATGTTCACATTCTTATCTTCGACCCACTTCATTTCCCACTTTCTCAGTCATCCCCTTTATCATTCTGACTGATGATCCCACCATCCTTTGTATTTCTGATATCATTATTGTTCAATCTTGTGCCATTTCCTTATCTATTGGTCTATTGCTGCAGAACTTTATTATGACCCACTTTTGCCCGAAACACATTCTTTATTGTTCTCTTATCTATCTTCACATGCTTGCTCCACATGGTACCCAGTTTAGTAGTTATTTCCTCTTTTTGCATTGGTGGACACCTCTTGCATGCACCATCACTTTAGTACTTAACAATTCATATTTCCTACTGTACCAGAGTAAGCTGAATATTACAGGTTATCACCTCTTCCCTTATTGCCTCAGAGCTCAAGGACCAGCAAGAAGCTAGCTTGTAGTACTGTCTGGTACTACCCCAGTTGATCTCTCCTACTCCATGCCCCAGAATAAGTCACATACCTCTTTGAGGATTATAGTGAGGATTATCTTTGGAGTAGATTGTTATCTGTTCAAGCAGAGATAGCCTTGCTATCCTTGTTGCTGTAGTCAGAGGCCTAGTGCGGGACACCCACACCATATAGAGCCGCATGGTTGGAGCTAGGGCAAGAGTGGCCCTGACAATGAGCAGTATTCACTCTCAAGGTCAGTTATCAGGTCCACAAAGGTGGGGTTTGAGCACCCTTCAAGTCTGCAGGTGCTGATTGTCTCCAAAGTAGAAACAGATGGTGGGCAAATAAAACTCTTGATTCCACATCTCCCATAACAACCTCGCTGTCACTGTTTCCCCCGTCTCCATTCTCGCTAGGCCCCCGGTCTGGATAAGAGGCTGAAGGTGCATTGGTATTTGAGTCATCAGGTTCAGACGTGTAACTCAGGTTGTTGGCTGAGTATGACGGGAGACTCATTAAATTTGACACAGGATTTGGTGCTGTCTGTGATGGGTCCAGATCCATGTTACTTGCAATTTGTGGCACTGAGCCCCTGGAAGAAGTGGAATAGATGGGAGGCAGTGAAACAGGATACACCCCATTGAACAGACCAAGTTGTTTATTGTCATCCTGATTTGAAGTGTCCCCATTGGTTAGAGATGGAAGGCTGGGTGGAATTTGGACTCACACACCTGAGTGTGACAGGTGTCATGCTAGTCCAAGGTACTGGGTGAACCGGCAAAATTTCGACACCCTCACTAGTACCAGCGGGCTTCCCAAGGTCATCATCCACTCCCTTTCTTTGACTTGTGCACTTCAAGTAAACGTGTATTAATACTACCTGCTAGTTATTTCTCTGCCCAACACTCAGTTGTAATATGAGTCTGGTGCTTAGATTCAAACATGTTGGGCTCTAAACATCTAGATAGTAGTTTAATGGTAAATGTGAATCTGCCAAAGTGTCCGGGGAGCAGTCTGTGGGTTGAGCCCGGTGTGCTGCACTTTTTCTTTTACTTGTACAAGTGAAGGGAGGGGTGTGGCACATCGGGTGTATATGCACGATCCACAAAAAGATTCCATGAATGAGGAGTGGAGAATGGAAAAGAAAACAAGGAATACAACGTGCTTGGAATATGTGAGGGGAAAGGGAAGATGGATCGTACTTCAACGGGCCCTGGTCAGCTGTTGGACATCATTCATATTTTGTCACACAAAACTTGTGCTGATATTTTTATGAGTATTGTTTGAAGTTTACGCTGCCGATCCCAGGCTGCTACATATACCACCTCGACAATCCCAGTCACACTGGTACCTCGGAGTCCTCAAACTTTACAGTCGCACACCCAGTTACACACCTCAAGTCTCATTCAAAAACTCAAAGAGTCCCAGACGTATGCCTAGGTTCGGTTACACACCCGAAATCTTGTTGCACACCAAAGAGACACCCACAACACACCCCACACCTCAAACTCTTGGCACTAGCACACCTCAGTAGTAGTAGCCATCACACACCGCACACCTGGTGCACTGTGACCATGTGATATGTCATGTTACTGTCACACTCAGGTGTGTCAGTTCGGGTTCCAGGCTGGGTGGGTATTGGAATGTCCCAGGGGTCAGTGTTAGGATCTATGATCTTAATACCATTCTGGCTCTGCCCAGATTCCATAGATAGTCTTTTCCTTTGTTTCCGCTCGGACTCCGTTCTCATGGACTTAGATATTTCTTTCATATGTACCTTTCGGACTCCATATGTTTCCAGTCACTCTCTTATATGTTCACCTGTTCACACTTCACTATGTTTCTCGTGCACGTTATGATTTTACCATCTCACTTTTCTTGGACTCTGCAGTTACCCTGGACCCTTATCTTATTGTTTCAAATAAGCGTACTCAGATCCTAGCTTTGTATATCGTTCCGTCTCTTCCGAACACTAGTATATATATCTCGTCTACTTGTACCTAGCTACCTCAGAACTAATATTACTTTCTTCTCACTCATATCTCTCTGAGGTTCTTCGGAACACTCAGAAACTCCAGTTCGGCTCCAGCCATCTTTGTCTCCTCTCCTCGACTCTCGTATTCCTGGCACACGTTCTGGTGTGGACAGTCGATAGCTATCCGCCGGATTCGCCTTTTTATTTATCTTTTTGGTACATCTGGATCCGGTCGGATCTAAACGTAACAGTCAGTTGATTCGATGTTGCAGAAGGTAAAACCACGATAGGTGAAGTAATAGTGAATGTGCTTGTGGGGTTGGTGGTATTCTGGGGAGCGTGTTGCATCTGCACAGGGTTGGCTGCTGTCTGTTGCTGCTGTTGTTGAGTTTGATTGGTCAAAGAGACGAAGCTCTTGAAGCTATTAAAGAATGCCTTAACTACTCCAAGCAAAATATCAGGTCCCATCCCCTAGAAAGAACCAGGTGTGAGGATACTTACTCCCCCCTTGTTTCTGCCCCAGCTGACCACCTCCCTTTATCGTCTGTTGATTCAGATTCCAAGATGGAGGCCACAGGGCAGTTGAAGATCCAGTATTGATCTGCCTATGTGCGGCTGCCCAGGCATTTGCACAGTTCCTTCCACAGAACTGGTAATTCTGATGCACAGGTCTTTGGTTTCATTGCTAAAGGAAACACTTGAGACATTATTCCAATGAAGAGAGACTGGTGTGTGGCCCGACCTTGCACATAACAGGAGTGTTGAAGCCAGATGTATCTGCGCTAGTCGGTCTAGTACCGGCTGTAGACAATCCTGGTGTTATGCGATACCCATATGTCAGTGGCCCGGTTGATAATACCCGATGAGTCACCATAGGTGACCATCAGTGGCTTATTCACACTGTATAGCTGTGACAGTCACACCTCTAGAGTTATATATAAAGCACATGTATCCAACATGATAATATAACATCTCTTGTTCTACTTGTTACGTTTGGATCCGACCGGATCTGGACGTACCGAAGAGATGAACAAAAGGGCGAATCCGGCAGACAGCTATCGACTGTCTACACCAGAACACGTGCCGGGAATACGAGAATCAAAGAGAGGAGACAAAGACGGCCGGAGCCGAACCAGAGTTTCCAAGCATTCCGAAGAACCTCAGAGAGATACAAGTGAGAAGAAAGTAATATTAGTTCTGAAGCAACTAGGTACAAGTAGACGAGATATATATACTCGTGTTCGGAAGAGATGGAACGAGATACAAAGCCAGGATCTGAGTACGCTTATTTGAAACAATATCTAAGTCCATGAGAACGGAGTCCGAGCGGAAACAAAGGAAAAGACTATCTACGGAATCCAGGCGGAACCGGAATGGTGTTAGGATCGTGGATCCTAACACTACTCCCACAGCTATCACTCTCAAACCAGCCTCCCAGCTCTACCCTCACCACCTCTCCTATAAGGTAAGACTAGAGTACCACATGTAGTATATAGAATATACTCTGTGCTGCTCAACAGGGAGGTGCAGTGACTCGATTCCCAACTGCTGTGGTACGAGCTCCACATGTCCTACCACAGTAATCATATGGTCTGGATACAATACAAAGGCACACAACACCCCCCTCTATCAGTTATTGCAACCGCCACACATGAGAAAAGGATTTGACATACAGGAACTTGGGCTGCTGGTGACAATAATTGCACAGATTTGAAGAGAGGTTTATCGTAGGGTCATTGTTAACATGGGTCATCCTGAATGTTCAGCACCATACTGAGAGCGGTGTGGTAGAATGGCAAGGTTGAGAGTGTGGAAGAGTCAACACCAAATCTGACCTTGGCATTAAGACATTGAATAGCCCGGGTATCGTATATCGGTGGCAGCAAACTGGTAAACTGAACCACTGTCAGACCAAGAGACAAGGTGAACTGAGATGTACATGGTGGATGGATGCAAGTCTGACTGGCAACTGCTAGGTTACGTGTGGTTACAAAGCACATAGTGTTTCATACTTTATATACAGTTTTTTAGCTGATTAATTATCTAGGGGCTGAGCATCTGTACATCACATTGTTTGAAGCATCAAAACATCTGCCCCTCCTCATGTGAACTTTATGTGTGACTGAACTGAATGGTTGCTGAACCCATCATCCCAAGCTTGAGCTCAGCTGGATCGATGTGGGCGACTCAAATGTTCGCAACGCAAGTCAGAGTCTCAGTTCTGGAACCATTCTGCTCAGATGTTTTTATTATTCTACTTGAACTACTAAAACTGCATGGCCACATCGAGCACGCTTCATAACTCATCAGCGCACTCCTTTGGTGGAAACTCCAAAACCTTGGTGTACAACTAGCTCTGGGGTTATCATCAGTAAGAGCCCCCTGGTCCATCATTGTGCTTTCCTGACCAGTATCTCCATGAAGGTTCTTCCACTCACAATCCCCCTTGTGTACTTCTTCCTCCTCCCATGACCATCATTGGTTTCTAACCAAGATAAAGAGGATGGTGGTATGGAACTTCCTAAGGTATTATCTATGGAGTATATACCCCTCCCTACAGATGAAGATGAAAGCACCACAAATGTATACCTTTATTCGCAAACCGTGGTCCTATCCACCAGTGATAAGTGCTGTTAGGATTGCTGGATCACTATACATAGGGGTCCCTACACAAGGGTCTTCTGGCCTGATTTGTAAGTGATGCTTGTTCACACAGAACAAGTAAGACGACTATCCACACAGGATAGTGAAAAGGGTGGAGTGCTGAGGAGGCGAGACACACAGAGAGAGGTAGGAGATAGAGGGATCACTGGACTCTGTTCAGCAGACTGCACAAGCAAGTGGTTGTTGAGATCCAAGTGATTACAAATCTGAAGAGCAACAATTGGGGGTTGAGTCGTACTACTTATACTACTTGGGCTGTTGCGCACAGACCATATTTGTACATGTTTGGTATGACTAAGGTGGTCTGTGCACAATTTGTAATCAAGAGTTCTGGAATGTTCCTCACCATCTGATTGGACAATAACTCTGTGTGTCAGGGCAAACCTCCATGGTTAAGGTCACCCTAGAACTAGGACAGTGCAGGCTGGGTAACCGATGTTGATATGTTCTTCTAGGGACTTGAGTAGGTCTCAGTGTTGCCGACGCATTGGTTGACTAGAGAGGTACGTGGTTGGCCTGGAATGCCAGAGGGAGGGGTTGTAGAAGGGGACAAGAATGAGCTCAGGGTAACATGCGAATCCTGGCAGCTAGAGTGATCTAGGAGGGAGAATCCTGTGTTGATAAATCTAAGGAATACACGTACTAACTAGCGGGCCCTATATACTAGCCGAGTGCGCACGGACCATGTATGTACATGTTTGGTATTGTATGTGTGCGTATCGTATCTATCCTTGTTTATGTACTTGGAATCCTCTTATAGATAAATAGAGAGGGAGCATGGTTAACCGTTGTACTAAAGGGTCCTTGACCGGTATGACCGAGGTGGCCAAGATTGCCGTACCGAGGGTCATGAATTCCAGTCGGGCCGGGTGGATCCTTTATTGGTATTGGTGGTTGGGTACGTTGGTGTTGTAGTGACGATGGGGTTGGTTGGTCGTAAAGACTGGTGGTATTTGGTGGTCGTAATGATAGTGTTTTGGGAAAGGGAATGCGATGGTGGGATGATGAAGAAGGCAGTGGTTTCCCCAGGTATGGCTTGTGGTGACCGTGTAGGGTGTCGTTTGAGGGAGACGCGACGTGCATGTGCGTGTTGGGCATGTTAGGAATAGAAATTCCTGACATGTGAGATCTGATTGGCTGGATAAGGGGGCAAGATCTGATTGGTCTGATAAGGAACTGGATGGCAGAGTTCTGGTCAGGGTTCTGTTGGGGATTCACTGGGGGAGTTGCTGGCTGATGGGTTTTTCCATTGAAACCCTGAATGCATGTTGGTCTGGGTGGGGCTGGGCTGGTGATGTGAGGGGATTGGTCCAGAAGTTCCCCAGTCTCATCAGTGACTTCCCTCCTTCCTCATACCATCATAATGTTCTCTTGCTTCACATCTCCTGCTGCTTCCACCTCGGGCCAGCATACTTGTCGTACTTACCAGGCTTACCAGACGACACCTTTTTCCTTTAACCTCAGGGAGCATATGGTAAGTCCCTTGCTCACTGTTGCACATTCCCTGTTGACCTTGTCTCCTCTAGACTACCTGTGATAACAATGACCCGTACTCCACAGGTCAATCCTTCTTTGAGCAGTCTAACACTGCTGATCCAATCTTGGGGTTTCAAGACCTCTACCATGATGACTTCATTAATGCAGTGGGTCATGTTTCCAGGAGGAAGATGGATCAGCTCCAGTCTGGTCCCTACCAGCAGGCTATGCTCCTTTGGGGGCTTAGTAAGTGTCGAGAGGAGCCCTTCGCTAAGGAGGCGTTGGTGAAGGGGATGGAGTATTTGGTGGTGATAGATGTTACCATCATGGATCTGTTGGTGGAGGTCAATGGAAAGGCAGACCAGGCCATTGAGGGCTTGGATCAGTCAGTGGTGGACCTAGAGACTAGGGTTCAATAGGTAGAATTGGTTCAGGGGAACCAAGGGGGAATCCAAGGTGTGGTGGTGGAGGTATGGAACGTGGGGGCAGTGGCTCAAGACACTGCCAACGTCATCATAGTCAACATGGAGGACTTGAGGGCAAGGATGGAGAACATGGAGTTGGTAGAGATGGAGGTAGATCAATGGATGGTCCAGCTCAAGTGGGATCTGGCAAACACTTGTCAGGACATTGCAATACTGGTGTCGGAGCAAGAGCAGATGGGTGAGCAGTGGACTCAGATCAGGGATATGGTGGTCAAGCAGACAGGGTTGATCCATGACCTCACCAACTTCATGGAGCTCATCAGGGAGTGACAAGTAGCAGCTCAACACAGGCCAGATAACTTGATCATCATAGATGATTATAAGGATGATGAGAGGTTGGCAGATGAGGTCGATGAGGAGTTTCGGGAGTACTTTGCTCCCCCGGTAGTTCCATTGGAGGGAGTGCTTCAGGAGATTGAGGACGATGACAAGGATGGTCATCTTCCTGCCTATGATGCTTAGAATACTCCTTTGTACTCTTCCTTGAATGCAATAACTTTTTGCCTTCTAGAGTGTGATCAGATAATATAAGAAATAATGATAAAGGGAAAAGGGTATCAAAAATGAATGTGGGTTGGAGTTGGACTGTTTATGTGTTTGACCAGGATGGGTGCTTGGGACTTAGCCATGAAAACAGGAAAGAAAGGTGGCCAAAATGTAACAAGTGCCATTTGGCAAAGCCTGTGATACCTAAGTATATGCTTCCCTTATGTGAGTGGGTGTTCATACGATTATGAACAGATTTACTCACACTTGCATTGCATCAAGCTTGTGTGTATCTGGTTGGTAGACATCTCTGAGGTAATGAGGAAAATAGCTGACTCCATAAATAGTATTGTGCTGCTGCCTTGGGCCAGTGCTCAAGCATAGTGTCCATACTGACCAAGCGAACAGGGATCACCAACTGATAGAGATCAAGTACAGGTGTCAAAAAATGCATGACAGGTAGGAAGTGGTAAGAAAAAGTATACAAGGGAACAGAGAAGGAAACAAGTCAAACTGTAGAACAGGGTGG
>Ga0307515_10022158_pt1 | contig 11212 bp, 10 predicted proteins | sample 17_EM_MG_FD_194513 | JGI IMG/M metagenome (GOLD analysis project Ga0307515, IMG submission 194513) | Populus trichocarpa ectomycorrhiza microbial communities from riparian zone in the Pacific Northwest, United States - 17_EM | ecosystem: Host-associated > Plants > Roots > Unclassified | place... | reverse complement strand
GAGCGTCAGCGTCCAGAAACCGCGATCAAAGCCGATGGCAACGAACAAAAGCAGCATCGACAGGCCGGTGATCACCTCCGGCATGACCAGCGGGGCGTAGATCATCCCGGAAAACAGCATGCGGCCGCGAAACCGGGTGTAGCGCGTCATGGCAAGGGCTGCCAGCGTGCCGAGAACGGTTGCTACCGTCGCCGAGATCAGGCCAACCCGCACGGTCACCCAAGCTGCATCGAGAAGCGCCTGATTGTGAAACAGCTGCACATACCATTTGGTCGAGAAACCGGCCCAGACGGTAACCAGCTTGGATTCGTTGAACGAGAAGATCACCAAAAGCACGATCGGCAAATAGAGGAAGGCGAAGCCGAGAACGATGGAGGCGATATTGAAACGGGACCAGCGTTGCATGACTATCTCCCCTCGCCGTCGGCCTTGGCCTGCGCATGCTGAAAGAACATGATCGGCACCACGAGAATGAGCAGGAGAATGGTCGCCACAGCCGCGGATACCGGCCAGTCGCGATTGGCATTGAACTCATTCCACAAGGTCTTGCCGATCATCAGCGTCTCGGACCCGCCGAGTAGATCCGGAATGACGAATTCGCCGACCGCCGGGATGAACACCAGCATGCAACCGGCAACCACGCCGGGCATGGAGAGCGGAAACGTGACGCGCCAGAAGGCCCGGATCGGCGTGCAGCCGAGATCCTGGGCGGCCTCCGTCAGGCTGTGATCCATCTTTTCCAGCGACGAATAGATCGGCAGCACCATGAAGGGCAGATAGGAATAGACGATACCGATATAGATCGCCCAATTGGTGTTGAGGATGATCAGCGGCTGGTCGATCAGACCGAGCGTCAAGAGCAGCTGGTTGAACAAGCCTTCGGGTTTGAGAATGGCAATCCAGGCGTAGACGCGGATCAGGAAGCTCGTCCAGAACGGCAGGATGACCAGCATCAGCAGCGTCGGGCGGATCGTGTTGGGCGCCTGCGCCATGCCGTAAGCCACCGGATAGGCAATCAGCAGTGTCAGGAATGTCGAGACGCCGGCGATCCAGAGGCTGGAGGCATAGGCTTTGGTATAGAGCGCATCCTCGGTCAGCCAGATGTAATTGTCGATCGAGAACTGCTTGATGTTGTCGATGAAGCCACCGATGCCGGACGCCAGATCGAACACCGGCAGATAGGGCGGCATGGCGACGGCGGTTTCCGACAGCGAAATCCGGATGACGATGAAGAACGGTATCAGGAAGAAGAACAGGAGCCAGGCATAGGGGATGATGATCACCAGCCGGTTGAACAATGCCGATCCGAATTTTGCCATGGCTTCAATCCTTCAGCACGACGCCGGCATTTTCATCGAAGGAAATCCAGACTTCCTGGTCGTAGCCCAGCGGATCCTCGACGGCACGCACGGCGTTGAGCGACGAAGCCTTGATCACCTTGCCGTCCTTCAGCTTGACATGGAAAACCGTCATGTCGCCGAGATAGCCGATATCCCAGATTTCACCCTGCGCGGCATTGAGCGGGGCGCAGGCGGGCTGGTCGCGGCCGACGCGGATCTTTTCCGGACGAACGGCAAAGCCGGCCTTAGCGCCGACAGCCGGAGGCTCGGTTGAGGCGACGCGAACCGTGAAGCCGGTTTCCGTTGCAATCTCGATTGTGCCATTACCAACGGCAGAAACCGTGCCATCGAAGATGTTCACGTCACCGATGAAATCAGCCACGAAACGTGAATTCGGCGCCTCATAGATTTCCGGCGGGGTGGCGACCTGAACGACCTTGCCATGCGCCATGACCGCGATGCGGTCGGCCATGGTCATCGCCTCTTCCTGGTCATGCGTGACGACGACGAAGGTCAGGCCGAGTTCCTGCTGCAGGTCCATCAGTTCGAACTGGGTCTCCTCGCGCAGCTTCTTGTCGAGCGCGCCGAGCGGCTCATCGAGCAACAGCACCTTCGGCCGCTTGGCGAGCGAACGGGCGAGCGCCACGCGCTGGCGCTGGCCACCGGACAACTGGTGCGGCTTGCGCTTGGCGAACTTGTCGAGCTTGACCAGCTTCAACATCTGGTCGACGCGCTCGGCGATATCGGCCTTCGGCATGCCATCCTGCTTCAGACCGAAGGCGATGTTATTCTCGACCGTCATATGCGGAAACAGCGCGTAGGACTGGAACATCATGTTGACCGGCCGCTTGTAAGGCGGGATGCCGGCGAGGCTCTGCCCGTCGAGGATGATTTCGCCCGAGGTCGGCTGTTCGAAGCCGGCGAGCATACGCAGCAGCGTTGACTTGCCGCAACCCGACGCGCCGAGAAGCGCGAAAAATTCGCGGGGGTAGATGTTGAGCGACAGATCGTCGACCGCGACGAAATCGCCGAACTTCTTGGTGACGTTCTTCACCGCGATGAACGGTACGGAGGTGGGGTCTGCCCATGGAGCAAAGGAACGCCGGATACTGCCAAGTGACTTCATCATCTATCCCCGAATGACTTGCACAAACGGCGCTTTCCCCAGCACCGCAAAAGAAAATTGCCCGGACTTTCAGATCCGGGCAATTCTTTTCGACTTACTGGCCGGTGACCACTTTGGTCCACAGCCGCGTCACCAGACGCTGCGATTTGGCGTCATAGGGCGTGACCGTGAAGAGTTTCGCCAGCACCTCGGGTGTCGGATAGATCGCGGTATCGTCGAGCACTTCCTTGTCGATAAACGGCTGCGAGGCCTTGTTGCCGTTGGCGTAGAACACCACGTTCGACGCCTTGGCGACCACTTCCGGCTTCATCATGTAGTTCAGGAACTCATGCGCCTCGGCGACATGCGGCGCGTCGGCCGGGATGGCCATGACATCGAACCACATCTGCGCGCCGGTTGGCGGGATGACATAGTTCACCGTGACGCCGGCTTTCGCCTCGGCGGCACGATCGCGCGCCTGGAAGACGTCGCCCGAATAACCGACGGCAAGGCAGATATCGCCATTTGCGAGCGCATTGATGTATTCCGACGAATGGAACTTGCGGACATAGGGGCGGATGGACGTCAGCAACTCTTCCGCCTTCTTCAGGTCGTCCGGGGTGCGGCTGTCGGGATCGAGACCAAGATAAGCCAGGGCAGAAGGCAGAACGTCGGAAGCGGAATCGAGGATGTGAATGCCGCAATCCTTGAACTTGGCGGCAACTTCCGGCTTGAAGATCACATCCCAGGTCGGCGGCTCGTCGGTTCCAAGGATCTGCTTCACCTTCTCGACATTGTAGCCAATGCCGGTGGTGCCCCACATGTAGTCGACGGCATATTCGTTGCCCGGATCGTATTTCTGGATGCGATCGGAAATCACGTCCCACATGTTGGAGAGGTTCGGCAGCTTCGACTTGTCGAGCTTCTGGAAGACGCCCGCCGCGATCTGGCGCTGCAGGAAGCTGGCCGTCGGCACCACAACGTCGTAGCCGGTGCCGCCTGCGAGAAGCTTGGTTTCAAGAATTTCGTTGGAATCGAAGACGTCGTAGACGACCTTGATGCCGGTTTCCTTAGTGAAGTCCTCAAGAATGCTGGCATCGATATAGTCGGACCAGTTGTAAACGTTGACGACGCGCTCCTGCGCGGTGGCAATCGTTGCGGATCCGCTGAGGATCAACGCGGCAAAGGCGGTGGCAATCTTTCGCGACATGGAATTCCCCTTGATTTTTTCGGGTCAGTCCAGGCACGCCGCCGTCGCCTGCCTGTCTGTCCCTCCGTATGCGCGTTTGGAAGTTAGGCATGTTTTCCAACAACCACAAGCGCTTTTAAAGCTCGCGTCTGCGCATTCGGTGGCTTCCTAAATTTTAGCGGTCACTGGCAAAAGCCGAATCTTTTCAGTGCGGCACGATCTCCCGACAACAGGAGCAATCCCGCGCTCAGCCTGGATTAACCATAACTTTAAATCGATCCTTAAGCATGGCATTTACGATTGCTTAACCATGCCGGGGATGCGATTTTGCACTGCAACAGGTATGCGTTTCGGAGTTGGCCATCATGAGCGTGAAGTCGCCGCGGATCGATCCACGGGAATTGAAGCGGCTATCGGTGCTGCAATCCCACCGGACGCTTCTTGCCATCGGTTTCGACTGGGCACTGATCGCCGCCGCCATCGCCTTCAGCAAATATATGCAGCATCCGCTCGCCTATCTCGCCGCCGTGCTTGTTATCGCCGGCCGCATGCACGCCTTCGGCTGCCTGATGCATGAGGCTGCCCACTACCGCATCATCAAGAACCGCAAGGCAAGCGACTGGCTGAGCGACCTGCTGCTCGCCTGGCCGATCATGGCGACCGTCGATGGCTACCGGATGAACCATCTCGCCCATCACCAGCATACCAATACCGAGGACGATCCGGATTGGGTCTCCAAGCTCGGCATGACGCAATTCACCTTCCCGCAGAAGGTCTGGCGCGGCATCGTGCAACTGCTCGGCTATCTCGTGGCGGTCAATTCGGTGCGCGATATCCTGCACATGGCCAAGCGCATCGCCAAGCACGACCGCTCCACCCGGACCTACAAGATGTTGCGGGTCAGCTTCTATGTGGCAGCCGCCGTTATCTTCTCGGTGTTCGGCCTGTGGACGGATTTCACGCTCTATTGGCTGGTGCCGTTCTTCACCTTCTTCTGCCTGTTCCTCTATGTCCGCAGCGTCGCCGAGCATTTCGGCAGCATGGACTATTCAGACGAGCTGGGCAGCTCGCGCACCGTCTACCCCTACATGTGGGAAAAGCTGTTCTTTGCGCCCCACAACATCAACTATCACCTGGAGCACCATCTCTATCCGGGCGTGCCCTATTACAATCTGCCGGAACTGCACGCAGCGCTGATGCAGAACCCGAACTATGCAGACAGGGCGCATATCACGCGTGGCTACACGACAGGCCTTGCTTCGGAATGCTTTGCTCCCAACGCGCCGCTGCTGCCGGCCCATCACCCGGCCAGCTACTGAAAATCAAACGCACTCAGGCCCGTTACCATCTCGTCAAGCCCGAGCGGCCGGGTGACCGGCGGTTCGGCGCGGGCAAGACAGCCCCGCCGCTCGCAGAGCCGGCAGGCCGTGCCGCTGGCAACAGTCACAAGCGGCGCCTCGCCGTAGATCGTTTCTGCCGCGTGCGCGGCGTCGCAGCCGATCAATAGCGCGGTACGCCGAACCCGCTCCTGAAACCCGGCACGCGGACCCTCGACCGTTCTGGCGACGACGAGAAACTCGCCACCCCCGAAGACCTCCACGCGGTCCGCCAGGACCTGGCCGGACTGCGAGAAGGCAGCGTGGATATTGAGCTTCGGGCAGTGGCCACCGAAGCGCGCGCGGGGAAAACCCTGGGCGCCGGATTTGCGCAGGCGGTGTCCGGCCTGGTCGATTTCCATCAGGAAGAACGGCAGAGCCGCAGCGCCCGGGCGCTGCAACGTCACCAACCTGTTTGCCGCCTGTTCGAACGAAACCTGGAATCGGGCGCTCAGGACATCGATATCGTATTTTGCCCTCTGAGCCGCTGCCAGAAATGCGCCATAGGGCATCATGATCGCATGGGCGGCATAACGGGCGAGTTCGAAGCGGCCGATGCGCCGCGCTTCGCCGGTCGAAAAGGCCAGTTGTTCGAGATCGGCTGCGATTGCTTCCGGAAGGGCAATCTGGACAGCCTCCATGGCGATTTCGCGCAGCTGGTCCTGCGCCGACAGCCGTTCCGATAAAAACAACCGCATCGAATGGCGATCGAAGCGGCGGCGCAGGTCCGGCATGACATGCACAGGGAGCGCCCGAACCGTCAGGCCATGCTCCTTGCGTAGCCAGGTCTTCAGCGCCCCGGCAAGATCGTCGCCAGGCGCAAGCTGCGCATGGAACGCTTCCGCGGCCTCATCGATGCGCGCAAAATAATGCGGGCGATTTTCGAAGATGTCGCGCACCTCGTCCATCGGCAGGCGCGCATCGGACAGCGCCGCCATATGCCCCTGATCCGACAAAAGCGCACTTAAATCCTTCAGCCGTGAGGATTGCTCGCGATAGGCGCGATAGAGCTTGAGGATACCCATCGCAGCATTGGGCGCCGCCTCCGCCACCTCGATCAGTTCCTGATCGCCCGGCAGTTCGCCTGACAGCAGCGGATCGGCGAATATCTCGCGCAACTGCGCGACGCTGCCGGAGGCCTCGCCCTGCAATTCGTCGAGATCGACCTTGTAGACCGAGGCAAGCTTCAGGAGCAACTGCACCGTCAATGGCCGCTGGTTGCGCTCGATCAGATTGAGATAGGACGGCGATATGCCCAGCGCTTCGGCCATGGCCGTCTGGGTGAGCGACAGGCCGTTACGGATCCGCCGCACACGGGCGCCGGCAAAAATCTTGTTTTCAGCCATTTGTCATGCCTTTTACAATTTTGCGCCCGAAATAGTATTTACAAGATTTACAAAATTACAGAACCTCTCTGTAAAAGACAAGACATGATAACCCTTTTCATTGAACCGACAATCCCTTTGTTCTGGTGAACTTGTGCGCCGCATTGTAAAACAAGTCACATCGAATTCGGCGATCGAATGGGTATTAGACCAAAGTCGAATAACGTATTTAGAACTGCAGGAGGATGCTTATGACTGATTTTTACAATCTCGTTTCCGGTGCACCACAGGGCCGTTTCGACGGCATTGAGCGCCCCTATACAGCGGATGACGTCAAGCGTCTGCGCGGCTCCGTCCAGATCCGGCACACGCTTGCCGAAATGGGCGCGAACCGGCTGTGGCAGTTGATAAACGAAGAGGGTTTCGTCAACGCGCTGGGTGCGATGACGGGCAATCAGGCCATGCAGCAGGTCCGCGCCGGATTGAAGGCAATCTACCTCTCCGGCTGGCAGGTCGCAGCCGACGCCAACACCGCGTCGTCCATGTATCCGGACCAATCGCTTTACCCGGCCAATGCCGCGCCGGAGCTTGCAAAGCGCATCAACCGCACGCTCCAGCGCGCCGACCAGATCGAGACCGCGGAGGGCAAGGGCCTTTCGGTCGATACCTGGTTCGCGCCGATCGTCGCCGATGCGGAAGCCGGTTTCGGCGGACCGCTCAATGCCTTCGAGATCATGAAGGCCTTCATCGAGGCCGGTGCTGCCGGCGTCCATTACGAGGACCAGCTGGCATCAGAGAAGAAGTGCGGCCATCTCGGCGGCAAGGTTCTGATCCCGACGGCTGCCCATATCCGCAACTTGAACGCCGCGCGGCTTGCCGCCGACGTCATGGGCACGCCGACCCTGATCATCGCCCGCACGGACGCCGAGGCCGCCAAGCTCCTGACCTCGGACATCGACGAGCGCGACCAGCCCTTCGTCGACTACGATGCCGGGCGTACAACGGAGGGCTTCTACCAGGTCAAGAACGGTATCGAACCCTGCATCGCCCGCGCCATCGCCTATGCGCCCTCTTGCGACCTGATCTGGATGGAGACCGGCAAGCCGGATCTCGAACAGGCCCGCAAGTTCGCCGAGGCGGTACACAAGGTCCATCCGGGCAAGAAGCTCGCCTATAATTGCTCGCCGTCGTTCAACTGGAAAAAGAACCTCGACGACGCGACGATCGCCAAGTTTCAGCGCGAGCTGGGCGCCATGGGCTACAAGTTCCAGTTCATCACGCTCGCCGGCTTCCACCAGCTGAACTTCGGCATGTTCGAACTGGCCCGCGGCTACAAGGACCGGCAGATGGCTGCCTATTCTGAACTGCAGGAAGCGGAATTCGCCGCCGAGATCAATGGTTACACCGCGACCAAGCACCAGCGCGAAGTCGGCACCGGCTATTTCGACGCGGTGTCGATGGCGATATCCGGCGGCAAGTCCTCGACGACAGCCATGCATGAATCGACCGAACACGAGCAATTCCGCCCGGCGGCGGAATAACAGACTCCCCTCCCTACGTTTTGAAGGCCGGGAGGGGAAACGAAATGCCCTTTCAAGAACCCCGTACAAGAGGAGAAATGCCATGACAGTCCAGACCCCCATCAAGACGCACGTCAAGGAACGCGCCGAGGAACAATCTTCGGCCATGACACCGGAACAGCAGGCGATGATCCGCATGGTCGCCAACGACCTGCACCGGCTCAACCAGGCCGTCATGAAGGCGGTGGATGCCGGCGTTTCCGTCGAACTCGTCCGCTCGGCCCGGCATCACGGCGGAGAAGGCAACTGGGGTGATCTTTTGATCCCCGTCATCGTCACACAGGGACGCGGCTGAAGGGAAGAGCAGCCGCAACCCTAAAACCCGGCGGATGGAGGTCCGCCGGGTTTTTGTCAGTTTGGAATATTCAAAGGATGAAATCGACGGCGCTCAGGACGAAGCGGCCGTTGAGCGTTATTTCCATGTCGGACACATAACCATAGGCGTCATCGACAACCGTGGTCACGATCGTCTTGTTACCCACGATCGTCGAGAAAACCGTGCCGACGTCGCCGGAATCCGTGTGGTCAAAGACGAAGGTCTGGTTTCCTGCGACTTTCCGCACGGCATCGATCCCGGAAAGATCAATCTTGTCGTAGGTGCGGTTGAAATCGGTGATGGTGGAATTGGCGCAATACTGGGCGAAGTCATCGAACACGAACCGGTCGACACCCGCGCCGCCCGTCAGCGTATCCCGGCCGAAACTGGAATAGAGGTGGTCGTTGCCCGTCCCGCCGTTCATGATGTCCGTGTTGGCACCATCGAACAGCTCGTCGTTGCCGCTGCCGCCATTCATGACGTTGTCACCGTAGCTTTCCTCCAGCCGATCATTGCCGGCGTCGCCGTTCAGAACATCGTTGCCGGTATTGCCGATGAGCGTGTCATTGCCCGTGCCGCCGTTCAGAACGTCGTCACCACCGCCGCCAATGAGCTTGTCGTTGCCTTCCATGCCATTGATCTTGCGCGTTTCGAATGAAAAAGCGCCGAGATGGATGTAGTCGGCAAAGCTCGTGCCGATCACCTTCTCCGTACCGGCGCCCGCCCGGCGCGCGTCGATCGCGTCAGCCTCGGCCTGCGATGCGGAATAGCCAAGGGCGATGCCATAGCCGAGACCATGGAAATCCGCCGTATCGAAGCCTTCGCCGCCATCGATGCTGTTGCTGACGGACCGGACGATGAAGTAGTCGTTGCCTTCCCCGCCATGAAGCTCCGAGGCGCCGGTGCCGCCGGTCAAGGTGTCGTTGCCCTCCTCGCCAAACAGATCCTGGCTGCTTCGCGAGTATAGGATGTCGTTATGTCCCGAACCCGCGACTTCCTCGATACTGGTGATCGTGTCGCCCTTCGAGGCAGAATCACTGTCGCCGCGGCCGGTGCCGTCGCGCAGGTCAACGATGACGCCGGTGCGGCTGTAGCGGTAGTCGAGCGTGTCATGGCCCATGCCACCATTGATCAGGTCCGAGCCCCAGCCGCCGAAGATCAGGTCGTTGCCATAATCGCCGAAAATCCTGTCGTCGCTACCCATCCAGACGCCTTCCCCTTGGGCTCCGTCCTTGTCCCAGATGACATCGTCGCCTGCCATGGCACCGACCGTATCGTTCCCGAATCCGATCTCAATCATGTCGGCATCGTCGGTACCGCGCAGATTGTCCCACCAGATCGTATCGTTGATGCTATTGAGCAAACTGAACCGCATGGTGTGTTCCTTTCGGGATGGATCGACGCGATCCATCCGTTCTAGGAGAAATCGTCCCGCTCCGCTGTACCGGATGAAACAGCTTTCACAGACGGGACGTCAGACCGTACGGCTCGGCCGCTTTCCGGCGATGAGGTCGGAATGGCTTTTCAACAGCCGGAACAGCCGTTCGGAAACCGTGTGGATGTCGCGGCGGTGGCGATCCTCGCTGTTGGTGACGATCCATTGCGTATGGCGGAGGGTCTTCAACTCGTCGCCGGCCCGCTCCAGCCCCGGATCGAGATCGCCGACGAAACAAGGCAGCACCGCCTGGCCCGCGCCGGCGCGGGCGAGATCGAGCAACGAACGCGGCCGGCTGACGATCACGGCGATCGACGCGCCGGCATTCTCATGCGGCCAGCGCAGATAGGGTGAGATCGCATCCTCGTCGGATACGGCGAGCCAGGAGTTTGCCAGCCCATCCGGCGCATTGCGCTGGCGATAGGCGGCATAGGCAACCTCGCCTGCGTGGCGGCGGGCAAGATGCGGCTCGTCAGGCACCACCGCGCGGATGCCGATATCATGCTCGCGGTGGGCAAGCGTTGCCCGGCGCTCGGAAACGGACATATCGAGCCTGAACCCGTCACGGTCGCTGCGGATCGCCTGGATGTTCTCGCAGATCAGCCATGTGCCCCAGGTGCCGGCCATCAGGCGCACCACGGAGGAACCGTGCGCCTCCTGCCGCCAGACGTCCACCTTGCGGACGACCGCGTCCATCGCCTGCAATTGCTCGAATAAAGCCTGCCCATCGGCGGTCAAGCGGTAACCGGTCTGGCTGCGCAGAAAGAGCTGCCGGCCGATACCCTGTTCGAGATCAAGGACGCGGCGGCCGACCGTGGCCGGGCTGAGGCCGCTCGCCAGAGCGGCGCCAGTCAGCCCGCCATGGCGCGCGACGGCCAGAAACATCTGATAGGCATCCCAGGTTATGTCTTTCATCATTGAAAAACATACGCCGGTTTCTTCCGTTTATAAACTCATTTTCGAAGCATAGATTGAAAACGCAAACGGAGCGCGGCCATGCCGCCTCCTCATCCCAGATTGAAGGAAGCTGGTCGTGCAGGACATCGGGTCCGGCAGTGGCTTCCTGTTGCCAAAGGAGACATGCGATGCCGGAAATGATGGGAATAGTCCTGTTGGCGGAGATACTGTCGAAAGACGCGCGCAAACCGCATGAATTCGAAGAGCTGCGCAACCGGAGCCGCCTGCCCGGCAGACTTTCGGCGGGCCTGCGACTGCTTTGCCTGCGCTGGATACAATAATCCATCAAAAGGAGAGACCCGGCGGCCACCGCTTTGGTGATCTCCGGGTCTCTGTCTCTTTTTCGACCGTCAGTGCTCAGGCGGCGCGGCTGATCCGGCGGGAAGTGTTGCCCTGCTCCAGCCGGAACTGCTCCACCAGCGTCATCAGCATATCGGCCTCGCCCGCCAGTTCGCGGCTGGCATTGGTCGTTTCGGCGACCATGGAAGCATTCTGCTGGGTCATCTGGTCCATCTGGTTGACCGAGCCATTGACCTCCTGCAGAGCCGCCGACTGGTCTCTGCTGGCGGTGGCGATCATCTCGACATGC
>Ga0307515_10022157_pt1 | contig 11213 bp, 1 predicted proteins | sample 17_EM_MG_FD_194513 | JGI IMG/M metagenome (GOLD analysis project Ga0307515, IMG submission 194513) | Populus trichocarpa ectomycorrhiza microbial communities from riparian zone in the Pacific Northwest, United States - 17_EM | ecosystem: Host-associated > Plants > Roots > Unclassified | place... | reverse complement strand
CGGGTACCTAATTATCTCCCTAAATAAGTATATTCTTAAGGTTATTAAGCCTAACGCCTAATTTATCTATATCTTTAATATAAAATAGAAACGGAGTGTTTATAGGAATAACGTAAAAAGTAATATACCCTAAGGGGGTTTAAACCCTAATTATGCTGAGAGAGATTATAGTACCTTTGCTAAAACGAATCGTGTGTTGGCCTGCTATTAAATAGTTAATCTAAACAGAGCTATTAAGCTGCTAAAGGGCTTAAACTTAAGGTTCTCCTGCTATAGATACTCCTGCGGCTCTAGTATCCGGTATAATACTATAGAAGACGTTTGCCGAGTATCTATTATTAAAGGAAAACGCGGAGCTCTCCTTTGGCTTATTAAAGATATCTAACTTTATAATAAAATAGAGTGTAGATTAGTTATTAAGAACAGCGACGGTTTATATGCTATTTACCTTACCATACTTAGTAAAGTATTGGTTAGGTGAGTAGTCCTCAATTTCCATATCTATAAGGAGCTATTCGGTCTTATTAACCTTACCCTTAAGGTCTTTTACGCCTTTATATTAAACTAGAAAGCTTTAGAAGTAGGCCGTAGTAACTTTACAATTTCTGATATTTCTTACTCTTTAACGGAACTTGTTATATACCTCTTTTCGCTTATTAAGGGAGTGTCTAGTTAACTAGCAATTTAGCTTCTTATAAACATAGCATTTTTTCTAGCAATTACTTCGAAATAAACCTCTACTGGGACCTCCACGGTTGCCTTATAGTTGACGTTAATTGTACCCTCTTTTGTATTCCCTACCACGGCCACTATATGTTTGATTAGTCTAGTTATAATTGTATTGGTTAGGAATACTTAGTTAGGTAGGGTTTTTGGTATAGAATTATTAAGATTCTTATATTCGCATTATAGTACCTATAGCGGAGCATAGCTTAGCATATACTCCTTTAAACGTATCTATAGGTTTATATAGCGCTAAGTTACACTTAGGAACGCTATAGCATGCTAAGATAACCTAGTCCCTTAGGCTGTTCTTATTTTAGTAAGTTTTAGTAAGGCCATATTGGATTTTCTAGAGTTTATTAAAGAGTAGTTAAAGGTACTCTAAACGAGTCTTTATTAGGTTAAAAGCAATAACTCTCTAAAATATAGTCTCTCGCTATTTGGATATATAAAGTTAGCAATTTTTATTAGTCTTAAAGTGGGCTCTGGTGAGCTAAAGCATTATATTAAAGCTATAGTTTTTACCCGTAATATAGTTGTAATAGAATATTACTACCCGTCCCTTTAATATAATAGAGAAAGCGTGGTGGTACTAGTGGCGTTAAATTTTAACCTTGTTGCAACAGTTATAGAAAACCTATAGTTTTGCTCTGAGTATATTATATAATTCTCCTCTAAACTTCTTCTCTTTGTCCAAATATACCTTCATTAAATTCGTAACTTCTTATAGTAGAGGGTTACTAGTTAGCTGAAGTAGAGGAGCTAAAGGCGGTGGAGGTGGAGGACGAGTACCTCTAGGTGGGAGAGTACCTTTAGGTGGGAGAGTAGCGTTCTGGGGGTTTCGTTCTAAATTAAAGTTGCCTTTTAAAGAATATGGGTTGGTTCTAGGTTTCCGTAGTTAACGTATAATCTTAGCTTTTATCTATACTGGTTCTTCTATACTAGTAATAACGGCCTAAATATTACTAGTAATTAGGTTACCGTTCTTAGTAATGTATACCCTATTTCTACGGAGGAAGTCTTAAAAATTCTAAACAATATTAATATTGCTAAGTGCCTAGGTGTTAGCGGTCTATCCTATGAAATCCTCCCTAAAATATTCCCACAGCTATATATTGGCGTAGTGTTTACTTTAGTAGAATATAATACGGTGTAGGAGAAAGCTATTAACTTATTTTGCGGTATAAGTTGTTATATTAAAGGTAAATTCATCCTAATTTTTATTAATAAGTTTTGCGTATAAAGCTATCCCTAGTGGTAAGGAGTTTTCCTAGTCGTTTAAAGTAGGCGTAGCCATATTTTTGGAGGAAGGGAAGTATTATTAGCGTAGGGATTGTCGTTTGGTACGCGTTTATAATATATATTTATTATTTGGTACGCGTTCGTGATATATATTTGTAATTATAGGGCTTAGGACCAGTTCTAGCCTTAAATCGCGAAGACTTATAAAGCGTATTATTCTGTATAATGGACGCAAGAATCCGTAATCTTGGAAAAGCTTAGGACTAGTTCTGGCCTTTAGATCCTTAGATTTGTGGAAGAGTTCTATTTAAGATTTAGGACCAGTTCTGACCTTAAAAGACAGCTTCCTTTAGCATGAGTAGCACTAGTATAGTGGCTTATCTCTTCTTAGTAGAATACCTAGCTGCTCTGTGGTATAACAGTAAAGTTAACCACTAATCAGTGTTGGTTACATAAGGGGGATATCACGTAGCTACGGTTCGTAGATAGTATGATGATTGTTCTCTTTTTATCCTTAAGAAAGGGGTAAGGAACTTAAGGTTCCTCACCACGCTAGTGCCGCGGCGACACGTGACGGCAACTTGCCTATATTCCCAACATAAGGTATAAAAAAACTATTTATAGTTAAGACGGATTATAAGAACCTAATAGGATTCCTAATAATAAAGGAACTTAATTAAAGATAGGTTAGATGGGCAGAGATGCTTATAGAATACTATTTTAAGATTTAGTATACTAAGGGTATAGATAATACGCGGGCAAATACTCTAAGCTATAAAGCTAAACTATAAAATAATAAGAAGCCATTAGGGGCTTTACTACAAAAAGACATAGACGGATTAATTAGGTATAACTATCCGAAGATTATAGTAACTTAGGAAGAACTAAAAAGGGTCTATAAAACACTAGGAAGCTTTTAGGTATAAAATTTTTTAAAAGCATAGCTAGAAGATCTATAGACGGATATATACAAAAACCAAGAAGTAAAGTATATCCTAAAAAGCATAGTAGAGTAATTTATGGAAGAATTCTATAGGGGATTGACTTAAGGATATAATAGATCTATATGATTAGTGTTAAGACTTTAGGAGGAGTATATTATTAATAAAATCTAGAGGATAGCTAGAAGGGTTATAAAAGAATGTCTAGATTGCTAAAGAAATAAACTAATAAGGTATAAGCTATATGGAGGGCTATAACCTATTAAAATACTAGAGAAACTATGGGAGGTTATATTATAGGACTTTATTATAAAGTTACTAAAGTTAAGAGATTCTATTACTAGATAAGATTATAATATAATCTTAGTAATAGTAGATAAGCTTATAAAGTGGGGATACTTTATAGTATATATAGAAGAAATATTAGCGGAAGATGTCGCTAGAATCTATGTTAAAGAAGTATTTATAAGATATAGAGTACTAAGCAAGATTATATTAGATAGAGATCTAAGATTTATAGTAGTATTCTAGGAAGTGTTCTTAGTAGAGTAAGGAGTTTAAGCAGCAACTTTTACTGTATATTATCCGCAGACAGACGGTTAAATGGAAAGATTGAATTAGACACTAAATTAGTACCTAAGGCATTATGTTAATTATGTATAGAATAATTGGGTATCGCTATTACTAGTTATATAGTTTATATATAATATAACACTTTAGGAAGGAATAGGTATATTACTATTTAAGGCAAATTATGGATATAAGCTAAGAATATTATTGTTATTATAATAAGTAAAGAAAATAAGTTGTATAGCTAAAGAAAGAATAAAGACGTTAATAAATCTTTATATAAACCTTATGGAATTAGTAAAGAAAGTATAAGAGAGAATAAAAAGGTACTATAACGCTAAGAGATCTAAGGGACTAGATCTTAAGGAGGGAGATAAAGTATGGCTACTATATAAAAATTTTAAAAGTTGACGACTAAGTAAGAAGTTAGACCACGTTAGACTAGGACCTTTTAAAATTATACGGAAAATTTTACTAGTTATATTTAAGTTAAACCTACTAGCTAAAATAAAGATTTACCCTATATAGTATATTGCTATACTAGAGCCAGTATATAGGAATGTTAAGCTACTAATCTATAAAGCAGATATATATAGAGGATAGGAAGAAGATAAATAGTAAGTTTTAAAGATCGTTAGTTATAAGGACGTTAACAATAAAATATGGTACGAGGTTAAGTGGATAAGCTATACTAAGACTACTTAGGAGCTACTAGAGAATTTAAAGAACGCTATAAGAAAGGTATAGGAGTATTAGAGGAGATTAGGTTAGGTAGTATTAATAAAGAAGGATTACTAAAAAATAAGTTACCTAAGGGGGACCTAAGAAGAGCAGTTGCTAAACTACTTAGATTTGTTTCCTTCTTTATTAGAGGAGAATCCGTTTTTTTATTGCTAAGTTTCTATAAACCTTATTTTATAAGTTTCTACTCCTTAGAATAAACCTTCTTATATACCTTTTTAAGATAAAGTAAATAAGTAGACGCTGTAATCTAAGCATTTAGGGCCTTCTGTTTAGCATTATAAGAACGTTTTAACTTAATAAGGGCTTAAGACAGTTTACCATCTAGCCGTATAGCAGTAGATTAAACACAAAACCCTAAGATAAATTAATTAGGGAACTAGACGACTATTAAGAGTAATAGGTTGTGTATATTTAGTATTAGAAGTAGAGTAAACATTATAAAACAAACAAATATTCGCTTTAGTATATTTTAAGTAAGAGGACGGTTATTGCAAAGATGGGTTCGCTAGCGTAATATAAACTAGCCCCTTTTTTAAACAATAAGAATATGGAGATGGCATGATCTTATTAAGAGATAATATTGCAGTAATAGTGCGAGCACGACGTTGGGCGTGTGAAGAAGAAATTGCTTTAGGTATAATAAGTAATAATATTAACTAAATTAATTAGACGGATATCACACCTCTAGTAAATAACTTAGAGATATTAGGAATCTTTAAGGATAAAGATAAAGAGGAGGAAGATGGTGTTACGGACACTTTAAGTATAATATTATAATTACTTAGGGAAGAGTCGGAAGAAGCTAGTTAGTTAATTTAGGTACGGTCTAGGATGGAGCTGATAGAACTATATAACGAGGAATGGTAACTAAGGTTATATAATATACTATATATTAAATAAAAGGGACAAGAGGAACTTATATACCTTATATATAATACGTATATTATATATAAGAAGGATTTTATAGGAGTATGGTTGTGTATTTAAGGACCCTTAATCCCTACTTAGATAGTTCCTTCCTTATAGTGATTCTTAGAATATAATTGGAGTTAATCTATTAGGTAACTACTCCACTAGTTGTTATTACGTTATTGACTTCTATCTTTGCATTTCCTACACACCTAGCCTAATAATAGGATCTACCGTAGTTCTTGCTATAAGGTTCTATTATACTAAATACTAAAATATATATAAAGAATAAGATATATATAAGGAGTAAGGGCCCTTTAAAGAGACGATATACCTAAGAATACTAGCTAGAAAGCCTCTACCTATAAGTAATAAAGAGAAAAAAGAAAATATAAAAACTATTAGCTTACTAAATAAAGACCTAGCGCCGTACTAATAGAGTATTACTATAGTAATAGAGGATAGGAGGCTATTAGTATAGATAGAGATCTACTATACCTTAAATAAAAGCAATAATAGAAGGAGGTAGTAAAAATATATAATATAGCTATATAGAATACCCTATAGTTAATACTAATACTCTTTATATATAAGGGACTAATAAAGGTAAAATATATAGCTATCTTCCTACTTTAGATAAAGGTCTTAAGCCTAAATATATAACTAGTAAGTATTTATATTCTAAATACTATACCTTAATATACTTATAGATAGCCTATTTAGTTAGTATACTATATACTACTTTTCTATAGCTATTACTTTATAAAGGACTAGCTATTTACTAATATAGATATAAATTATATTACTTAAATACTCTCTATAAGTAGAGGCCTATAAGTAGTAGTAAAATAGCTATAGGCTAAGGAGTCCTCTAGTAGTTCTAAATATTATATAAGATTTAATAAAAGGACATTAAAGGATACGCCCTTTTTTAGCCCTTAGAGACTAAATACCCCTATTTAGCTATAGGTAGTATATTAGCGAATTACTAAATATTTTTATTACCCCCTTTAGATCTTCTAATATACTTAAATAAAATAGTATATAAGGTAGACCTAAAGATATAAAGATATATTAGTTTAGTAAAGGTAGAACATATAGGACTAGTTAAAAGAAAATACTTAGGTTTTTTTTCCTTATAGGGCCTTTTTTTATATAGAAAGGTAGAAGTATATAAACCTAAAAAGGGACTAAATTGGGCAATAAATAGAAATAATTATATAATTATATACTTAAGCTTAAAGCTTAATATAAAGTTTTAAAGCTCTTTATAAATATTTAAATATTTAAATATTTAATATAAGGTATATTACCTAGGGTATATAGTAGGGAGTAGGTAAGCTAAGTAAGGGTTATAGAGAGTTAATAGAAGAGGATAATATAGTAAAGAGTATAGGTATAGCCTTAAGGGAAGAAATAAACTAATAAGGAAAGTAAGGAGGGCTATAAGCCTAACGAGCTTATACTTAAGTAAGGGATAAAATATTCCTTATACCTATATAAATACGTATATAAATAAATAATTCTATTAATTCTATTAATTGCCTAATTTAGTCTCTATTTAGGTCTATATACTTTTACCTTTCTATATATAAAAAGGCTCTATAAGGGAAAAAAACTTAAGTATTTTCTTTTAGCTAGTTCTATATATTTTACCTTTACTAAACTAATATATTTTTATATTTTTAGGTCTACCTTATATACTATTTTATTTAAGTATATTAGAAGATCTAAAGGGGGTAATAAAAGTATTTAGTAATTCGCTAATATATTACCTATAGCTAAATAGGGGTATTTAGTCTCTAAGGTCTTAAAAAGGGCGTATCCTTTAATGTCCTTCTATTAGATCTTATATAATATTTAGAACTACTAGAGGACTCCTTAGCCTATAGCTATTTTACTACTATTTATAGGCCTTTACTTATAGAGAGTATTTAAGTAATATTATTTATATCTATACTAGTAAATAGCTAGTCCTTTATAAAGCAATAGCTATAGAAAAGTAGTATATAGTATACTAACTAAATAGGCTATCTATAAGTATATTAAGGTATAGTATTTAAAATATAAATACTTATAAACTATATATTTAGGCCTAAGACCTTTATCTATAATAGGAAAGTAGCTATAAATTTTACCTTTATTAGTCCATTATATAGAGGAAGTATTAGTATTAACTATAGGGTATTCTATATAGCTATATATTGTATTTCTACTACCTCCTTCTATTATTGCTTTTATTTAAGGTCTATCTATCTTATAATAAGTATAGTAGATCTCTATCTATACTAATAGCCTCTTATTCTCTATCGTTATAGTAACGCTCTACTAATATAATAGTAGGTCTTTATCTAATAAGTTAGTAGTTTTTATATTTACTTTTCTCTCTCTACTTATAGGTAAAGGGCTTCCTAGCTAGTATACTTAGGTATATTACCTCTTTAAGAGGCCCTTACTTCTTATATACGTCTTCTTCCTTATATATATTTTAGTATTTAGTATTTATTTTCTTTTACTAAGTAGCCTTATACTATAAATATTCTCTATATAATAGTTATATTAATATATAAGTCTAGTAATAAAACCGCTAATTCGCGTTCTAGTATAGCGCGTAGTATTCTTTTATAAGTCCCTATAGTTTTATATAAGTACTAGTTTTATAGCCTAGCTAATAGCGCTAGGGAGCTTTTTACTAATACCTTATTATTTAGTCTTAGGCCTTAGATCTAGAAGCTATATAGTATTGTTAGCCCTATTACTACTATATATAGTAGATATATGCGTCTAAAAGAGGGTCTTTATATTAATATAGTAATCTATAATCCTGCCGAAAATGCTATTACTCCCCTATAGGTCGTTTATATAATATATACGTTTTAGTCTAGTAAAGACTTTACTAAAACCCTTAGGACCTTAAGGGTAGCTTCTAGTTTTACTTTATAGCCCTAGATATTTATTATTAAGGCTAGGTTACTACTTATCTTCCTTTCCCTTATAAAGTAAATAAGACAGTGTTTATCTAGTGTAAATTTAATATAGTATCGTTTTACCTATATAATATACCTATTATACGCCTAGTCTAGCCTAGTACAGTTTTTTACTACTATATTTCCCTATATAATTAGGTTTATATTAGCCCTCTCCTTAATTACCTTAAGTATTTAAGCGGTATAGCAAGCTTACCTAAGATATACTATATTTATACTAAGCCTAGACCTAAGCGGAGCCTTTAATATTATATTATATAAGAGATTTCTATAAATCCTAAGAAATAAAGGCCTACTAAACTAGATAATTAAGTTTATCTATGCCTTTCTAATAGGGCGTATTATAAAAATTATAATCGCGAGCTATAAAAGTAAATTAATACTAATACCTATAGGTATTCTCTAGAGATTACCTCTATTACCAATCCTATTCCTCTTCCTTTATATTTAAACTACTAGAGATATATAATAATAACTAAGATATAATAGCTTTAAGATTTATAAATAAGAGGGTTAATTGTTTCTTCTTACGCCTATTTATATCTATAGTAGTAGCTCCTATACTTTTACTTTTTCTTATATACGTTCTATAACTATCTTTTCTAAAAGCTTTCTTAGGGTATTTTCTAGGGTGATTAGTTAGTAGCTTCTTAAAAAGAAGTAGTCTTTTTTCTTTACCTTTTATAAGACGACTATAGTTATTACTTTAAAGTATTTAGGTAGTTCGCCTCCCTAGAGGTAGGTAGTTATAGTATTAGTAAGTAGTATTACTACTGCTTTTATTATAGCTTTAATTGTTTTATATAGAATCTTATTTAGCCCTAGCGCTTTACTAGTAGGGAGCTTTTATATAGTATTTTTTATTTCTTTACTAATACTATATAGCTTATTTCTAGAGGTAAGGGGTAGGTTTAGCTACTAATATCTAGATCTACTTAGCCCGCGCCTAGAAAGAACCTCTCTATTAATATTTTTATTTTTTCCTTATTATTATTTATATACTAGTCCTATTCTATCCGGTAGAGTATAGGTAGGTAAAGATCCTCTAGTATCTCTTTAGCGGCTTGCCTACTCTACTTTAATATACGCCAGAGTCCCTTATTATATAGTTTAGTAGGGTTTAAGGTATTTTTTTTTAGGAATTAGCGCTAGTTATTTCTACCCTCTTTCTATATTATCTTCTTAAGCCTATATTTTAGGACTTTATAACTCTATTAATAGTAAGCTTCGCCTATTACGCTATACTATTGCCTTACTTATTTTAGCGCCTACGAGTAGCTAGGCCGCCTTTAGCAACTATTTACGGTGGGTATGTTTACTAGGCTAAGCCTTTTAGTAGTATTTTTTTTAAGTAGTTACTTATAATCCTTAAGATATCCTCTAGTAATACCTAGGGTATAACTGCTAGTTTATTAGTGACTTCCTAGGTATACTTTTCTTAGTTAAGTTTATTAGTAGCATATCTCTAATAGGTTTATTATATTAGTACGGTAAAGTTAAGTGTTATCTATATAGATATATAGTCTATAGTAATTGCTTATATATTTTCTAGTCCGTAGAATACTAGTCGGTTTATAAGTATTTCTTATATAAATATAAGGTCGATTATACTCTCTTAGGTTTCTCTTTTCTAGGTAGGTTTACTAGTTAGAGTAGTTAAAGCGAGGCCTTATGTTTTTAGCTTATTTAGTAAGTAAATCGCCTATACCTTAACTATAGCCTACTATCCTCCTTATAATATATAGTATATATTAAAGTCCCTTAAGACTATTACCTTACCTTCCGCTATATTAATAGCTTATTAAAGTAGTCCCTATATAGCAAGTTAGGGCTTATTATCCCTTAGATCATAAATATTAATTATACTAGTTTAGCCTCTATTAGTAGCTCTATACTTATATATTAATACGTTAACTAACTAGGAAGTATATATAGGTAGTATATCTAGTATATATAGGAGGTAGTATCCTTTTAGTTAGTATATTTTATGGGTTTACTTTTTATATACTAGTTCCTATAGGGCTATTATCTAGTACTCTTCTAGGTCTAGGCTATTAAATAGGGGATGTATTACTCTATAGTTTAAGTATCTATAGTTATATTATACGATTATTAGCCCTTTTATAGTATTAATTAGTCTAGTAACTTATAGGTGTCTTCTATTTACGTCTAGCCGGGCTTTATACTAGAGGCTATTTAAACTATTCCTTTATATACTACTGCCGCTATAAGAGTATATATATTAGATCCCGCTATGCTTATAATAAGTTCGCAAGCACTTAATATCTTTTTAGCTATATAGTAATGTAAGGCGGGACACGTTACAGCCGCCTATATCTCTTTAATTAGTAGGTTAATTATTAGAGTACTATATATTTTAACCCTTTAGAACTTTAGTAATACCTCTATATATATTACACGCACTTTTTAAAGCTATATAAAGCTATATAACTTTAGATATAATAATTCCTAGGACTAGCTTTATAATAACCTTTATAATCTTTTAAATAAGTTATAAATTTATAGCGCCTTACCTACTTTCTACTTATATATTAAGGGGTACCCTAATTACTTTAACTAGGTAGTCCTAGCAGAGGATTTTATACTTATAGATATCTCCCTATATAATAGCCTAGTCTTTTACCTATTAGTTAGGGAGTATAACCTTTATACTACTACTACCTTTAGTATATATACTCTAATTAATATAAGGATCTATTTTAGCTCTACTTTTATAACTTTTAGTATTTAGACCCTAACTATAAACCTAATGGGTGCTATGCTAGGTATATGCTAAGCGGGCACTAGTTAGGCGCTGGCCGTAATATTAGCCTATAAGGGCTTTATTATATACATTATTAGTATTCCCTATAATTTTATCGCATCTTTAATATGCCTAAGCCTATTCTCTATAGCGTTCTAATTCCTATTATATCTTATCCATAGTTTCTAGGCGATTTGCCCTGCCTATTAAGCTATATGCGCTACCCCTATACGTAGGTAATTATCTTCTCCCTTCTCTAGATCTTCTTTAATGTCTTTTAAAATATTTATAAGTTTCTACTATTTCTAGTTATTATCCTTTAGTTATTATAGT
>Ga0307515_10022156_pt1 | contig 11213 bp, 5 predicted proteins | sample 17_EM_MG_FD_194513 | JGI IMG/M metagenome (GOLD analysis project Ga0307515, IMG submission 194513) | Populus trichocarpa ectomycorrhiza microbial communities from riparian zone in the Pacific Northwest, United States - 17_EM | ecosystem: Host-associated > Plants > Roots > Unclassified | place... | reverse complement strand
AATGGATAGGCTGTGAGAGTTGAAACATAAAAACCAAGGACAGGAGGTGGGACCGTTGGGAAAGCAAGGGAAAGCAAGGGGAAAGTGTTGGTGATGAGAGAGAGGGCAAAACGCATAAAAAGCAATTAGTAATTGCTTTTCAAAAACTGAAGTCCAACCTTAGTTTTGTACTGGGACACACATAAATAAAAAACGTGGTTGGTGTTAACCAAACACTATATTGCATATTTTCATTTCAACCGCGACCGCTGCAGCATATCCAAACAGCCACTAAGAGGGATTGTCCTAATATGTGTTCGTATAACTCAAACTTATTCGGAAACCCCCCTAATAATTGTTCATCCTTCAATTAGCAAGCTAAGAAGAACAATTACATTTTGCAATGTATGATTTATTTTACCAATTCAAAGATGGAACGTGTAAACTTCACACCTCTATCGCTTAATTAGTGCATAAAAAAAATCATGATCCAACTTGATATGTTACAGGCAAGTAATATAATAGAAACTCGCCTACATGACGAACAACTTTATATGGTTGTCTAAATTCATGAACTCATGTATTTTATAATACATCTTACTGTTTTCTTGTAAAACAAGTAAACATATTCAATATATTATTTATAAGGTGATATTGTGAATATAATTATCATGTTATTGGCAATTTCATGTAATATAAAAACAAGCTTACAATTTGCCTCCATATGCCCTTTGATCTAAGCATATACTTCCATTGTAGAATAGAAAATATTCAAAATCATACATAATTGCATGAATCCAAACCTAAATTATAGTAATTCAAACAAAATATTCAATTATAACAAATAATTCTAAAATTCAATGCAAACCGTAAATTATTTAATTTCAACCTAAATGATGTTATTTGTATTATCAATTGCATGCGGTCATACCTAATTGCATCAATTCAAACATAAATTAATAAGATTCTTAATTATGACAATTAATTCTAAAATTCAATGCAAACCATAATTTATATAATCACATCATGAGTTGCATGAAATCATACCTAATTCATATCAATTTAAATAAAGTTGAATTTACACAAGGTTGAATTAAAATTGATTCGATGGTTCACTTGTATGGTATAAATCTTAACAAGTGGACTTGAATTTGTGAAAGTTCTTTTCATTTTTGTTTTTTGTTATTATTTATAATGCCCAATGTAAAGGGAAAATAATCAAATTAAAAAATCACACTCTTGGTACTGTGATCCGCTCTTATCCAGAATTCGTCCATTTCAATGGCTATAGAATTAATTCCAGAGCAAATCTTGCAAACATACATATATATGGAATTGAATCCAATTGTTTTGAAATCCAAGGATTACAAAGAGCAGTGGATGATAGCTACTCTCATTATATACACGCTTATGATATCGTACATGCATATTTTACCATCACGCCCACTCATCATTGTGAAGTAAAGCCTTGTGTGCAAACTGCAAAGTAAAGAGTCAACTGTTTTCTCTTCTTCATCTACATAAAGATGAACCAACCGCAATTTATACATTTCTATATCCAAGATCTATGATTTATATACCCTTCTTCATCTACAAGTAAGTAGTTTCCATCAATGAATAATCCTTTCGGGCGGTGAGTCATGGACATGTGCTGTAAATCCCCTTCCACCAAATACAGGACGCATAAAGGAATCATCAAATTTCCGCCACAAGTGATGGACAGTATGACTTGGTGTGGTCAGGAGCATGCGTAGACTCACTGGACGGGGAATATGATCACCATTCATGTCAGATTCTGAATCTTGTCCATTGGCAAGAAGAGGAAGATTGAGAAGCTTTAGATTTGTCAAATCTGAAGGCAACATTGTGTGTTTCCTTGGCAACAAGAAGCTTATAAGAGGCTTGGTCAATAATCCAAATACCTGAAATGGCCAATTAACTTCAAATTACAAAATGAATCACAGGGAAGAATTGTTTCGCATGAATCAAATTTGTGCAGCACAATGTTGACTGGATCTATGGTATAACTGCAGTTTTTTAATGAGGGAAACTGACAACTTGATCTGGCTTTGTGTGTTAGACAGGGACCTGGCTTCCGTTAAGCTTTAAGCCTTTAACTAGAAGTGTATTAGGAGTGTCCTGCCTAGGCAGCAGTAACTGAACAGTTTGATATCTACTAGGGAGTGGCATCATGCATGTGCAGAAAATCTGATACCCAAAAATGATTGAGTGAGTAATTTATCTATGGAACACAAAGTAGAAGTTCTCAATGATGGAGATATTCCAATTTAAGAGTGGAGTGGGTGGCTTCTATGGCATTACCCTCTCATGTGTTCAAATCTCTTACTAAAGACAAAGAAAGGTAAACCATGTATATGCAATCAATTGAAAACATGCAAACAGCCAGGTAAAAAGTGATTCCATATCTCCACAGGTAAATTCCCAGCATGTAAAGGATCATTTCTTATCTTAGCAATCAAATGCTACAGGGAGCTATAAATAATGGACGAAGGGCCCAGTAAATTGTATTGCCAAAGACCAGCCGGGCATTGTTGAAAATCCATATAAATAGGATGAATATAGCTAGAGAGGATAAAGTTCAAAAAAAGATATATGAACTTTTTTAACATAGAGGTATGAGGTCTCTTACCACAGTACTAAAGAGAACGACAGTTATGGTGCTGGTGATCATGATAGCATTTTCTTGTAGTTGTGTATGCCCTGACCTAGTGAACTGCAAACACACAATAATACCAAATAGATTATAGGGAAACACCATCCAAACTAATAATGTCCCTCTCTGCATAACTTAACTATGTTATTACAGTAATGGAATGCAAAAGCATCCCCGCATAAGGAAGAGCAGGCAATCACTGCAGCATGCCAGTTAGATTATCTTACCACGTGATTAAGAAATTCAGTTAGCAAACAAATTAGTGGAGCAAGAGAAAACTCTCAGCTGCTTTTGTTTTTCCCATTTAGTGACCATTTGTGTACGCAGTAATGCTGCGTATCAAACTGCATTTGGCTTGAAAAGGCATCAAGCCAAACACTTTGAACAGCGTAGACAAACGTAGCCTAAAAATATCAGCATTTCACTCACTCTAGAAGGAAAAAATCAGTTTGTTTGTGCATCTTCTGGACAAGTCATCTTATAACTACCTTTCTGGAATTATGAACATTCTAAACTCATAAATCTCGCCTTAAATTTACCTGATTATAAGCAAGTGCCATAGATACAGCTCCTCGCATAAGCCCAGCCCACCATATTACAATCTGTTTTGAGTAAAATCAACAACTCAGTAAACTGCAGGGATTAAGAAACTGGCAATAACAAGATGAAAAATTACCTACCTGCTGCTTGAACCCAATTTTATCACTCTGGGACTTCTTTGTCAAATTGGATATGAAGGATAGCGGAAATATGGAAGCTGCTCTTCCAACCAGAACTAGCCCAAGAAGAATTGAACTCACACCAATTGACTTCCCAGGACTGAAAAATCAGTGCAAAATCAGAAACAAACAAAGCACATGCTATTTGCATGAGCAAATTGAAATCTCAAATGATGAACATAAGACAAATCTTATCCAAATAATAATAATAATAATTGAAGTTTTTTAAAACAAAGGGAGGCAAAATGGGTAAAGCATGAAGATAAGAAAGAGACTCAAGGAACTATCCATAAGTAGACTTTTGAAATTACCTCTTGCTCACAATTTTCCACTTCTCAATGTCCAAGGCATCCATACCAACATATAGGAAGATGAAAATTTCTGAGATAAACGACATTGTTGCAAAAGCATGTCTGCAGTAACAAGTAGCAATAAGAATTTGATAGAGTAACAGGACAACTATGAGTGGCGTCCAAGAAGAATATAATGAAACGAATCAGGATGGATTTCAATGTCCAGGGGAATTCTTTACAAAATTAAACATACTTGGTAGTGACTCTTGAACTTTCAGACACATTATGCCAGGTGTAGTGTGACATCAAGATACCGCAAAAGAAGACGGTGAGAATACCACTTAAATTGAACAACTGGACAACAAATAAGTTGCCAACACCTTCATTAGAACTTAAAATTGTATACAATTAATGTTAAGAATGATGTTTTCAACAAACTAGAAAAGGATTTCCATAGCTTAATAGGAATCTTACTTCAGCCATAATATATGAAAGATACGCCATAAGAATCATCAGAGCAACTTCACGATCAGTAGAGTGCCTGAAATGTCAGATAATTAGGTAATTTATTTTCATAGGACAAAATGGAATATCCTTCTTTGATAATAGTCCTATCACATGTTCCATACGGGAAGACATGAGATTCAACAGTTAAGGGAGGACAAAAGAATGAGATTCCCTGTTAGATTCTGGAGAGAATCCAGTAGGGCCAAGGCCTTGTGATAAAATTGTGGAAGACTGCAATTAAACAGCAAATCAAGAAAAAGTATAATCACTAGCCTCTAAATACCTGCCAAAGTACAACTTCTTTATGATATAAGCACTTATTAATCCAACCTGAGAGTTTAAGAAACACAAGTGTTGGAAGATATTAGAGTTTTACAAGCATGCCAGCATATGCTTCCCATGTGATTCAAGATGTATAAAAAAATAGTAAAAATGTTGTGAGGATAGCTTCAAATGAGACATTATTATTTATTGGAAAAAAAAATATATATGCTCTCTGAAGATACTCCATCCTAGGGATTAAGCAAGCGGGCTTTATCAACTGCTTAGCAGATTTTCAAATTATGAACCCCTACCTTCTTATAGTGCTGATATGATTATCCTCAGGTAAGCTAATGGTGACCAGAAACATACGAGAAAAAGTAAAACCTGAAGTGGCATGCTTCATCAGTAGAGAATTTTTGCCAGCAAATTTGATGAAATAAAGCAAATTATCATCCCCAAAATAAACAGAAATGAGGAAATACAGATAAAACGACATTAAAAATCCATTCAAACATAAGCATGTGTGAGGGAGAGAGGCTCACTGCTATCCCTAGCGCCGTGCTTGCGCCAAACAAATAGAAGAAATTGCCAAGCAAGTGTATGGCACTGCTCGAGGTGATGTGTGAGAGGTCAAACCGCAGGATTGCATTGAAAAGCACAATGGACGTGGCATCATTTACCACTCCTTCCCCAAAGACTAGACTGTACAGTAAAGGTGTCTCTTCTTGATCGAGCACCTACCGCGTCAGATACAAAACTCAGCAAAGAATGTTCATCGAATTTTGATAAAATTTCGAGAAAAAAAGGGGGTATTTATACCTGCAAGGTGCAAACAGAATCCGTGGCTGAAAAGATTGCTCCCAAGCCTAAAAAGAGGGGGGTGAAAGTAATCTTAAGAAAAGTATAGCAGAAGATATTAATCTATACTCTACTAAGCAACATAGGATGGAAGTGCATTAAGTTTTCATGCTTAAGAGAACCTTTCACATAGGGATAGTAGTGAATCAAGACAACAAATTATGATCTAGAAAACACTCTTGAGACATAAATGCTGCATGTAAATGTAATTCTACAACTTAAAATAGGATGAAGTTTTTTGTTTGCTCCTCCTTCAGTGAATTCATCATAAAAGAACATCTATGTCAGGAGAAAAAATAAACAATCAAGTTAAGAGAGCTAATACCTAGATAATCCACCGTGTCCAAGAAACCAATATCCAATTTCTTGAATAACTGCGCTGTACCTGAATCAACAGTCCAGAAGTTATAACCAAAATAAACCACAAACATCCTCTGAATTAGTAGCAAACAGCCTAAGGATGAAGTGATTAACAACCACCACTACTTGATTTCAGGCAAAGAAATATCTAAATTTTTTGTTAAAGTTTGATCACACAATGAAAATTAATGAATTGATCAACTACATATCCTTCACCTACACATAATGCCTCCTATTGCAATACAAGCAGCAATGATTCCAATTAAGCAAGTAACTCATAATTACACTCCAACGAACTAACATTCGGCCCAAAATTACTTGGAAACAATTTTAAAAAATAAAAGATTGTTGAATAATACAGCCGCTGGATACTGATAGAATAAAGCAGCTGAGCAACCATTGTACTTGCTCATGTGAAGCTAAGCAAGTTAGTTAACCAAGCTATTTCAAAGTTGAAACAATGTAACATGGATATTCTCAGATGCTATAAACTTTAATTTATCAAGAATTTCGTAAAAAAATAATAGGATGTTTGAAAAATAAAATACCTAGTGATATGATGATAAAGGAAATTAAAGTTCCGACAGCGCCAAACAGCATAATTGTCATAAAGTTTCGGAAAAACTGCTTCTTTTTCACCTGAAAACTGGTACATGCATCAAACCATCCACTTGTCAGCTCACCAAAAAAGAGAGAGAGATAAATTGAATGAATATCAAGCACTTACCCAGCATTGAAAATGATGGGTGGGAGAAGATATATAAAGAAAAGTTGTTCATCAAACAACAAAATGTGTGAGCTTCTTCCTTGAGTAGTTAGCAAGATCAAAGTGCCAGTACAGAGACCCTGTAAACCCCAGATAACAAAATAGATCAGTCAAATTACGACCAGCTAACTAACTATGTGATAGAGAGAGAGAGAGAGCACGAAAGAGATGTGGGGGGGGGGGGGACTGACTATGGCAAGGGCAGTAATGGACTCGTTAATCCATCGATGCTTCTCGAGAAGATGACCAATCAGAATGCAAGCACAAAGGAGTGCCACAAACAAGGTAATTGAATGGATTGGGGCTTGATCAGGTTCCGATACCATCCTCAAACCGAAATTCATCGTATCAGAATTGGACCCAACCCTATAACTATACAAGGAAAACAAAAACAAAAACCGTCAAACAAACTGAAATCAATCAAATTCAAGGTGATCGATCACGCAATTAATACACAGAGTAATTAGGGTTCCAAATTACTTCTACAAAAGAAATTAATAAAAAAAATGAAGTGAGAACCTAGAAAGACTCCTTCTCTAATCTTTTTAGTTTTTACCTTGCAGTTGCAGCCTTGAGATTCTCTTCAGATAAAAAGGAAAAGGAAAGCGTTTGGAATATATATATTTGGTTCGAAGAAAGAGGGAGAGAAAACTTAAAAGCCAAGCTAGAGAATATGTTGTCCTTTCAGAAAGAAAGCCAGGTGTGAGGAGTAGAATGGAGACGACGTCAACGTGTGTGGGCGTGTGTTCGCCTGGGGAGAACGATTTTAAGTATATATTCCCCCACTTCTGCTGCTGCTGCATCTGACTAAACGAGAGATAACCCGGATTTATTTGATTTTGACTTGGAGAGACAGTTTGGCCGTTTGGGGGATGGAGGGAATCTTAATGCAAGCAAAAACCGCGAAACTGCTTCCCTTCCTTTATTTATTTATTTATTTATTCCTTTATTCATATCACGTGATTTCGAGGGTTCCACACAGGATATCACGTGATTTCAAGGGTGCCGGAATGTCTTGTTTTTTAAAAGTATTTTTTAAAAATAATATATTAAAAAATATTAAAAAAAATTATTTTCAACATTAATAAATTAAAATGATAAAAAAATATTAAAAAATAATTTTAAATAAAAAGAATAAACTTTTGTGAAACTTTTTTTTGTACCTTGCCCCTAAACAGCATACTCATGTTTGGCAGTGTGGTAGCGGTTACTTTTTAAATAACTTTTCGTGTCGAAATGCATGCAAATGATATTTTTTTATTTTTTAAAAATTATTTTTGACATCAGCACATCAAAACGATCTAAAACATACAAATCATATTAAATTTTAGCAAAAAAAAATTAAATTTTTTGGGAACGCGGTTTGCACCGCATTCCCAAACGGTTTCTTTCTTATCAATGGAGGCCCATAAGGTTTAATTATGGAGTCATATTGATCCCTTTTCTCTCATATAATGTAATATTAAAGTTAACAAACTTCAAATTGAAACCTCAAATTTCATTGCCAATTTTCATTAAAGTTAACAAACTTTGATGGAAATTCAACCAAGCTTCCATGTGTTCTTTTGAAACTGATAATTTTGAATTTAATAGAGATTTCTAACAAGTGGAAAGGAGAGAGATTGACAGAAGCCAGGATATCAAGGACTTAATTGCTCTTATTAGAACCACAGGGTTCAATTTAATTGAATCATTGAACATCGGAGACCTCGACCGGCTCCACTGCAGAAAAACCTGCGCCCGACCTTACTGGATTGTTCTTTTGGGGTCGGGTGCCTGTTAATATCCAAAGGGCAGTGCAAGGAAGTTGGATAGGCTGCAGTCCGGGAGATCAGCCTGTTAAGAAACTAAACGAAGGACATGTTAAGCCCGGTAAACTAAAAAATAAGGGAGTTTTACTGTATATCTTCTTACAAATTATTATTTATTTAAATTATACTTTTCTTTTCTTTTTTATTTTCTTCTTTAATTTTTTTTATCAATGTTTTTTTTCAATAGTGTTTTTTTTTCTTTGTTTTCCCGCAGCAACGTGGATAATAATCTAGTTAGAAAACTATAAGGCTAAGAAATTCTCAAAATAATATTCAAGTGAATTTAATGAATGTTTATAGACACAAAATATTTTGAAGGATCTTTTTCTTTTATTTATTTTATTTTCTTACTTAACCTATATATCATTGCACAGATATTTGGATTTTTTTACAATGTATTTGGTTTTGTTATTTTTCTTTTTATTGTTTATTTGGTTTTGTTGTTCGTCGGATTGGGAGTGCCCATAGATGGATCATGAATGGTTAGTTTGAGAGGAATGCATAGCGCGTATAGCGATAAACTAGTTGTGGACCCGTGTTATATTGTTAATTTATTTTTTTTATATAAAAAATAATATTTAGATGCCGTAAATATATTTCAAAGCATGAAGAAAAATCATCAACTCGGGTTATAAACTCGATTTGGTAAATAAATTGGTTTCTGTTTTAAGTAGATGATAGAAAAAATATATAATGATAATAGATGGATTAATTTTAATATATATATAATCATGATAACCTGAGAAAAAAAATAGTTTTTTTTTAAATGAAAAAAACAATGTAGTTTAATTCACATTCTATTAAATACTAAAAAAAAAATGAGGTGGAAAAAAAAAACAACCCTATTAAACTCGGGTTAGCATGACAAACATGTAATTCGTGTAATAAAAGTCAAGCTAAACTGTGTTAACCCATCAAATCCGCATTTCAGGTCATGAAATTAGGACAACCTGGAAAAAAATATCTCAAAGCCCTTTTTTTTAAAAAAAAAATACATTGTCAAGTGATGAAAACTTGAGAAAATACATAAAAAAATAAAAAAAAAATATTAACCCGAGTAAACTTTTCAATCTCATGACTCAAGTCATTAGACTGAAAGTACCCTCCATCTATAAAAAAACAAAATGCCTAATTTTCTACTAATCAAATATTGAATGAAATTTTTTTTAAAAAAATCAATCATACAAAAAAATTCAAAACAAAATGATAGTAATTAAAGTAATGAGAATCAAAATAAAAATAAAAAATAATTTTTATTTTTCATGGAAGGCTAAGATTGAAAAGAAAGATTAAATTAACAAAACGACCTAGGAAAAAAAAGCAATAAAAAAACAAGGATAAAAATTGAAATAAAAATAAATTTTTGAATGAATGGTAAAATTGAAAAGAATAATCAATTAAAAAAACACAATCAAAAGAATGAATGTCATATTGAAAACAATAATATATAAAAAATTAGGATCGAATGATGTAATTAAAAATAAATATAAATTTTATAAAATGATCAATGATAAAAAATCAAAATTTTATGAAATTAAAAACTCAAAACATCATTGACAACTCCAAAATTATGCAAGGGTTAGCGTGATTTTCAACAGGATGAGAGAGAAAAGTGGAGGGAGAATAAAAAAAATCATTTATGGTGAACCATGTCACCTTAATTACACATGTCACCTCGCAAAAAATAGGATATCGTGGAGCATCTAGTGAGACGATGAAATATAGTTTTTGACAGGCAAAAACCATCATACGTGGCACCATAAAAGCGAAGGTGCCTTTGACATATGTGTTAATTATTTTTTATTTTTTTAATAGTTTTTTATATTTATTAAAATATCAAAGTTTCCTATATCCCACTTGATCATAATGAAAAAATCAAAGTGAAATGAAAAATGTGTCCCAAGCTAGATAATAACGTATGTTGATCATTTTACCGTGTTTTTAAAATGAGAAAAGACTTTTTTACTCCCAAGCTAGATAATAATGACTAATTGACCATGTGTAAAGACTAAACTACCCCCAGCTGCTAGTTTAGAGATTTTTTGCGGGAAAAGCACAACTATCATTACATTTTCCAATGAACAATAATCTTGGGTGAATGATGTTTTTTTAAGGAGTTTTAGCTTCTTTTAAACATTAATGAAACACGGTTCTCTTGTATAATTTGTTAATTACTCAGTAGGTGTTTGTTTATGCGTTATAATCTACTATTCAAGGTGTTTTTTAAATTATTTTTCATCTAAAAAACATTAAATGATAGTTTTTTAGGTGGTTTTGGATTGTTTGATGTGTTGGTGTAAAAAATAAAATACATGAGAAAAATTATTTTAATATATTTTTAATTGAAAACATCATGTATTAAAAATAACAAACACACACTTGACTAACCTTCTAAACCTATTTACATGGTTTTTTTTTTATCGTTCTTTCTTTTTTTGTTTTCTTTTTTATAAAAATATTGGAAAGGGGGGTGTTAGAGTAAAAACGAATAATATAAGGGTTAGTTGGGACAATAATAAAAAAATACGAGAACTAACTGAAACAAATAGAATTTTAGATGAAATTTATATATTTTTTCTAAACTAACACAATAAAAAAATAATATTTTTCAAGCTAGCACAGTATGGAAATTTTTACTATGCAATGCCAACATCTCATTATTTCCCTTCTCTTTTTTTTTTCACGCTCTGATTATTGTGTCAGCCTATTTTTTTTCCTTATTCTCTCACCTGGCCCCTCAAATTTTATATTAAGTTAAACTTAGTTCTATTATTATGATTATTTCATCAATTAAACTTGATTTTATTTAAGTTGGGCAAACAAATAATTTTTTTTAAAATTTAGTTATTTTATTTAAAAAAGAAAACAAATAAAATGATCATAATAATAAAACTAAGGTTAACTAAATATAAAATTGATGGACGAAATGAAACAATGGGCTAGGAAAAAAAGAGAGAGATAAATCTTTTGTGCCCATGTGAG
>Ga0307515_10022155_pt1 | contig 11213 bp, 10 predicted proteins | sample 17_EM_MG_FD_194513 | JGI IMG/M metagenome (GOLD analysis project Ga0307515, IMG submission 194513) | Populus trichocarpa ectomycorrhiza microbial communities from riparian zone in the Pacific Northwest, United States - 17_EM | ecosystem: Host-associated > Plants > Roots > Unclassified | place... | reverse complement strand
CTCTGTTTTTTTTTTTTTTAATATAATTTATATCAAAGGGTGATTTCAAGTTTCTGTTGATTTGGATGATATAGACACCTTGACTGGTTCCATAAATATTTTTGTGAAGTTTGGTGAAGGGGATAAGAAAAGTTTTTGTGTGATGACTTCTATAAGGTACTTCAAGTCATCATGTAAAAGAGTCATGCAAGACTCAGAGGGATATTGAAAGGTTAGAAAAGTAGTTGGGTTGTTTCTCTTTAAGTTTTCTACTATTAGATAAATCATGTTTCTGAAATTTAAACTTAGTGTCAGTTTTTCATAACAAACTCTCATAGCAGACTTTCCTACACTCAGATGAACTAACATTTTGTGATTTTCAATATATTTGTCATATGTCCCATCGAGAATGTAGGGGAGTCTATTAGGAGGGTTTGTTAGGAAAATACCATTTTTTCAAACTAAATCTCAGGATCAAAATAGATGAGAGCAGTGACATGGATCATTTTTCTCCATCAATTGTATTTGGGACCAGTGCATTGTGAGCTACGGTGGTTCTAAATTATATTTTACCACTTCAATCAATGCTTTTTGTTTTTTGGTCTACCACACCCTATATCCACAATATTACTTGCACAGTACCGGAATATCAATGATTTGGATAGTCCAAAACATATCAAATCAGTAGATCCTATTCCCTTATATATATAAAAAAATGTGCATTAAATTAGGGTATGAATTTACTATTATTTCCATTCTTTTCTGCCGCATATGAATTCTTATTATTTTCTGACCTTGGGGTAAAAAAGAGAGACTAATTTGGTTCAATCATATGTTTTGGGCAATCCAAGTGATTGTTAGTTTGGTACTGTGCAAGAAAGTCTCCATCTGCACCTTCTACTTCAATTTTGTCATTTTCATTGAATATGAATTAGTGGGGGGGAAACACATGGAAGGACTACATAAGAAATTAGCAGGACAGCAGCATGGTGGAGGCTGTCGTAAACAGTATCATTGGGATGCATTGTAGAGGCAGCTATGAGGATATGTTAGTAACCTTTATGTGATACATTGGTGGAATCACCCGTACTTGTTACTGGAATCAGGTTTTCCTTGTACAAGAGGTAAAAGCTTTGGTATCAATTGCAGGATAAAGTTCAAGGTTTATGGCCATTATGGGTGCTGTATTGTAAACAGTATCGTTGGGATTTTTCTTCTGTATATTAGGCTAATTGATGAGATTTGATGACTGGGGTTTTTAAGGAAAATTGTAGAGGGCTTCATGAAGTAACAAATTTATCTGAAACTTGATTGCTTGCAAAATAAACTGAGTGACACACTTGTCAGACAATCCAAAAGAAAGCTAAAAGTTTCTGAAACTTATGTAAAATTGATCTCTTTTATATTTAAAAGTGATTGCAAACATCTGCATCTAGAGTTTTGAATTGTTCTTAGCATTTTGCAAGGATTTGGTTCCTTATTGAAAACTAAGAATTTAACTCCTAAACTAACTTATAACTATTCTGAGTTTAGGAATGAAAAGAGCATTGGAACTTTAAAATATTGATATGTGGATTTAGTTTTTCACTGAACAAAATTTAGTCTATACCCAATAAAATTAAAAGTAACATTGACTCATAAAATAACAGCCAGTTTTAATGAAGCTAAATCTAATTTACCTCAACTGAAAATCAGATCAAGGTTGCTAATTCAACAATACCATGAAGGTGTGCATATGGCCTTACATTGACTTTAGGGTTTAGAATGTTCTGTTTGCTCATCTATGAGCTCCTTGAGTTGCACATCTCATGCTTTTCAGTTCTGAAAACCAAATAGAATTGTCGTTACTCATTTGTGGTCAAAGAATCTAGGTTTTACCAAGTCAATGGTGTCTCTACCCTGTTGCAAGCTTACTCATCACCGCTAAGGGATGGCCGCATGATTTTTTTTGCCAGCTTTCTCAACAGATTGCCTTTTCTTGTCAGCCTTTTTGTTAGGAACACCCCCCCCCCCCCACCCCCAACCCCAAGTTCATCCACTTGCATGTGTATCACCCTGAGGTTGAATTAAGCTTCCCCTTCATCTAATGATGAAGTGACTGCTCACTATTGCTTCCTTCTCATTTTATATTTTCTGAGCACTATAGTTTATAATGTTTGTTCAGGTCATATGCATATTGCCTTTTGTATTAACCAATTGTTTGTTTGTTTCGACACCCCTTTCAAGAATGATATTTCTCCCTAGATAAAAAATAGGAAAAGAAAGTGAGTTATATCCTTTCATTGTTAATTAATTTCTTTATGTATCATTGCTTGCCTTGTTACCACATTATATTAGTTTTGGGAGCATTTTTAATATATGAAAAGCATCTGTCAACATTATTTATTCACAATCATTTGCAGGCAATATCCCATCAAATCACTTGCCCTTTCTAATTAGTGATTAGTCAAAGCATAAGCCATCTAAGACTATTGCCTGTTCTTGCTCGTAATTGTTTTGCTATCATCATCACCTTTGTCGTTGATGTTACTATCTTTCACCAGTCATGCATAGTGAGTTTGTTCCAGTGAAAGATATACTATTTTCATTATGATTAAATGAACACTGCCAGGATGTTATATCTGGATGTTGAGTGAAAAATAGCATATTGAATTTTTTGCCGGCTAAATGGAACTTAATTTAATGTGCACAGGAAATGGAGATGGTTCAAAAGGAAGTAACTCTCCTGATGGGAACAAAGCCAATGACTTTGCTTCCCAAAAATCTCATAGGGTAAACTTTGATTGGAGAGAGTTTAGGGCAAATTTATTTGCTCAGGAGAAGGTGAACGTTCTTTACTTATTGGGCTGTATATCTATTTCATTTTGAATGTCATAGTTACAAAGCTCTAGAAAAATGACTTTTAAATGTTATTAGCACTCTGTTCAACCTGTTATTTGTCATCATGGTAGTAGATCTTATGATGGTCCAGGGTAGCAGCATTAATTCCTCTTTGATTCTACCCTGTGTAGCTTGTTCATGAATGAGCTGTTCCATGTAAGGAAAATAAATCGATTTCATGTTTTTTGGAGTAAATTCTGATAGGGTTCTCACTTCTCACATAGAGGGTCTGGTACATCAGAAAAGGGCAAGTAACTTAATTGAAATGGGAAGCACTTTATTTTATTTTGTATGTTCCTTCCCTGTTTCCATGAACAATTGGAAAACGCTAAATTTCCCTTGAGCTCATGACATCTGATGTAGTCAGGTCAACAAAATTTACCTACAGCTTATCATCAAGTTCTTTTGTCCCTTTTTACCCCTCCTGAAAGAAACAGTGCTGTTTTGTAGCTATGATGGATCTTGTAATTGAGGTCGACCAGATGAAGCCATAAAGTATAGTATTGGGGTAGATGCATGGCATCCAGATTGGTTTATTCACATAGTGACGAGTTGAAGATGGACTCCATGTCCTCACAACATGAAAAATAAGATAATCAAATTGATGATGTTAAATCGATGCTGTATAGACTTCAAAATTTACACTTGTAATGTTTTCACAGGCAGGGAAGGCAGAATCTGATGCTCACAACCAAACTGGGACACCCCAGGAGTCAAAACCCCTTGGCCTGAAATGGGCCCACCCTATTCCTGTACCTGAGACTGGCTGTGTCCTTGTTGCCACAGAAAAACTTGATGGAGTTCGCACCTTTGAAAGAACTGTCGTTCTTCTCCTCAGATCTGGAACCAGACACCCACAAGAGGGACCATTTGGAGTTGTCATAAACCGCCCACTTAACAAGAAGGTCAGGCACATGAAGCCCACTAATATGGAATTAGCAACCACTTTTGCTGATTTTTCTCTTCATTTTGGGGGACCCCTCGAGGCAAGCATGTTTTTATTAAAAACAGGGGAGAAGACGAAGCTTGAAGAGTTTGAAGAGGTAATTCCTGGCCTGTGTTTTGGTGCTAGAAACAGTTTGGATGAAGCTGCAGCACTTGTGAAGAAAGGGGTGCTGAAGCCTCAGGATTTCAGATTCTTTGTTGGTTATGCTGGGTGGCAGCTAGATCAGTTGAGGGAGGAGATTGAATCAAATTATTGGTATGTGGCTGCATGTAGTTCTAATCTGATTTGTGGGGGTTCATCAGGCTCATCATCAGAAAGTTTATGGGAGGAGATTTTGCAGCTAATGGGTGGTCATTACTCGGAACTAAGCCGGAAGCCTAAGCGGGATGTGTAGGTAATTATTATGAGCCATCGGTGTTCCCCAAATCAATAAATCATTCCTGAAGCTATAGCCAGATATATAACTAAGGTAATGAAGCTAAATGTACAGAAACTCACATCTTTGTTAATCAGAATCTCTTTTTTTCCTCTCATTTCCCCTTAATAACCCAGGCAATTATGGCTCTTTTATGTGACACTGAACTCTTAAATTATTTAAGAAAAAGTTAAGCAGGTCTTTTTGCTGTAAGAAATACATCTGTAAAAATTTTCAGGTGAAAGTAGCAGTAGGCCTAAGGGCAGGCTTCTTTGGACAATCTTCAACTGATTTTTTTTTTTATTTAATTTACTTAGAGATGGGGATTTCTTGTTTACTTTAAAGCCCTGGATTGTTATAGTCAACTACGAAATAAAAACATATAGCATCATTAAGCCTTCAAACTGTTGAAGTCGATTCTTAGCCAAACTGAGCAGAGCATTGTGTTCATAAAAGAAAATCTGGAATTGAAGTTCCCGCCTCTCAACTTCCCATTTAAGCCTGGCAAGCATATGCACTAATCAATTCACCTGTAAGCTTTGCTGTATAGATTGATAGTACTTAATGTACTTTTGGAGCTCAGATCGCCACCTATTCACTGAACTTTTTCCTAGAGAAAATTCTGTGTCTCTGGTAAGGTTGTTAAACTCTTGATCTTCTGAAAAGTTGCCTGCATCGATTGTTATCCCCAGTTAAATTAAGCAAAAGCAAAGAATGGCAACTGTGAAACTGCTTTGATTTCCCCTTTGTCAACGGGCCTGAACATGAAACTGCCGACAGACAAATGTCCAAACTACAAGCAGCCAGAATGAATTTATTTCTGTTCCAATCATTTCAGCAGTGAGTTGAAAGATAAATTGGATACTTGACTACTTCTGAATACCGTACCTACTTATTAATCAACAACACTATCCACTATACAGAACAAAGTCCTACCTCTTTATGTATTTTCAAAGAAATACAAGAACAAACCTCCCTCCTTTCTCCGTTAAATGCAGGTTTACTTCAAAACGGCGTCTCACAATCCCCACTCTATCCCAGTGAAGCTCCAGCAGCACATCACATCTGCTTTGTTTGATGGCATGGACAAAGACGCTTCTGACTGGAGGGTAAATTGTTCTGCAGGGTGAGGAGAAAGACATCAAGAGGATGCTTCCTCAAGGCATGATGGAGAAGAATTACCCTTTGCGTCATCTGTTATGATGTAGCTGCTCATAAACATCAAGGTTATCTTTGGTCCCCGATTTCTCGAGACGTGCTTTACGCACAGCCTGCTGGATCTGTCTCTCGTGCTCTTTGAGTATTTCTTCCATGTTTCCCCCAGGAGGCATCAATGGTCCAGAGTAATGGATCCTGGTTTTCCTGGGAACAAACCCCTGAAACCAGATTTCCTTTTTTGTCAAATGATCAGGCATAACACAATAGCAGTTCAAATTAACACAGAAAAAGAAGGATAAAAAGCTACGTGGGGAAAAATGGAGAGTAAAGAATGAGATATCCACTGTCAAATTTGAATGTCTGACATGCTTGTAACTAGGGTAACATACTATCTAAAACTTGCAATTTGTTTCAAAATCTACATTTATCAATTGTATTGTAATGCATAAAACTTCAACTCCCATTGCCGGACAAGAGTTTGCTGGTAGCGGAAACAATATGAAGAGTCTTAAAATTATGGCAATTTTTCTCGAACTGTTCTCCATGAGTAAATAGCTTCCTTGCACATCAAAATCCATATTCATATATAAGGGTGGCAGTTGGATGAATGTATCAGTTATGATTTTAACATTTAACTTCGTTTAATACAGAGAAAAAAATTTGAAAGATTGACGAAGGTGGATGATTCTTTACCGCTGAAGAATCTATGCTAGGAGCTCGTTCCTTCTTCTTAAGGGAGGAGCTAGATATCTCCCCTGATTGCGACACGCGAGATTTCTTTGACCTCAATTCTGGATTATTTTCTGTACAATCTACACTCTTATTTAACGACAATCCTACTGCAGAATGGTGAATCACTGAAGCAGAATGCTCGAGACCATTCTTCTTCGATACTCTAGGAGGCTCAATTCGGAAGCTAGAACCTCCATCCTCCTGGATATTATATTTATAACTGCTACATATAGTTTTTGGCTGTCCCTGAGCAGTGAATTCTGAAGTGGGAGCTTTCTTAGTATCTCCTGAACCCCTTCTAACAGATTCTGGTCCTCGTCCTTTTACTGCCTCTGCTTTTTGCCTGAAATTTAAAATTAAAATGTGTTTTCAGAATGTTGTTTAAGATTAAATTCGTACTGTTATTGTGTTATACCTGATTGAATTTATTTTACTTGTGAAATTGCTAATGAAAGTTGTATAAGATTAAATTTTCCCTCAAGATGTTATGATTGATGTTACTTGTCACGTACCTTCTTGCTTCCTGATCTCGCATCTTGGCATCCAGTTCCTTGCTTGGAGGATATTTTGGTAGACTAGATGGATCAGACGGGAGGGGTTCTATTCTGAAGAACTGTAAGTAAAAATTTAAATAATAAATAAATCCATCCAAATCAATCAACTGCTAGCAGGTCCAAACACTCTTCAAAGGCAATCTGTTCATTATAACATTTGCATTTTCATTTCATGAAGCCAAACTCAAGAAACCAGTACTAGTGCTGTCTTCATACTATGTTCAGAATACAAGTTCAAAATATTTTAAACAGAAAAACTCAATTAGAGAGGTTTAAGTAAGCTTTTCACAAGAAAATGGTTTGCAAGTCAACTATGTTGCCCTCAATTTTTTTGTGTCTGCTGGAAGGTATATGATGATAAATTGATACTATAAGTTTTGAATGTCTAAAATTAAATAAAACATAAGAAATAATTACCTCACTTCGAAGAGCTGAAGTGGCTGATCCTCTATCTTGTGGTTCCATTGACAGGAGCTTATCAACAAGTGTCAAAGCTGAAGGAGGGAAATTTTTGAATGTCTCAGCAATACGGCAGATGTAAGGTTGCTGAGGCTTGAAACTAGTTGCATGTGGAAACTTTTTTTTCGTCCAGTAGGCCTCAGAGGGCGAGCCACAAAGCTTAAAAATCTTATGCATTTGCTCTACCTGTAATCATTAAGATGATAGTTCTTAAGACCAAATACAATTCTGTGGACTGATGATAGATAGAAATCACATTGTCTTCTGATTCTCTGTAGGTGGTCCAAAGTCATGCATTGAGAAATAAATGGCACAGAGACACATTTTCTTATGATAATTTCCCGTAGGTGCTTAAATGACCATCTTTAACTTCTGTGAAGATATGAAAATGATGTAGACCATAGAGGGAAGTTGAAGATTCCAAAGCATAGAAGACTTGTAATGCTGGTTGCCTAGTGTTGGCTAAGATGCAAGTAAGATAACCATACATGCAAATGAGCTTACTTCTGTTCTTCCAGGCATGATAGGCTTGCCAGTGAATAATTCAGCAAGAATGCAGCCGGCACTCCACATATCAATAGCAGGTCCATACTCTGTAGCACCAAGCAAAAGCTCCGGTGCCCTATACCAAAGAGTTACTACACGGCTTGTTAAAGGCAGACTCTGATCAGGCTGATAAGAAGTTGCCAGACCAAAGTCTGCAATCTTGAGAACTCCATCATTGTTTATTAGAAGATTTGAGCCCTTGATGTCTCGGTGCAAGACACCGTGTTTATGGCAGTGTTCAAGTCCACGTAGAAGTTGTTGCATATAGCACTTTATCTGCAAGCATGAGTAATTTCCTTGTAAGACTAGACATGAATGGCAAGTTGATAAGTTATATGACTTCCATGGTAGCAGAAACTAAGAGAAGCCATTTTCCAAGTATGGAAAAAATCATAAAATTGAACAGATAAGATCATTGGTACCTGAGCTTCTGTATACTTGATGCTAGGATTTGCTGCAAGCCCAGCAAGGTCATGTTCCATATACTCAAAGACAAGGTACAAGCTCCCTGACATCCTCGAAGTGACTATTCCTTCGAGTTTCATAACATTCAGATGGTCAAGCCTGCGCAAAATAACGATTTCCCTAGCCATGAAACGGACACTTTCCGGATCCATATTGACAAACCGCACCTTCTTCATTGCAACAATTTTTCCAGTTTCAAGGTCACGAGCCTTGAATACAGTGCTGTAAGTTCCTTGTCCAATCTGCACATCATTTCATTTTAAAAGCAACACATAAGAAGACCTCAAAATGTCGACATGATACAATCTAGACTATGTTTCTTGATCTCCCTCGTGTTTTGTTACTAGAAATTAACTTTGCCTGCACTTATGCAACTAACAGACCAGTATAGTAAAGATTTCCTTCAATCAGAATTTCTGCTCCATAAACGAGTCTCATTTTACAGGACTGATACAGCTCTTGTATAAATGATTGTCTGCTTCTTCTCTAGCATCTTAACATTTTATCTAATCTTTCTTACATTAATTTGGACTGATAGTAATACCATTTATTTCCTTCTAGCGACTGCTTTCATACGATTATTTTCGTAAGCACATAATAATATTATCCTAATGCTAAATGTTAACAGCAAGAGATGCTCCATATTGCAATTTTGTTCCTACCAAACAAGGAAATAAAACCCTAACAGTCATCGAAAATAAATTATTTCATGTCACGTTATCTAATTCAACAGGCAACTAAAAATAAGTTTTACAAGCTGAACCTTGTCTAGCTTCTCAAATGAGTCTGCTCGTCGAGGCAGCCACCCTTTGACGGCTTCTCCAGCAGCTGCTGTTAACCATTGTGGCCATGCTTCCCTTTCAGCGGAAGGACGCATGCTAATCATCCTACTCATGATACGTGGTTGGTCATCAATGGACTCTGAATCCATTGCTACCGATCCATGACGGCCTTTCTTCTTCTCATCAACAAGTTTCGTTTTCTTTTCTCCTTCTTCCAATGAAACAATAACATTCCCAACATTTTCCTTCGACACATGACGAGCATCTTCTCGGCGAAGAACATCTACCAGAATCTCTTCTTTAATGAATATTGTGGGAGCAACCAATTGCACAGAAGACTTATCCACCTCTATCTGCCTTTCATTCTTATTGATATTTACATCTTCTTCTGCAGCTCGTTTTGAGCAAATGCTGCCCATAATCTCACCTCAAAAATCACCTTCTATCCTGACAGAAACCCTTCAAAAAATGCCAAAACCACCACCACCCTTTGCCGTATTGCTGCGATGAATTAAATGGGCACCCTTGCATTTATGCTGGGAGCCCAAGTTTACCATTTTTGTCAATCTCCCGAATCAATGGAGCATTAAAAGATCGACAAATATCTCAACGTGTTTGCTCTTAAGAACCAAGATTTGTTTTTACCATTTTAGGAAATACAATCCCTCTATGCAAGCTTAATTACAAGACTTTCTGCAAAACACAAGAGCACAGAATTTCCAAATGTGAATGATGTTGTTGATATCAAGAAAGCTATGACAAGAATATCAAAGAGAAAATTAAAGAAATGAATGCAAAATAAAGACTATTCAAGAAACAAAATCCAAAGAATTGATTGTAAAAGAATTTGAGACAAGGGAAATAAATCTACAATGCAGGAATTCTGGCACGTCGTTCTGGGTTACAGTTATTTTTTTTCTTCTTTAATTGATTAAAAAATTAAATTCCTAATTTTCCTTTCTTTTTTGGTGACTTTTAGCTAAGTAGAGATTAGAGACAAAAGGGTGGATATTAATGGAAAATAGAAAGATTTTTCTTAAAAGTATTAAAGAAAAGGATATTTTGAAAGAGAAATACAAGAAGGTTTGTGGAATTGAACAGTCCCTGTAAATGCGAGAGGCCAAAGATTTTTGGGATTTGACAGGTTCTGTGTGTGATTTTTCAGTTTTCTTGCTAGCCATCGCCATTAAATATATTCAACAATCTGGCAATTTTATTCTGTTTTATTAAAATAGCCTATAGTTTTAAAAACAAAATAAATTAAATTAGATTTTATTTCTTTTAAAATCTCAGTCCATTTCAAAAATGCAATCTAAATTCCGCTCGGAATATTTTGATTTCTTCTGTTTTAGTTAAATAATATTTTTTTTTAAAAGAAATAATTTATGATTTTTTTTTAATTTCATTCCCAACACTTAATTTATTGGATAATAGATTTTATAATTTATTATAATTTGTTTTTTTTATGATTATCTCAGTCTCATGATCCATATCATGAGTTTAATAATTTAACCCAATTGACTCGATTTTTTTGTTTATTTTTTAATTGAATTTTTTTTAATTTTATCATTCAACATCTTGAATATTTGGTTGATTATGAATTAAGTTTTGTCATTTATTTCGGTTTGTTTTCTATGAAATTATCTTAGTCTCATGACCTGAGTCACGAGTTTCGTAAGTTAGCCTAAGTAAACTTAGGTCATTAATTTAATAATGGATCTACTGAAAATTGAGTTTCATAATTTATTTTTATTTGCTTTATTTGGGTTTATTATTGTCTAATGACCCGGGTCGTGGATTTGAAATATTAACTCAGGTTGACCTGGGTCGATCCAATATGTTGTCGTCTCAATTTTTTATTTAAAAAAGATAGCATTGAGTGTTTTTAGTCAAATTATATTTTTATCAATTATCCAAATTGTTTTTGGACCCGTTGAGCGATCAAGTCATAATAATTCAACTCTTTTTTTACTTGTATTTTAAATTTAAATCACTTGATTTTAAGTTAATTTATTGAATGAAAATTATATATATATATATAATAACAATTATAAAACGACATACCCAAAATCTTTAAAATCAAAACATATTATTTTAATTGAAAAAACATAACAACACAACAAGAATAGAAATGACAACTTTGGTATCCAACGCATTTCTTTATTTCTCTGAATCTCTAACAAGAAAAAGTGAGAGTCGTTGAGAGGTTTGGTAAAATCTTGAAAAGCCATAATTGAAAGAGAGAGAGAGGAGAAAGAGTGGGGCTGCTTTAAAACACAAGCGTGCATAGCACTATG
>Ga0307515_10022154_pt1 | contig 11213 bp, 11 predicted proteins | sample 17_EM_MG_FD_194513 | JGI IMG/M metagenome (GOLD analysis project Ga0307515, IMG submission 194513) | Populus trichocarpa ectomycorrhiza microbial communities from riparian zone in the Pacific Northwest, United States - 17_EM | ecosystem: Host-associated > Plants > Roots > Unclassified | place... | reverse complement strand
CCACGGCGCATGAAATAGAGTAGGTGGTCGTCAATCATACCCATAGATCTCCGGTGAGCTGGTAGAGCACTGTGGAAGCCACCGTCACATCGTCCAATTGGAGGACAAGCGGAATTATATAGCGACATTACGCCGCATGTGACGCTAGTCGAACGATCTACGGGAACACCGAAGGGCTCGTGCCTTTATTCACAGTGATTAAGCTATGTGTGCCACGGTGGACGTAGGACAGAATCGAGATGGTCTGTGTTACGAATAGCATGGTCGCCTACGTCACCAAGGTGATGCATGTGGATTATGACCACGGTGTCTGCCGGTTTACTCTCTGAGGGAAATAAAACGCTCTTTTTAACTACTTCGATGGGATTACTCAATCATAACAATAAGCGAGGCACACATGAAATCGAAACCAGCAGGGGAAGTTGCCAAATGTACGGAGACTGGGCCTGCAACCCTGCATATGACCAAAGCTCAGTAACCATAGGAAAGACCAAAACTGTACCAATTATGATGAGAACACGAATATTCCGCCACTCTCTTGGCGGGCTACAAACCACGCACCGGCAGGTTGCTTCCCAACCAGCACTCTGAACAAGCACTGGAGCCTTCCCTTCGCAGTGATGGCTGAGCCAAGACCCTTTTTACCTCTCGCCAAAGAGGAGACTGCGCTTCTCAGCTCGTTTTCGGCATTCATGCATAGAAGGTCCCCAGTTCTCTTGCTGCCTTCATTGTGTATTTCCTACTAAATCGATTATCAGAGTGGAACTGGAGGAACAAATGTATAGTATACTAACCGCAACATATTTCACGAACCTCACACTAATTGTCCAGAAAGGATTTCGGGCCTTCAGGCGTTGCTCGAAGGGGCACCTCCTCTACCTGAACACAAGATGTCCTGGCAGCGTGCCTTCGAGAAGCTTCTAGATGGTACTCGAGATGGTCCGGTGCCCACCGTAGGCGGTTGAGATCGGGGACTAAAATAACCGCAGAACTGCATACTCGAATGGAAGAGCTGGAAAGGCTGAAAGGTCAAATACAAACCTCGCGAATGTCCATCGTCAAGACTGTGAGTTACAGGGCCTTACTTATAAATCACGACACCTATCCCTTTCCATCAGGAAAGATGTATTCAAAACCTAAGTGTTGAGTTTGAAGAACTCGAATCAACATATAGTGTCGACTCTGCTCAAGCTGCCACAGCACTTTCACACACCATTTGGCGCAACATCAAATCAGTTGATGTCCAGCTGTTCTCCACGCCATATTTTTTTGTCAGGTTGTTCAGGATTATTCAACCTTGATTACGGACAAGACTGGGTGTCTGGGTCAATATATGGTGTGTCCTTCATTCCATTTTGTTGGAATTAAAGGAGGTGCATTACTGAGACGTTTTCAGGAACACTCCAGGATCATGGATCTCGTCATTGTCCTGAAATGGTATCTTCTTGCAAGTGGTGATTGTGTCTCATCGGGTGGTCGACAAAGCAGCAGCACCCCCCTGGCCCAACGATTAAATCGATCCTCGTACCACGGTAAAGTCCTTCAGCCACGCCGTCTCGGATACACGCGTTCCCAATGTCTCAGCGCCTGTACCCACAGCCCAATGCTTTTATCCCCTCCTTCATATTCCTTCCGACCACAATGCAATTACGGACCCTTTGATTCCCAAAATCACTAACGCTCTCGAGGAGCCCTGCTCGTGCCTTCCAGACCCTCCCTCTGTCACCAGTTGTCCATGCAGCCTAGATGTGTGGTGGTCACAGACAAGACCAAGAAAATCCCCCCCTTGGTCGCAATTCACCTCAGTCGTGTGGCTATGGCAAACACCAACTCCCTCAGTTTGGGTTTACCTGCTGGGCTTCAAGGGATGCTGGCTTAGAACGCGCATAGTACGCGGCGTGGGCGGTCTGACGACTGCAACGAGGGCACTAGGGAAAACGAAGGGACCTACGATTGTCACCTTGTTTATGCTTGGTTGACCATTTTGCTCCTATACTGCCGGTTCAATTGCCGGTTGGGTATTCAGGAGCGCAGTGAGGGTGTACAATATGTGAAGAATTTGCCTGATAAATAACACGGAACATAACCCTGATGAAATCCTCAGCAGACGACGCAGTAGAGTCCTCGAAGACGCAAGGGGCCACGGCGTCCCTTTACATGACGATACAATCGTCGTCTTTATTCTTTTGAGCCTCCTCCCAACGCTTCTGCTCTTCCGGAGTCAATAGCTGGGGCTCGTTAGTCCTGGCCTGGACTTATCAACCGGGAACACTTACGCCTTTCTTGGCCTTTGCTTCCATGGCCTTGGCTCGACTCTTTTCTTCTGCCTTAGATCGACTGACGAAATAAGGAACAATAAATGAATTAGGGGAAATGTAGGTTATGAAAGACATGACGAGCAGGAGTCAAGAGATGGGAGTATTAGGCAGTAGCGAAAATTGGGGGAGGAGCCCAAGAGTCACCAAGGATGACCGGTGGTTTATTTTGTTTCAAGTAAGCAGGGAGGGGGGGAGAAGGCTTCGGTGTCGGTGCAATGCTTTGGGGAACATTAAAGAGAGAAACGGGCTCGCACCGATCGGTCTTCAGCTCCTTAATAATTCCTGGCTTCGATGGGCCCGCTTCTGAGGAAGGAGCACGTGTTCGATTCGATTCAGGTTTGGGCGCCGCTTTCGCCTTGGCGGAGGCGATTACAGTATTGGCATTCGAAACAGTGTTGGCAGCCGCTCGCTTAAAAGCAGCTAGTCCTGACGGTCGAAGAGGCAGGGAGGGTGCTGAAGACGAGGACGAAGTTACCACAGCCGGCGGTCGACAGGTGTGCGCATTTGGAAAACGATGTGTAGGGCAGAATTGCTGCTTGCAATCCTAAGAAAGTAAAATAGTCGTTAGTAAGACGCTTGCGCGGCCTGTGCGAGAAGACGCGTGTACCTGGCAAACGATTGGGGAAATAAGGGCCTTGCCGCACTTAGAGTTGGCGCAATGTGGGCCTTTCTTCTTCTTGGTGAGAGCCACAGAGCAGTCGGTGAGGATATGGAGGTCCATTATATCGTTTACATCCCTTCCGGACGGAATTGTGACTGGGGTGTTGCACAACGGGCACTGAGGGACGACGCGGTCAATTGTAGCAGAATCATAATTGTTGCACGAGTGTTGCTCCGGTTTCCAATGCTCTTGGCAGAAACTATGGTTGCAGTGGTGGCACTTAAAGGGCAGGAAGTCGATGGTGTTGCAGGCTGAGTGGCTGCAGGTGTGCCCAGCCGTCAACAATTCGCCTGACGGAGAGGCACTCATCGTGTTTGGAGCGATGGAGGTTGGTGCGAGGGAGGGTGTTAGGGTCCAAACTTGTTTAAATCCTTCCTGACACCGTTCCGGGCGGCTGTACAAGCGCTTGGTCAGCAAAGGCGTACGCGTCTCAAGGAGCCTTCTAGTGTCCTCCAGGCTGGTCTAGGGGTCTAGGTTGACCCTCCGCCCGTCGATCCGCAATTTAGCAAAATGGACGGCGTCGACAAACCGCACAAGGCCCACCGGCCATCTGGCAAGAAAAAGGGCACGGAGAGGCAATCAAAAGGCTATAATGAGAAGGTGAGAAGCTATCTTTAGCTTGTACCATGTCCGGAGTCCTGAACCAGAAAATTTCTACAGGCTTTCGCCTTCAATTCAGGTCGACGAACGGAGAAGCAGGTTAGGCGCAATGCTGAACGAGATCAAACTCGTTTGCATGTCCCTATGGTCAACCGTCTTCCGGAGGACGAGCCACCTCCGGTCATCATTGCAGTTGTCGGTCCTCCCGGAGTATGTTTCCTCGTAGCATCCCAGGTCAATGAACTAACCAATTTAGAACAGGTAGGAAAGACGACTCTTGTCAGGTCCCTCGTCCGGCGTTATACCAAACACACTCTGTCTGAAGTCAGGGGACCGATTACACTCGTTTCTGGCAAGAAACGCCGCCTGACCCTCATCGAATGTAACAACGATCTCAACTCTATGATAGATATTGGGAAAATGGCAGATCTGGTGCTGCTAATGATTGATGCAAGCTTCGGCTTCGAAATGGTACGTCATATCGTTAAAGGCCCCTGACTTACTCACATATGTTGACGCGATAGGAAACCTTCGAGTTCTTGAATATCCTACAAGCCCATGGTTTTCCAAAGATCATTGGTGTCCTCTCGCATCTTGACTTGATCAAGAAGATTGCCATACAACGTTCCACCAAAAAGGCGTTGAAGAAACGTTTCTGGACGGAAATATATCAAGGCGCAAAGCTTTTTTATCTCTCCGGTGTGCTCAACGGACGCTACCCAGACCAGGAAATTCAAAACCTTAGTCGCTTCATCTCAGTCATGAAATTCCGCCCGCTCGTCTTCCGAAACTCTCACCCATACATGCTAGCAGATCGCATGGAAGACTTAACACCTCGCGAACAGGTCCGAACGAAGCCCACCTGCGATCGAAACATCACGCTCTATGGTTACCTTCGGGGAACGAATATGAAGCCATCGAACAAGGTCCATATACCTGGTGCCGGAGACTTCGATGTCAAGGGCATAACTCAACTGGCAGATCCTTGCCCCCTTCCTACCTCCGACAGTGAAAAGCGCCGCAAGTTGGCAGAAAAGCATAAGCTGATACACGCACCCATGAGCGATGTCGGGGGAATCATCTACGACAAGGACGCCGTCTATATCAACATATCCGGAAACTTTACGCGAAGAGAAGGCGAACCGCAAGGTGCGTCGCTACTCTGCAAGTTGTTCCAGCATTAACGATGACTCTATTCAGGTGAAGGAGAGCGTATGGTTATGGACCTACAAGATGCTCAGAACACTCTCGGAGACGCTCTCCAGCATAGCAAAATCCGACTATTCGGCACTTCCTCTCAGCCAGTTGTGATCCAACCAGAACCAGACGAGGGCGAAGAATATGGCTCGGAAGGAAGCGGAAGCGGCTCAACTGATTCGGAGAGTGGAGAGGAGGGAGAAGACTCTGTAGAAGAGGAGGACGATCTCTCAAACCGAGAAACCATAGGAGATGGGACTGGCCGATCGCAACCTCGAAAGAACACTCGACACCTACCCGCTGCCAATGTGCTCTTCTCGAATAGCGCGAAAGGCAAGGACAAGCAGCATATCGAAGTCGAATACGCAGAGAGCGACTCAGACTTGGGTGAATTTGGTGAACACCAGCAGGACGAAGAGGAAGCTCTCGATTTCATGGACGATGACGAATGGGGAGAGGGTTTGGAGGTTGAAGCTGAAGGACGCGAAGCAAGATGGAAGGACACGATGGCGGCCAATGTAGCGAACCTTTCTATTCAAAGGTCAAGACGAAGGGATTGGACCACACTCATTTATGGAACCAATCTCACACCAGAGGAGATAGTAGCCGGGAAAACGACCAGGGAAGAAGCAGAAGAGGAGGTCGAAGACGACGAGCTGTTCACCTTTAAGACGAAAGAAGGCGTTCGAGGACTGGAGGTGCTAGATCAAACGAAAGAGTCTGTGAATCAAGATGAATTGAACCAATGGGAAGACGAGGAGATGCTCGATTCCATTCGTCATTTGTTCATCACTGGCAGTGGACAGGAGGAAGACGACCAAGGGAGCGATGGCGCCGAAGGTGGCTTCGAAGACCTTGAAGCAGGAGGTGCTCCTAAAGAAGAGGCAAAGGAAGCTGAGGACGAGGGAGCACAAGACAAGGCTCTGGCCGCAAAAAAGGAAGCTCTCAAGCGAAAGTTTGACGAGCAATATGACGACCCAGAAGCGTCAAAAATGGACTTCTACGACAAGAAGAAAGAAGAGATGGCTCAACAACTCCGGCTCAATCGTGTCGAATTTGAGGGCGTCTCTACAGAGATTCGAGCACTCGTAGAGGGCTATCGACCAGGAAGCTACGTCCGCATCGAGCTTGGGAGTGTCCCATGCGAGCTTGTGGAGAATTTTGAACCTTCATATCCGCTGCTCGTGGGCGGTCTCCTTCCAGCTGAAGAGAAATTCGGCCTCGTTCAAGCGCGAATCAAGCGCCACCGGTGGTTCACCAAGACTCTGAAGACCAACGACCCTCTGATCCTCTCCTTAGGGTGGAGGCGGTTCCAGACGGTCCCGATCTACAGCCTCGACGACCATTCGATCCGGATGCGCATGCTCAAGTATACTCCAGAGCACATGCACTGCTTCGCAACATTCTACGCTCCTGTATCTCTCCCGAACACTGGCTTCTGTGCGTTCAATTCCCTCACGGACGGCAACCCGGGCTTCCGTATAAGCGCCACAGGCGTCGTTTTGGATGTAGACCGGAGCACAAAGATTGTCAAGAAGATCAAGTTGACAGGTATACCATATAAGATATTCAAGAACACCGCCTTCGTCAAAAACATGTTCAATTCTGGCCTGGAAGTCGCAAAGTTTGAGGGTGCCCACGTCAAGACCGTCTCGGGTATCAGGGGCCAAATCAAAAAGGCGCTCAACAAGCCCGAAGGGGCCTTCAGGGCCACGTTTGAGGATAAAGTATTGATGAGTGGTATGTCTGATTTACCCGATTAAGTTGGAGTCATCATTAAACGGATCACCCAGATATTATCTTCCTCCGGGCATGGTACTCTATCCTACCTCGACAATTCTATAACCCCGTTACGTCACTATTGCTCTCCAGGGAGAAGAGGCAGTGGGAGGGAATGCGCTTGACGGGTCAAGTACGGAAAGAGCAAGGCGTGACAGCTCCCAAGGATGTCAATTCCACTTACAAGGTACCTGTAGACTGCTTTTGGTCACGGTCACACCCTGATCTCGCTTCTGCATAGCCTATCGAGCGGCCCTCTAGACGGTTCAACGTTCTCAAAGTCCCGAAGAAGCTGCAAGCCGGACTCCCTTATGCATCAAAGCCCAAGCTTACCAAACCCGCCACGAGAACGACTTATATGCAAAGAAGGGCTGTAGTTCTCGAACCTGAGGAGAAACGCGCTCTCACGCTGCTGCAACAAATGCGGGCCTTGAACAAGGACAAGGTGGCACGTAGACACGAAAAGAAGGAAGCCCGGAGACAAGAACACAGGAAGAAGTTAGCCAAGGATGAAACGAAAAAGGCTGAGAAGCGGAAAGAAGAACGAAAAGGGCGTATGCGTGAGCTCGGAATGAAGCAAAAACGGGAGGCAGACACCGAAGATGAAAAGAGACATAAGAAGCGAAAGTCATGACTTGCGTGTTCATGGGGCCCTCTACTTGTTCTCCTCCTATCGCTTTGTCTTGTCTTGTGCGTGTAATAACTCCGATGTATTCATGCAATCGAGCATCTACAAGTCATTAATTCATTTCCATCCTATCTGGTGATTTACTTGGCGTCCTCGAGCGATTTGCAGGTGAACGAGAGCGAGAACGGGACCGGCTTGGTGAGCGAGAGATATATCGCCCACCTTCACCGGCATCCCGATCTGCAGCAGAACCCTCGGACAGTGTTCGACTACGATACCCCGCAGAAGTACTCCGGTTGCGGGATCGGCTCCGGCTCCGGCTGTGTTCAGAAGGCGATCTATTTCTCTTCGGAGCTCCAGCCGATGACCCTTCGCTCTCTGAGTCACTAGGTTTTTCTTCAAAGATGTCCAGCAGCGGGCTTCGACGAGGTTGAAGCCCTTCCGTCTCCTCGAGGATTTCTCGTTTTGGAAGACGGGGGAGGATGATATCGCATACGCGATCCTCGGTGAGGAGATGGTCCACAAATTCGTCCATATACGTCAGGTCGTAGCCGCCTGCACAAAAGGTCAGGGCTAAGTAGAAGTAGTGTACGCCTTGGAACTCACTCATTGACAAACGACGCAGCTTACGATAATCCTTCAAGAGCGGTTCCAAGAGCTCGTAAACTTCCACTGCACGGAAGGTCATCCGGATGTACATTGCTGCAAGCGCTCGTAGGTATCTGCAAAGCGTCAGTGCTGGACATAAACTGCCAGATGACGCGGCACCCGAACTGATGAGGGAAGGTGCATGGTCACCTTACTTACTTGAACTCTTCCACGAGCAAATACTCGACCAGAATCTCCTTCTCGGGTTGAATCTGGAGCAGCTTGAGAAGCAAGCAGATGAACTCCGTTGGCCGTTGATTGCTGTATACACCCCCAATCGTTTTGAGCCCGATGGCGTTGTCAATGATTGACTCCGCTTCGCACAAGCCACAAGATGGGACGTCAGTCATTTAATGCCTACGAAGTATTTGCGAATGCCCACCAGTGAGAGCAAAACACTGTTCTTTCCAGTATGCTGATTCATATATACGCAGGCGGATGACTTGTTCCACTAACGACTAGAAACGGTTGGTCAGTTTGGCCCATGGCGAAGAGGAAAGGGGAACAAGGACAGACCTGTGGATTTGCACCATGTATATTTTGTGCTCCTCGGACGGTCGTATTGGCCATAGTCGTGAACTTTGTTCGTGGCGGTTGGGGCTCAAGTTACTGCGAAGGAACCCTTTATAACAAATACACAGGGGAAAGACGATTAGGTACACTGAATGGTGCTATATGCGGAAACGTTTACAAGACTCGCTAATGACACAATGGTTAGTTCAATAACTACGCCCTTCATCCATGGGCAACGCTAAAGCAATATCTAATATTCTTTTATAGGAGCGTAGGCCCCTATAATTGGTGATATACCTTGAGTGACTATTGCATGATGTTTGAGGAGCATCACTCACTCTGCAATAACTGATAATGGAATACACACCACTGATGGGTAGGTCGATGGAGAGGACGTTGGCAAAAGGGGTTTAACTTGACACTCTATTCGCTGAGGTCAACACTCCCGTATAGAAACCAGCAGGACGTTGGCACCTTTTAGTCCGATCCGATCGTAAAGGCTGGTTTTGGTGTTGCCGAATTCGATCATATTCGAGGTTCGTGCTCTCTACTGGCGTATCAGAAGGAGAGGTAACACTTGCACGTTCAGCTCTTAAAGGAACAAACTAAATACGACCAGATGCCATCAAGCCTGTTGTATTGGCGGACCAGGTCGCAGACGAGATTGTCAGACAGAGATCCTGGTTACAATAATGTCGCGAATGTTCGAAGTCATGACATAGATATACGGCTGAATTTTTATGCGACTACGTCAAGCGTGGGCTTTTCAGTAGGCAGACTCTTTACTGGATTCCGCCATAGCTGATGGTCACAGAGAGAACAGGCGATGCACCCATTTATTCGAAGGAAATAGAAATGGTTGAACCAATGGGTGGAGAGCCATATATCGAGGACTTCATGCGTGCAGTACGTTGATGTACGTCGAGGCCAGCGATGACTAGACTGTCGCTGCGACTGCCGGATCAACCCCGGCCCCCGAGACGCAAAGTGTGCAGCTGGGAATTGCCTGCCTCAAGGTGATGGTTTGTCAACTTCGTTTCAATATCTGCGGGCTCGAAGATTCCCGGCTCGCTAATGAAGACATTGACGCTCTCGCATCCCGGATCCCCGGATCACGAAGTGCGTTTCCGACTGTTTGTAATATAATTATCTGTACTGGTCAAATCATATCTGTTCTATTAATGATCCGCGGGTATGGGATAGAATTGTTCGGGGGCCGTGCTCATTACTTTATGGGGATCGTCCCGAATGGTGATCTCCTGGGCTAAGGTGTATTCTTATTGTTGCTTATACGGCGATTCAATTCTCATTGAGAGAATTCAAGACGTTTGCCGTGTCATCATCCCATTCGTACCCCCACCTCTATCAGCACTCCATAGTCGAATTTATCAAAAACCTTCGGCACGAATTTTACTCAGGCTATCAAAATTGTCGTCATGGGCAGTGCCCTACCATTTACGCTATTACCCCCATGGGCGGCAGATCATTTCCAGATCCCGGGATATGACCACTCGGATCTGGGATGCTGAGACTAGTGATGTAATTGGTGAGCCCTCAAAAGGGCACACGAAGAGTTTGTTGTCCATTCTTTACTCTCCGGAAGGCCGGTCGGTACACTGTCCCCGGATCTGAAGACCATTCGGGTTTGGGATGCTGAGGCTGGTGCAGTAGTAGGCACCCCTCTACAGGGGCATAGCAAGAGTACGGCCGATACACAAAGGAAAGTGGCCGATGAGTGGGGAAATCAGCCACTACTGTAGTCTCATTTACACGACCAGAAACCTATATATAGCTAGATGATTAAAGTGATCAAACCCGGGTCCTCCTGCGAAACATGATTGTCGCATCCTCATTCGGGCTGGTGAAGGTACCGAAGTGATCGCTGGGAGGAAAATACCCTCCTTCCAAGAAATCCCGGTTTGACCACTTGACGTCGTAATTCAAGATGATGTGTCCCATCAAACACTTGAGCTCATTGACGGCGAAGAATCGACCAGGACTGTCCAAGAAGTCAGCCAATTATTCTATCATCGCACGCCACGAGAGGGAAATCGAACCTCCAGGTACTCACCATGCATGCTTGCCGTGACCAAAGAGAAGATGTTGAGGGCTGGTTGTGGCCAGCTGGTTCTTGACCGCTTCCCTTGCGTGATCTGCTCCGTCGCGTGCCTCGGCAAATCGGAAGGGTTTGAAGGTCAACGGGTCTTCGTAAATACCCTCATCCACGCATACTGGGCCAACAGTGGCAGCAACATAGGTACCCTGGGGAATGAATGTGCCGTCCGAGAATGTGAAATCCCTCATGGCTTTGCGCTCCATCCCAACTGCAAGTGTAAGTTTGCAAGAAGGTTATTTGAGATCTGAATGCTCCTCACTTGTGGAGAAACCGCCAAGCCTCTGTGCCTCACGGAAAAAGCTATCTAGTTTGCGCATGTTCAATATTGATGCTTTGGTCCAACCTTGTTCATTGACGATCACTTCGACTTCTTCTCGGAGAGGCTGTATGCATTCCGGACTGGTATATATCGTGAGAACATTACATGGTTTCAGTAAATGACTTACTGAGCCAACAGTTGGTATGTGGCAAACAAGAAAATCTTCCCCGAAAGTCAACTCCGAGCCAGATTTGAGTTGAAGGAAATAACTGACTACAGAGGTGGAATGGATTGCAGCAAAGTTGATCGCGAGAATGCGTAGTGTGAGGTTACGAGGATCCCTTTCGTCCCCGACGGCGTCTTCCATAAGCCAAGATAACAAGTCGTTGGGACGCTCCTCAGGAGGCAGCCTGTATCTCTCCTCAATGATCGGAACAAGGTGTTGTGCCGCTTTCCTGCGAGAGCTCTTGACGTGAGTAAGGCACATGCCAATG
>Ga0307515_10022153_pt1 | contig 11214 bp, 17 predicted proteins | sample 17_EM_MG_FD_194513 | JGI IMG/M metagenome (GOLD analysis project Ga0307515, IMG submission 194513) | Populus trichocarpa ectomycorrhiza microbial communities from riparian zone in the Pacific Northwest, United States - 17_EM | ecosystem: Host-associated > Plants > Roots > Unclassified | place... | reverse complement strand
CCGGAATTATTTGATGGGAGGGAGTGTGCGGGGAAAGCCCAGGGGAGCCGCGTGATGGCGGGAATTCCCACGATCGGTCAGCCTGATGGCGGGGGACCTGCAGGGTGTGCCCCGATCATCCCCCTGGACCATTCCCAGGCCCGGTTCCCACGGATCTGCCCCAGGACCGGTATATACGAGCCAATATACAAACCCGGGCAGCTGGGGGTCACCCCAGGAGTATATACGAGACCCTGGAGTTGTTGCGCAAAAGTCCCGGCAGTTACTCCGGGTTTGTTTTACAAATTGGGTAAGTACTGTTGATTACGTAACAAACCCTAAACGCGTCTTGAGCGGCTCATTGAGCCTCACCCTCGACATCATGAGCGGGAAGATCATCATCCGTCCGCTTCGTTCACGCGAGCCTCCTGCTCCATCTCCTCCGCCAGCCAGCGAGTCGGAGCCTGCAGACCCCGAAGAAGAAGAGCAGCCCGAGGAAGAGCAGGATGACGAAGAAAATCACAACGACAACAACAACGAGAATAACATAGAAGAGAACGAAGAGGTCGTCGCGACCGAAGACGGCGCTCCGAGCGACCCTGACGGTGCGACTGAGGAGACTCCAGTAGTCAAGACTCCGCGACCAAGAGGCAGACCGAAAGGTAGCGGGAAGCCTAAACCTCCACAAACTGGCACTCCCAGACCCAGAGGTCGCCCAAAAGGTTCGGGAAAGCGAGGACGTCCACGACGTGGTTAGTGACTTTGATCTACGCGACAATTGGTACTGATCTACGTTTGCAGAGGGTGAAACTCTAGAAGGAGATGAGGCTGGCGAGGAAGGCTCGGAGGGTGGTGGCCCGATCGGTGGCGGTAAACCCTTCCGCAGAATTAACGGCAAGGTCTACATTATCGAAGGCGATGAATTTGTTACGGAGGAGGATCCCAAAGGCAACACCAAGATCGATACCGCTGGGAGACTCCTAGGTGACCGACGTTTCAAAGCCCAAACATTCAACCTACCGCAAAGGCACCCAGAAAAAATGTTTATGTTGGCTATCGACGCGGCGAGGACTTCTGGTTTTCGAGACTCGCTCTACTATTTCCGCAGGAACCCTCTTGCTTTCAAACTGAACGCGACTCAACCGGAGAAGGATTATCTGATTGAGATCGGGAAGCTTGGACCCCATCTACGAACGAGAAGCGTCACGCTCATCACTGCGCGGAGTGCGTACAAACTCCACGGAGCGAAGATGCTTATTGGTGTGTGGTTGGTTCTCATCTATGCGGCCTTTCCATCTTGACTCTTCGGCGCCCAACAGACGGACGGTGGGTTGTGGACGATTACTACGAGGACAAGGTTCTGGAAGAGATCACAGCCATGGGTCTACAACCTGGCGACCTCGTGGGGGACCTCCAGGATCCCTCTACTCAGACCGAGCTTGCGCAACTTACCGGTGGCGACAAACAATCTCGCGTCGAGCGGGGTGGGGGAGGCGGCGTTTACCGAGCTGGAGGTCCTACCACGATATTCGGAGGTCCTGGCTGGGGCCCGTACAGCGATGGACCTCTGAATGCCGTTCGGAAGTCAATGCTGACTAGGGATGGCCTCACCGAGGAAAATTGGATGTCGATCGCTTCACAAAGAGTGATTGAGACTGGCGAAGAGTTCAGTAGACTCAGAAGAGAGGCACTCAGAGTTTGCGGTGGTATCTTGGGCGACCCTTCCTCAACACCAGGTAGTCCAAAACGTTCCGCTGAGGACGAAAGCGAAGAGACGAGAGAAGAAAAACGCAGGCGGGAAGAAGCTGAACTCCCTTTGGGCGTGTATGAACCACACAACGGTATTGTCGTATGTGAGTACATGTTTCGTGAAAGCACGTGTAATCTCCTACTTATGTTTCACAGACCGTTCGGATACACAACCAACGCGTAGTCGATGGGAGTCTGGTCCTCGGACGGACGAGAGGAGGATTTTGGGTGGTACCAAGACGGGCAACGGCGCCTGGGGGTTGGCTTGGGTTGATACCATCATGGAGTTTACTCCCGCAGAACCTCCAGGTCCGCCGTACGTTCCACAATCAGTCTCCCACCCTCAAGTAGAAACCTTGTGATTTCTCCAGTGTAACCGGTTCTTGTGTCGGCAATCAATCCAAAGTTTAGTCACTAGATAAATGCCGCCTTTGTCGGCGAAAACCTCGCTTGCCATGAGCATTTCTGAATCCGTTGGAACTGGTCGCTGCTCGGCATTCCGGGCGCTAAATTGATCGGGGGCCAGTGACAAAAGGGCGAAGGGAGAGGAAAGAAAATAAAGAGACAAACCCAATCGCCGGGTCAACTAGCCAGAGCCCCTCAGCCTCCACCGACAACCAGCCCGATAATAAAGGGGTGTACAGTAATAGAAGAGTAAGACAAGAAGAAAGGAAGCGAGACGGATCCACCTCTCCCACCTCGCCAACGTCCCCGGAAAGGAATTTCGGAAATTTCGTCGTAATTGAATTTCGGGTGCCCTCCTAGGCGATGACCGGATTGAGGTGGACATGCTTGAAGGACTTGGTCTCGTGGAGAACCTTCATGATGAAGGAGATGGGGGTGACGTAAGTCACGTCGGAGCCGTCGGTGAGGATGCCACCGACACGGTTGAAGGCGTCGGCAACGCAAGACCCGGAGTCCCCTTTGACGGAGAACGCTTGTCGGTGGAAATGACCGGCCACTCACTCGACTCCTGGTACTGACCGGTAAAATAGCAGCGGGTGTAAGACGAAACGTTGTTCGCCCAGCCGATGGTCGTGCTAGTCCTGGCGCCGTTCTTGAAGACGACCAAGCACGAGTCGCAGTTGGCGTCGAGCATGGGCGGCTTGATGAGGGCGCTCTCGGGGACCTGGTCTTTGAGCGTCATGAGACGGTTGGCGGGGAATTTGAAGATAGTGCTGGTGGGGTGCAGATAGACCCTGTCCATGAATTGCTGGCGCGTGTGCTTGTTGCCTATATTGATGCTGTTTCCGCGGTAGTTTTTGGCGTCGAGCTTGCCGGCGTCGATCTTGATGACAGCGAGGTCCAGGGTGTACTGGCCGGGTTTGGTGGAGAGGACGATGGGAGGAGCCCAGACGAGCTCCCCAAAGACACGATTCTCCTTCGCCCTCCAATGAGTGGCGATCTCGTGGCGCAAGGCCTTGAGTGCCTCCAGCTCCTCATTCGCCACCTGCAAATCCCGCCCCGCCATCTCGCGCTCCCTGACCAACTTGGGGTCGTCCGCGTCCTTAACCGACTCGATCCTCTCCTCAGCATCGGCGATCGCGGACTCTTGACCCCTGATCTCGTAGTCGATGGCGGCGAGCTTCTCGTTGAAACCGGAGGTGCCAAGGACGATCACGCGCCTTGCTGTCGTTCTTGCGCTCGTATTCCTTGTTGTCGTCCTCGTTGAGGGGGAGGACAACGTGCCGGGCAGTGACAAGGTAGATGTCCTTGTCGTCGCCGCCGGCACTGAGGTAGAAGCCGCCTGTTCCCTCGGCCCAGGGCCTATTCTTAGTGGAGATCGGGATGCCGAGGGTCGCGGTATATGGGTCGCATGCGGTGAAAGTCGGGTGGGACAAGGGGACGGGATCAAGGAACCTATTGCCCGCCTGCTTCATAACGCGAGACTCCCGGATTTCTACATGGTAATCGTGGATACGGTGACTGTCGATGAACGTGCGGCATTGGAGGGCAACGACGCTGCCCTCCTCCAAGCTGAGCGCCCCGAACTCGACTCCAATCCAGACGATGGCCGGGCCAGAGGACTCTCCGACTTTGACGATGCGGAGCGCCTCTATGCTGGTCCAGTTCACCCCCATCGTGTTCAGGCCACGCCGAAGGCTGTCGGCTAGACCATGGTCCCAAACACTAGCGAGGGGGTGGTCACCCAGCACCCTAAGCTCTTTGGGGACAGAGTATGCCTCGGGGCCAGTTGGTTCTTCGAGGGGGTAGGGTTTGGTGGTAGCGATGAGGGGTGGTTCAGAGGGCAAGCCTTGTAGTAGGTCTTGGACAGCGCCTCGTTCACCACGAACGGGATGGGGTCCGACATGGTGGGATGTTCGGTGGCGGACGGAAGGTCGCTGAAAGTAGCCCCGCTGGACGAAACGGTGGCTGTAGGAAAGATGGGGGACTGCAGCGCCTCATCACCACCCATGTGCTGAACCTGGAAGGCAATGGCGAGCTGGGATGGGTCCACTGAAAAAAGGGGAAACAAACGTCAATTCGGGAAGGCAGTGAAAGAGCGAAAAGAAAACGCACTGTCGATGTCTTCGCAGGAATTTGGTCTTCAGGAGACGACCGAGGATGATCTCCTCGATCAAGCCGGTGTTGACATCGCATCAGAGACAGGGCCGATAAATAAACCCACAAATATCATGCTACTGTTACTGCTCGTTAGCATCTGTCAAAGACGGAACCGCGGGCCGGAAGGATCGAACTATGACAAGTCCTTTCCCAGATCCGTCCTCCGTCGATCAAGGGAAATAGCGAACCATTGAACTTGCTGCCTCACGGCAACATCGGCATCCCGAGACACACCTCTGCGGTACCACCACCGCCACCCCGCACTTGAACGCGATATGGACTCATCCAGCAGCACAGAGTACTACCCGATCTCTGCTAGACACGACCTTGGGTACCAGTCTGGCCGCACCCTCCTTCTCGGTACGGTTCATCCTCGCTGGACGATTGGGGTCTCTGTAGCTCACGCGTAACCTCTTCTGGTTCGTAGGGTACAATGCCGAAACGGGGTTGCCACATATCCTCCGAGCGGACCCACCTCACGAATACGGTCGAGGACCGCCACCCTCACCGCCATCCCAGTTCATCTCCATCTCCCCGCTCGAGTACAGCAAAACACAACATGATCGAATTTGCGATCTCGTGTGGCCTCGCTTTGCAAAGAAAAACAAGGCAAACCTGTGGCGCACACAGCTGGGAAACGTAGAGACAAAGAAGATCACTGCTGCGTATGAGCACCAAAGGAAGGTATTGTCTCCATCGCTGAACGAGTGCGTTCGCGCAAGCGCGTAGGACCGTTAACTAATCATCTCCTCGACTTTGAATTTTGATTACGCAGGACTTTACACACTCTAATACAGTCAAACGATTGGAGACTGTTCTCTGTTCGTCGCACATGGGGCAGAGCAAGATGGGTCACGATGGTTTGGACATACTGGAAGCAAGATTCCAACCTGCTCCTCGACCTCACCCTCACGGAGTTCGAAATAGAGCGCCCGGAGGATCGTGGAAAGCACAGCAGGCTCGAACCTCTGCAAACGACCCGTTACATCGTCAAAGAGTACCAATCTCTGGGACCTTCGCGACCACGACCTTCCGGAGACTTGCCGGTCACAGTCAAAGAAGAAATCATAAGTAAAGACGCCATAGGGGAGAAGATTACCGCGTACTTTCGAACACGATCGTCAGAAGCCTCGCCCCTCGTGTTGTTCTTGTACGATGTATTTTGGGCAAAGAAGTGTTTCCCGAACGGATCGTTTCCGGAGGTCGAGGAGGGTATCAACAGTTTACTCTATGACCCTCCAAAACGTTACGACCTCAGCTCTAAGTCCGCTGGGGGATCGGGCTGGCACCAACCCACCTTCGACCGGGATAGGGATGTTAACCGCTCACGGGATCCACGCCGTCCTCCTTCTGCCAGCGTTCACGATCAGAAACCGAGACGCGACGAAGGAAAGGTATACCTTTTGGATCTCAAACCCGCTGTAGAGAGCGTCCTCAAATACCGAGACTCCAAATGGGACTTCTACTCGGCGGCGCAGAAGTTTGGGATCCAAGTCAGTGAGGAAGAGAAGAACCCGGTTCACGACTCATTGTAAGCCTTTCGCGATTCGCACTCACGACCAATGGGATATGATATGAATGCTTTGGAGCGAACAGATTGATTATTCGCTTGTGGACCCTGATTTTCTCCGGATCTCCCAGGAAGATCCGAGAAGAGGAGTTAGAGAGCGCACGGAAATCGGCTCCAGCAAACGTGGAATTCAAAAACGAACCCAAGGGTGAAGGTACCGAGGGCGCCCCACTGATCCAACCAGATGACGAAGATATAGACCCGAATGACTTAACTTCGGGCTCGACCTTTGGAAAACCTCAGGTAGCTCCCGAGGTGGATTGGGAAAACCCGTTCGACGAGGACGAGGAGGACGATTACTAACCCAAGCTCATGCTTGGGCAGAAGCGGGGTTGATGCGGGGATTCTCTTCATTTCAACCATTATTCTACACGTACGTATGAAGTGGTATTCCACAGATTACAATGGGTACTGTTCTGTATTCTACAAATCGTGATCAATGCTTGGATTTTTTTTGTTTGAGGCTTGGAAGATGATGCATGATGGCATGATGACAAGACAACAAGAGAACGAAGAGAGCACAATTGATGGGGTGTGGGGTGGGGAAGGGGACGGGGAAGGGAAGAAGACACGGGATGTACGACAACGAAAAGCACGGCGAAAGGGCTGGGATATCTAAGATGGGGGAATAAATTATAGAAAACTATGTTCATCCGAGGAAAGCGAAAGGCGGGTGTAGATGAGAGGACCAAGATGCGGAACACTGGTATGTGTTCGTGTGTATTCGTAAGATAGGTCGTTGAGGGAGCCGCGTGGTTCCTGAGATCCAGTCACCAAGGAGGGGGGGCTTAAACGAACATGGCGGTATCCAGTCCCTCAGAGAAATCGAGTACCACAATCTTCTGATCGTGCGAAGTGCTATACGATAGTGAGACCGGACCATGAGCACAATGGGTGGATAAGCGACAAACCTGACGATCCTCCTGACGTCAAACTTGACATCGAATATATGACTAACGTGACAGTTTTTAAACTCGGTGATGATCTTGCCGGTGTTGAGGTCCCAGACCTTGACGGACTTGTCGTAACTTGCGCTGACGAGTCGGCCGATGACAGGGTCGAAAGAGAGGGCACGAACGAGTAGGTCGTGACCAGTGAGAGTTTGAATGCATTCCCCACGGGAGGCGGACCAGACTTTGATCTTGCAATCGTTCGAACCGGAGGCGATCAAATCATCCTAAAGAGAGAAGGGTTATGATTGTTGACGGAGGGGGTTAGGAGGGCGGACCTTGAATTCGATACAAGCCAGACCTCTGTCATGGCCCTCGAAAGTCTTGAGGTGTTCCCCGTTGGTAATATCCCACATCATTATCTTGCCATCACCGCTAGCGCTGACGACCTTGTTGCCTTGGAGCCCAACGGCGTTCACTGGACCTTGATGCCCTTCGAGGGTGGTGAGGAGGTCAAGAGTGTTTCTATCCCAGACACGGATGAGAGTGTCTTTAGAGCAGCTGACGATATGCTTGTCATCGATACGAAGATCAAGGACACCTCCGGTGTGAGCGGTGAGGATGGCAGAAACCTCGGCCCTACGTCCACTAGCAAACAAATTCCAAACAATGATGGAACAGTCGCTACTGCCGGTAACCATGAAACCGGGGGCGAATGGATCGTCGATATCCCAATCCTTGTCAAACTTCAAGCAGAGGACGCTGCCAGTATGGCGCTTGAATGATGCCAATCTTTTGCCAGTCTCCAGTGACCAAACCTTGACTGTTCTGTCGCGCGAGCCAGTGATGATGCGTTTGGAATCAAACTCGAGACAATACACACTGTGGTGACGTCAGCAACAACCAAAGCGAACCCGAACGAAGGGAACGGACCTGTCCGAGTGGCCAGATATCTTTGTCATGCTGGCTTTGCCCTGGAGCCACCGATTCTCAAGTTGGGTTCTAGACTTGTATAGAAGCCACCAATCAAGAGAGAGGGGGGCAAGCTCTGGGAAGATGGAAGAAATGTACGAGGCGCGCCTGGTTGTGGCGGCGGAGAACCGAGCGCGGGAGAGGTCGAGAGACCAGTCGGTTCTGCGGTAGAAGAGGTCCCTCCAGATTGCATTGTCCTGGGCGTATATGCGCCATGTTCTGGATACTGCGCGACAGGCGATGATAGAGTCCAGGTCGAGGAAGCCGAGGAGGTGAATTGAGATTTCAGGGGGGAGTCGGGAGACGATGTCTGCTGCGGTCGTGAAGGAACCAAAGTCGATGAAACAGGCCTCGTCGTCGATGAGTTCGCCCTCCTCTCCGTCTAGGGGCTGACCGTCGTCGATGAACCTCGATGACTTGTACTTTGAACGTCGAAGGGCGTCCCAGAGGCGTGGAAGGAAACCTCTGGGGCGGGGCGAGTTGTGGTTGACAACGTCGGGGGACGAGGGGCGGGTGACGGCGAGGTCGAGGGGGACAGCCTGGAAGGAGCCGTCGACGACATCGAGGTCGGGGAGGTCGTGTGTTGTGAGGAAGGGAGAGCCGAGGACAGAATCGAGGAGGCGGTTGAAGTCAGAATCTGCGTGTACGGCGTGCTGTCGGCGAAGAAGAGAGCGACGGGCGCGAGGCGAAAGGGAAGAGGTCGCGAACATGGATTCCATCCTGAACCGCGCTCGGCAACTCTTATGTACAACACAGACCTGGAACCATCTCCCCCGAGGACACTCTAATTTCCCAATCTGGTAATCGATCGCATCTCCGCCATGACTCTCGACATCCTCCACTTCATCCTTGCAAAGGGCGGAAACCCAGACGAGATCAGAGAGTCCCAGCGGAAGAGGGGGCTCTCCGATGAAATCGTCGACCAGGTCGCCAAAATGTATGCGGATTGGGTCAGGCGTACGCACCACTGTCAGCTCCACCGCTGACCGCTCATCTCTCATCTGCACCATAACAGTCGACTACGAAGCTTCAAACCTGGCGAAGTCGGTAAATCAGGTCCAGAAAGAGATTGCCACAAAGAAAAAGGTCCTGCCAACCCACCCAGTTTTCATCTCGTCACGTCCGACTCAAACAGCCTCCAGGCAAAGGAAAACGCAGATGATCTCGTCGCAAAGAAGAAGGAGATCGACGCACAGGTAGAGGCGAAGCGTAAACAGGCGAAGGAGCACGAGGCTGCAATGCGTGCAAAAGCCTCCACTGCAGGCAACATCGTTGGCAAGGCAGTTCCAGTCAGCCATACAGAGGTGAGTCATCCCCCCATCTCCCTCCTCGAATCCTCACCCCCAGGGCCGTATCCCAGGACGATAACCAGGTCCTTCGCACATGGCACCCGGATGGTTTGAATGGCGCTTTCGAGAAAAAGTCTGGAATTCTCGCACACCATGAAGTCCTCCTCCGATTGGATGCAATGGATCTCGATCGAGGTGATTTCTCCTTCATCTCCATTCCTTCCCCCCAGTACCCAATGATCCACGCGCAGGCGCAAAAATCTCTGGCCACCGTGGCTACTTCCTCACAAACGATGGTGTTGACCTCAACCAGGCTTTGATCTCCTACGGTCTCGACTTTTTGCGTAAAAAAGGCTACAAGAAGATCCAACCTCCCTTCTTTATGAACAAAGACGTAATGGCCAAAACTGCACAGCTTGACCAGTTCGACGAAGAACTTTACAAGGTACATCCAGTCTCCTCGTTTCGTTCAAACAACTTACCCCCGTTTCGCCCCAGGTGATTGGCGAAGATGAAAAGTACCTGATTGCCACCTCCGAACAGCCTATCTCCTCGTTCCATTCAGATGAGTGGTTTGAGAGCCCAGAGAAGCAGCTCCCGGTCAAGTACGCCGGATACTCTACCTGTTTCCGCAAAGAAGCCGGATCTGCTGGTCGAGATATGTGGGGTATCTTCCGCGTCCATCAGTTTGAAAAGGTTGAGCAGTTTTGCATAACTGAACCTGAAAAATCCTGGGAAATGTTCGACGCGATGGTAGCCACCTCAGAAGAATTTTACCAGTCCCTCAAGATTCCATACAGGGTCGTTGCCATCGTCTCCAGTGCACTCAACCTCGCTGCCTCACAGAAGTACGATCTCGAGGCTTGGTTCCCTTTCCAGGGCGCTCATAAAGAGCTCGTGTCATGCTCAAATTGCACCGACTATCGTATGCCCCCTTTTAATTGGTTCATCCCCGCATGGCCCTGATCACCCAACAGAGAGCAGGAGGCTTGAAGTCCGTTGTGGGCTAAAATCTAAAGACCAGGCTAGAAAGGTCTACGTCCACATGCTGAACGGTACCCTCTGTGCCACCGAACGAGCGTTGTGTTGCGTGGTAGAAATTTACCAAACACCAGAGGTCAGTGCTTGTCCATTTCTGCCCTAACCCTGGCCTCATGCCCATCCCCAGGGTGTGGTCGTACCCGAACCGCTTCGACCGTATATGCAAGGAAGGGACTTCTTACCTTTCGTCAAAGAGCTGCCCAAGTCACTACAGAAGAAAAAGACTTGAGAGAGGTCGTTTGGGAAGGGGAGCAAGTTGATACCCCGTGTCATTGGGGCGTCGGTTATGTATTACTTCGGTATTCCACTTTTGTGTCACCCATAGATCATCCTCGGCAAACAGACAACAGACCCGTTTTTTTATCCAGTACCCTCGTTCTGGGCTTCTCGATATAGTCCGCATCGTCTTTGCAACCAGGTTAGGGGAGCGGAACGTTGTTCGAGGCTACGGCTCTGTTCACGTTTCAAGTAATTCATGACGAGCGGCGACCTCGCGGGTTTAGCACCCTTTCTTCATCTCTTCCCATCGTCGCGAAATCTGTATCATGCGCCTTCTTTCGAACTTGCGCCCCGTGCCTAATATGCGTGGTCTCGTGCTCAGGCTTGGCCTTCATCTTGGAATTCTCGTTGGGAAAACGTGACGTGGGTTGTTCAGCTTGATCCACACCCCTGGCGGTCGATACTATTCGGTAGAGGATGCCCGCGTGTGTCAGGGCTTCAAGCCTCCCAAAAAATACCTGGACATCCAGTTCGCTTGACACGCTCCAGGCCTGGGCGTTATGGAAATCGCGTGTATGTGGTGCGAAAGCTCTCGAGACCACTTTCCGGTTCCGTGGGATGCGAAATGTGCGTCCACAGGTATGTGCGGCACGCGACGGGGGACCGCATTGGTGGGCACTGGTATTTCCGACGATCAGATAAAAATCGAGGGCCGTACGAAGTCGTAAGTCTCTTCCACCCTTCTTCCGTCTTCACTTTCATCTCCATCCTTGCCCTCGTTGCTTTTGCGTATCCGTAAAACAACGTTACAGCTATGATGGATTCATAGACCAACACCTGGTGCACCCGTACACCCCGACCCCTGGATTGTTTTGGCCTTGAGGTCTTTCAACACGCGCTTTACGTTCGGTCTCGCTTCGGGCGGGGGGGCCGCGGCCGG
>Ga0307515_10022152_pt1 | contig 11214 bp, 8 predicted proteins | sample 17_EM_MG_FD_194513 | JGI IMG/M metagenome (GOLD analysis project Ga0307515, IMG submission 194513) | Populus trichocarpa ectomycorrhiza microbial communities from riparian zone in the Pacific Northwest, United States - 17_EM | ecosystem: Host-associated > Plants > Roots > Unclassified | place... | reverse complement strand
AACGATACAAAGAACAGATTTGTGATTTTCTATTTGATTTGTTTTTTTTTTTTTACTAGAATTCATATACTATGCACTAATTGGCATTTAGGTTGTTTGCATCTAAAATAAAATTTTACAAGATAAATTCAATAGTTTCTTCTTAACAAAAACATATAAAGGTACTATAATAAAATTATGTTTGTGTATATAATTTAAATTATATTTGGCTTAAAAAAACATATTTTTTATCATGTAAGAAAGAGCATCTCGTTTCAGAAGTGTTGGCTCATATTTCCTTCCCAATATCTCCCCTCCTCCCTCCCAGCTAACAATGGCAAGAAAATGTCAATCTTAGTACTCTAAGAAATTAATCTTGGGTCAAGGAAACGTAACTAAAGAAGAAGAAAAGCTCAAAGCATTTCCGTATGAGAATAAGGCTCGGCAGATGAAGGGTATATATATGTTGATCATCATCTAGGGTTTTCTTGGGCATGGAGCAGAGGAAACAATCAACATAATTTGCAAACTGTAAGAAGCTTTCCTACCTCTTTCTCCCATGTTTCAGTACACTTGAAGTTCGTGAAGCTGTACCAACACCACAGGCAAATAGATAAATTATTCTCTGTAATCCAATGGGTATCCTCCGCTATTGAATTTCTACGTGAACACACGCATCAATGGAGATTTTAAATTACTTTTTTATTATTATTTTAATGAGTTGGTATTAAAAATAAATTAATAATGAGTATAAGTCAAAATATCCTTACATTTTCACATCTCCCACTCAATCCTCCGAACCAACCAGCCATGGCATAAAATGTCGACAGATCTAGCAGTCTCAGCTCCTAGTCTCTCTACCTTCTTGTGTCCTATCTAAGAATCCCACGGTGAGCTCTCAAGTTGTTGCATGCGGATCAATCACTCCCTGTCCCTGCTACTAAAGCTAGAGATGATGGAGAGAGACTGGTAGCCTAGACAACATGGACAAACATGCCTTGACTCACTACAGAATGAGAGTGATGATATTGGGAGGGAGATTAAAATCAAAATTTCAAAAAAAAAAACTAAACTAAACTAAAGGAATATGGGATTTTAGTGTTCTCCTACTCGGATAATACTATTAATTAGAATAGTGTTGTTTTCTCTTTTTTTCTTTGTTTTTTTTTATAATTATATCATCCAACATTAGATTTACCAGAGATTGAATTTTTTATTTTTTTATGGAGTTATCTTTGTTCAAATTGTTAACGCGTACAGCACACGTGTCATCATGTGACGACCATCAAGGCCTTTAAGGCAGGGCATGTAAGGCTATACAGCTATCAAATTCTGTCATCCAAAGTAGCATTAGGAGCAGCTCATTGTTCTCTTTTCAGTGGTGTGGCATGTGCTTGCGACGGAGGCAGGTTGGCCTCTAACGTGTTTTTTTCCTCTTTCTTTTCTTTCTTTTAACCTCGAAATTTGTGTCAACCCTTTCAAAAAAAACAATTGTGTCATCTAATTTGTATTTTTATCATTCTTGGTCCTTATTCCTCTAACGTGTTATTTGTTTTGCTTTTGATACATTTTGAATTTTAGATTTTTTTCAATATCATACCTGATAAATTTTATTTAATTTGATTTTCGTATCCAAATTGGTTTTTATTTTTTTTATTGTTCTTTTTTGGTGTTTTATCCTTTCCTTCATTTATTTGTTTTTCAATTTCATCCCGGTTCATTTCATTGTCTTTGTTTTTTATTCAATTTTGGTCCTTATTTTTTTTATTACTATTTTCTTATATTTTTTCTTATTTATCTTTTTTTCAATTGTGTCCCTCAATATCTTATTTTATTTAGTTTTTTTATCCAATTTGGGTCTTGATTCTTCTAATTAGTATTTTTTTTATCCTTTTCTTAATTATTTTTTTCAGTTCAGTCCCTTATTATTTTTCTCATTTAGTTTTTAAACAAGATTTGGTCGGCGTTGTTTGGATTTTAAATTTTTACTGAGATCAGAGATTTTTCTTCATTATTTTTTTGTGTTTGCCTTTCTATAGGGTAATCTCAGTCTCACGGCTTGGATTCGATTTAAGTTTTTTTTTGTCTTTTTATTAAAAATTGATTTTTTTTCAAATTCTTCATTTGAAATTTTGGTTATTAAGCCTTGAACTTCGTTATTTATTTCACTTTCCTTTTTGTTTGATTATCACGATCTCATATCCCGAGAATAGGTCAGTCGAGTTAACTCAGTTTGGCTCGGGTTTTTTTCCTCTATGGTTTTTTTAAAATTGATTTTTTTTTTCAATTTCATACTTATGGAGTTAAATTATTGGCTTTTGAGCTTTGTGATTTTTTCACTTTTCTTTATGTGTTTTTTTATTGAACTTCAATCTTTTTTATTGGGTCCTTTTTTTTATAGTATAATTTTTTTTATCATTATCTCATATCGCGGGTGGTTAATTTGTCAAATTAACCGGGTTGTCTCAAGGGTTTTTTCTTCAACATTTTTTTTTAAAATTAATTGTTTTTTTTTTCATCACTTGAAATCCTCTAGATTTTTTTTATGTTAGCAAAAATTCAACCCAGCCGACAATGAAGCACGGGCCACATATCTAGTTTCAAAACAAAAAAGATAAGGATAATGGAGTTAAGTGACATGTGTCTTCACGCTCTTCATGTTTTAAAAGTATAGAAATTTACTCAAGAATTGTCTAAAAAACAAATTTATTTTATGTTTCTATCTATGTCTTCGTCTCTTTAACCAAACTTGTTTTTATATTTATTTTCTCTATCTCTTCTATCCTAAGATATTAATTAAGCATTATCTTATAATACATCTACAATATCTCTTCATGGCTGTTAAAAACTCATTTATATTATCTTATATTTTATTATTCATCTAACTAATAACATCTATCTTATCTTATTTTATAATTCATCTAACAGGTTTGGCTCGGGTTTTTTCCTGTTTTGGCTCAGTTTTTTTTGTTTGGATTCGGTTCGGTTTTTTCAGTTTCAGGCTTCTAAAATCAAACCAAACCGGTCGATTTTTTCAAAATTCTAATCGATTTTTTTTCACGGTTCAGTTTTTTCTATTATTTTTTTTCAAGTTTTCTCGGTTTAATCAGTTTTTTTGTTTTTTTGCTCACCCCTATATAAAAGATTGGATCAGTGATGGTTATCAATATCATTTTAATTGGTTTAGCAGCTAATTACAATACTATAATATCATTTTAATTGGTTTAGCCGCTATTTTTCAAAATCAAATTCATGAGTGTCAAGGTTTTCTTGGTATAAGTTCAAGTGGGTCAAAATTATTTTGGTTTTTTTTTTTAACAAAATCGGGTTAGAGAAAAGATTGGGAAATATAAATTATTTTTCTGTAAAAGTAGCTCACTATACTTGTTTTAGTATTTGTATTTAACTTGTACTTATGAAATTGATAAGTTACATTTACCGATTATATAATTTTTTGTATTAATAATGATCATCAAGAGGAATTTAAAGAATCATAATAGATGATTATACTTAATAATTAAATTGGCCCTCTTCTCTACCATGTACACATGAAATCAATATATAATAATAAAGTGACATGTACACACATACATAGTTTTTTATCAATTAAAAAGGTCGGGTGTCAAAAAGACAAAGAAAAGAAGGGAGATTTCTTCGTCAAGTATCATATTACATGATTCAAATCTAAAATTATATTGGCTATCGATGACATACTTCAAAATAGAGGTGGTAAGTGGCACGGTTGAACACATGCTAAAGTTTTTCCCGTTACAGGGCATGTTCTGTTTCCCTGATCAAACCATTCTCCGATGGCCTCTCGCTCAAAGGTTTGGCCAGTCTCTAGGGTCACTGGATCCTCAAACAACTGTCCGGTGAGAGGGCAAATAAAGTCATGTGGATCCTTCATCAAAATATCCATGACTTCAATTTGACCCTGCACTGGGAGAGTGCATTAATTGTGAGCATTCAAACAACATTTTGTAAAGGGAGAAATAATCTTTACTCTCATTTTGTAGCGAGTCAAGGCATGCGATGCTTGAACTTGTCGTATAGGCTTTGACTCTTTCCATCATCCCCTGCTTTAGTGCTAGGGAGTGATTTATCTGCATGGTATTCTTAGAGAGGAAACAAAAATGGTGGAGAGACGGGGAGCTGGGGCTGCTAAATCTGTTGACACCGTGTGCCATGATTGCTGGGTTGGGAGGGAGGGTGTTGAGAAGGAAATGCATGGGAGAGTTGTGAAAATGTGAGAATATTTTGTGACTTGCTAGTCATTATTAAAAGAGGACTTTTAATGAGTAGTAAGTCAACATATCCTCACATTTTCACAACTCTCTCATCTCCCACTCAATCCTTCCTCCCTCCTAACCAAGCAACCATGGCATAAAATGACAACAGATCTAGCAGTCCCAGCTCCCTAGGCTCTCCACCTTCTTGTATCCTATCTAAGAATCCCACTGTGAGCTCTCAAGTTGTTTTGCGGATCACTCACTCCCTAGCATTAAAGCTAGAGATGATGGAAAGACTCATAGCCTATACAACATGTACGTACATGCATCACATGCCTTGACTCACTACAGAATGAGAGTGACGATATTGGGAGGCAAATAGGAGCTAATACTTGTAAAAATAAGAGGTGATGTGAGTTAGTGGCGATTTCGGATCATGTTTATAGCGATGGTTTTGGTTATAAAGAACCGTTCGTGAAAAAGATACTAAGGTTTGACACGAAACGGTGCTATAAAAATATGGCTTGAGGTGGCATTTTCTTGGGTTATTGACACAGAATTTGGCCTGGGATTTTGGGGCAAAAAGATTGCACCAGAAGATGAACCACCCTATAATGAATATGTGATGAAATGAAATGTGCATGCTAGTTTATACATACACACACACACACACACACACACACAGAGTTAGGCCAAGAGAATATTAAAATGGAGAGCCTTTTAAGGCTTATTTCTTTTTTTCAAATTTGGATCCTAGGCATTTAATTCAAAATATCACTTCTTTTTACTTAAATAGAGTTTTCTATTCACTTCAAAATATTTTAAAAATATAGAAATTCATGTAAAAATTATCCCAAAAATATATTTATTTTATATTTCTATCTTTGTTTTTGTGTTTTCAACCAAATTTATTTTTGTTTTTACTATCTTCATCTCTTTTATTCAAATATAATAATTTAATAACGTTATTTATTTCATCACCAAATAAGGACACATCTATATAATATCTCAAGAATATGAATTCATGATTCTTGTTTTTAATTTTTTTCAATTGCCAATTATGTGCTTTACATTTAATTTGAACTTATCTAATTATCATTTCACATTGTGTGTGGTTGTTAAAAACTCATTTTACCTAATAGATAGATTACGTTATCTTATATATTTTTAAAAAATTATTTCATAATTGTTAAAAACTCGTTTCATTTGAGAGATAACGCTATCTTATATATTTTTTTAAAATTATTTCATAATCGTTAAGAACTCGTTTCACTTGAGAGATAACATTTATCTTATCTGAGTTTTGTCAAAATTATCACCCCGTGTGATTGTTAGAAACACGTTTTACCTAACCGATAACATTTATCTTATCTATTTTTTGTCAAAATCATTTCACTTCGTATGATTGTAAAAATCTCATTTCATATAATAGATAATGTTTATCTTATCTTATCTAATCTATTTTTTGCTAAAATCATCTATCTGCAGATAACGTTTATCTCAATTAATATTAAATAATATCTTAATTGGAAAAAATAATTGAAATTAATGGTAAAATTAATACACTTTACCAAACTTTTTTTATACAAATAAGATAAATATACTAAAAAAAAAATTAAAAAAAAAACAATCGCTTCTTCTAAAAAATCTTGACAAAAACTAGATCCTCATCTATCTAAAAACCAAAAACAAATAGTAGCCCATCCTCCCAAGCTTACATGGAACATGTTATTATGTCTTCTAGGCGATTTATGATTGTTGTTAATATCATAGTTCATAGAAGAGAATGGAACCGTTGTGACTCATGCTGGAAACCTAATTGGTTAATTTATCAACTATTTTTCAAAATTAAATTCACGAGTGTTAAGTTTTTTTTTTAAGTGAGTCAAAATTATTTTGGTTTTTCTTGAACAAAATGGGGTTAGAGAAACAAGTGGGAAAATATAAATTGTTTTTCTATAAAAGTACATAATTTATTAATCATGACCCGCAATGGTACATAATTTCGATCCCAAAATTATATTTAAACATTGCTGATTAGATTATAATAGCTATTATTCTTTCACCAATTTCCAACTATCGATGACAAGCTTCAAAATAGAGTTGGTAAGTGGCACGGTTGAACATGCTAAAGTTTTTCCTGATACAGGGCATGTTTTGTTTCCCTGATCAAACCATTCTCGGATGGCCTCTCGCTCAAAGGTTTGGCCGGTCTCCAGGGTCACCGGATCCTCAAACAACTGTCCGGTGAGAGGGCAAATAAAGTCGTGTGGAATGCTATCAAAAATGGATCCTTCATCAAAATGTTCATGACTTCCATTTGGCCCTGCACTGGGAGAGTGCATTATGAGCATTCAAACAACAATTTGTAAAGGGAGAAATAATCTTGAGATGTTCTGACTCACCTTCACTAGAAGCGTCCGCGTTGATTGCCTGCACTTAACATAATAATCAGAGAAATTATAGGGGAATTTGTAGGCATGTAGTATTAAATGCAAAACACGGTCAGGAATTCAGTATTTCTTGCCAAGAAAAGTGAAATGACACCTTTTTGGAATGTGAAAGGTCTGAAACAGTGGGATCACCAGAATCCTCAGTTCGCTGTAGTTCGAAAACAGATTTTGCTAGTGTCTTGAGGGCTAGCTCGTTTTCTTTTGTATGTGAAGATGAATTTAGCATATGAGTAGTATCTCCTTCAGGTTCTTGCCTTGCACTAGAGTTGCAAGTGTCAGCATTAAGATCTGTGCCTGGTGAAACACTCACTTTGACCAACTTCCATTCTTTGTTAGATGCTGTTAAGAGCCCTTTACCCTGCAGAAATGTTTAAATTCTTGAGAGCGTGAAAAATACTTACAGAGAAAAGATGAGAGGAACAAATTTAAGGTTTACTATTCTCTAGTTCAAATGTTAATTATCAATAAGTATCATCCATATGGTTGCGTTTGGTTGGTTAGAGGAGATAGAGTGTCTACGAAATAATTTTAGAATGGATTTTTGTCATGTCTCTAGGACAGTTTTAGAGTTAATTTCAGTCCTTTCAAATCTCGAGAAAGTAACCAAATGTTTTTTATATGTTTGATATTCGCAACTCATAAAAATATTGAAAGGAAATTACTAACAAAACAAATGGCATAAATCATACAAGTAAATGGTACAAAGATGAAGGAAAATCACATGAAATACTCACAGGAATGGAGGTGTTATCTGGTACATTCTCAGGGGAATGGTTCTCTATATCTTGACCAGGATATGTAACCATTTTGAAAGAGATCGTCACTGTATGTTTGATTTCAATAGGAGAAGAACCAGAAATATGTGCACCATTATTGAAGTTTTCTGCCTTCCCATTGTCTTCAGCCTCATGAACTCTAGGTTTACTTGAACGGCCAAATACAGCATCATATAGTTTCTTACTCACCGTTGGCTGGGGTGAGAAAGGAGCAGACGGACTAGCTGGTCCTGAAGAATGATCCCGTGAACCCCCCTGCTGTGACGTGAAAGGGATGTCGACAGAAGGAATAGAAGGAGCTTCAACTCCCTCTGTGAGCCAATCCTTGTAGTAAACTGCAAATTGATAGGTACAGGAATCCAGAGTTTCGTTATAAACTTTGGCAAGAAACTTAAGTTTCGTAATCTTGCTTGGCTTCCTGAATAGAGCATCTGCCTCTTGTTTGTACCAAGTCTTCAAATGAGAAAGATGAGGGAAGAATAGATAGTCCCACAGTTCAGACAACAAAAGTGTTCTTGCCAGAAAAGGAGAATCACAGAACACTTGCAAAAGATGCTTAGCTGAAGCCTTGTCCTTCTTTTGTAGCTTATATATCACACTGAGATAGATGTGAGCACAAGCTGACAACCTAGAATTTGGAGTTCCTGATGTATATTCATCTTTCAGATCATTTGAGTTCAAGCCTGTGATCACACTAAGCTGCAAAGCAGCTGTTTTCAAATCGTTTGCCCTTGCAGCTGCCTCGGAAACCTTTTCCACTGTTGCAATAGCTTGTTCAAGATTGGCCTTGGCCATGCTCTCAATGCTGTCGCCTTCTTCTGTTTCGATAAAAGCAAGAGAAGAGAAACAATTGCGACGGAGAGTGGTTCGGAATTTTGCATCTTTAAGAAAACGCTTGATATAACCATTTAAGATGGAGGTTACTGCTTTAACAGCAACTTCATCAAGAGCAATTTCAGGAACTGCTGGTGCACTTTTCTCATTCTTTGTTCTCTGATCATCTTCAAAGCCATTGGCATTCTTTGAGCCTCTAACCGAACTTTCATAAGCCGCCTCAACCTGGTCCATACTTTTCCTGTTGTTATTGCTCAGTCCAGTGTATTTGAGCAATTTTTCATTAGAATTGCTGCCGCGCCTTTCAGTTACTTTCTTATCCTTCCCTTTCCTCTCTTTATACCTCTCCGAGCTCCCGTTACCTTTTGATGATCTTTCCTTTCTTTCTGAATAATATGCTTTATCAGAGTATATATCCTTAAATCTCCCATCTTCTTCCACACCAACCTCAACAATCTCACTCCCCTTGACATCTTCCAATGTGTCAGAATTCAGAGTCTTATCTTCCTGCACATCTTTCGAACCTCTGCAGCGAAGTTCTGTCTTCAATCTTGAATCTATTTTTTCTCTTCTAACCAGATCATCCCTCGGTCTCCAACCTAAACTACTATTACTTACTGGTGATTCTCCTCTCAAAGTATACCGAGTGACATCAGATCTTGTCCTTTCAGTCTTGATTCTACTGATAGATGGACCAGATGGAGAGTCCTTTTTGCCTTGGTCTCCAGAAGGGTAACGAGGCATACTTGCAGCTTCTCCTTTGAATGCAGGCCTTGCCCTTGTCCCTGATCTTCCGGCTCTAAACCCTTCCTTTGCAAGAAGCTCCTCCAAAGATGTTGCCATTTTTTTACAATATAACCCCCTCCCTGCACAAAATTTTATAGAAGACAAAAACTTCAGACCGTAAAGAGCTTGGAACCAACTTCTTCTGGTGACCAAAACACATGTATAGATGGAAATTAAGGCCATCAAGTAACGTTCACTGACATTGTTGGCAACCAAATTGGTTTCTCCAAGCAAGAAACCAGATTCATACGACAAACAACCTACGAAAACTATACTATGCAAAGAAGTTTAGCATGAAATTCTCTCAAAACCCTACAACTTGGAACTCAAGAAATTTTACTTAGTAACTAAGTATGCATATGCTGTCTGATTCACACCTACATTCTCTAGTTTTGGAAACTAAAAACAAAACCATACATTGATGCTTTATAAAATCCATAGAAGAAAAAAAAATCAGAATTTGTCTTACCACCAAAATCCAACTTGCTCGAACTCTAGAGGCACAACATTTATGACAAGAATTAAGATCCAGGCACGATTCTCTCACGATGATTACTTAGAAATGAGAGGTAGAATGTTGGAACAATATTGAAGAATCTTGTGAGGAGAAAGAAAGGGAATAAATCAGAACAAAGAAGATGATTGATGAGCAAAAGCCATGAAAAGTTTTTGTATTGTCTAATATAAAGGACAGCAATAGAAAGGGAAAAAACAAAGAGAAAAATAAACATGGAGCTTGGAGGGGTCATTTACAATAGGCAACACAGGAAAGAAGCAATTAAGACTGAAGAATGACAATTGAAAGATGACAAGCGAGAAAGTTGCTGTTCTTTGTGCAATGGAGGTTTTGTAAATTCTATATATACATGTGTGTGTATGTGTATGGTTAATGTGATTAATGTTTCTTTAAAGTTATTAAATCTGGACCGAGTTACAACTTGAATGGATTAATCCAGGTTGTTAAAAAGGTTGTTTCAATTGTTTTTTTAGTTAAAATAATATTGTTTTAAAAAAAATTAAATAGATTTTAATTAAGTTGACTTCTCAAATCATCTAATTTCAATTGGACCAATTCTAACCACTCTATATTTTATATTCTATTTTTTTTATTTTTTCATAATATATTTCGTTCATGTAGCCATTAAGTTGGTGATGAAGTTAAATAAAAGGACTTGAAGAACCTTTTAATTGGAAAAAAAGAGGGATTGGTTTGACAAAAAATCAAATTAAGGGATATGGTTTGATCAAATTTAGAAAAAGAGGGATCACATGTAATGTAAACTGTGTTATTTTGCATCTGCAGGCAGGCTTTTCAAGATGTCAACTGTTTCAACTGCCGCCCTCTCACTCTCTTCTTGACCAACTGGCTATTGGCTGCTTGGTTTCCAATACTTTTTTATTTTAATTTTGGAACTTTCTGTGTAAGAAAAGAATGGGTACTTTTTTTTATTATTTTAGAGTGCAGGACAATGCTATTATTTTTCCTCAATATTTGTATAAAATAAAAGATTCAGCACATCAAGTGTTAGTCTAGTAGTGAAGAGAAATATCGGTCACCTTAATCTTATATATATAATGGTGGACTAATCAGTGAATAGCTTGGAAACTTTTTTTTGCGTTAAAAAAAATTCATCCATCCCCAGCAAAACACTTGATTTCGAGTTTATAGTTGGAAAAAAAAAATCAACACAATAAAATTATTAAAAAATACTAAAAAAATTAATTTAATTTTCTTAAAAGTGAAATATATTTTTAAAATACATTCAATAACAGAAGTTATCACACTTCCAGAAATTCACTTTAAGTATAGGTGCTTATGAGAGTGTTAGTAACGGTTGTTTTCCAAAGTGTTTTTAGCTTGGAAACGCATCAAAATAAAAAATATATATTATTTTTTATATTAATATATTAAAATGATATAAAAAAATAAAAAAATAATTTAAAATAAAAAATAATAAAAAATAATAATTTTTTTCAAAAACACTTCTAAAACATAAAAATAAACAAGAGTTAAGGTGTATTTCTCGCTGCTGGTCACGGACCTGGCGATATTCATGTCCTTTTTTCTAAAAAATTAAAGGTTCTCCATAAGAGGAACTGCTATTTTACTGTCAATGTCGTGCGCGGTCAAGTTCCTAATAATCTCTTCTTTTCCAT
>Ga0307515_10022151_pt1 | contig 11214 bp, 5 predicted proteins | sample 17_EM_MG_FD_194513 | JGI IMG/M metagenome (GOLD analysis project Ga0307515, IMG submission 194513) | Populus trichocarpa ectomycorrhiza microbial communities from riparian zone in the Pacific Northwest, United States - 17_EM | ecosystem: Host-associated > Plants > Roots > Unclassified | place... | reverse complement strand
CCAAGCGATCAGTATCCTCACGAGTTTTTAGCAGATTCTGGCGGATATCGGTAACGACGGTATGAGTGTTCAAGGCCAGCTCGGTCTGGAGGGAGGACGGTTAGTAAGATCCGAGCAGGAGGGGACATAACACACATTGAAGATGACGAGGATCCCATTGAGCTCGGACTTCCAAGTGGTAATGGTCTCCTTGTCATTCCTGGCGTGAAAAAGTCGAGAGGCCGCATTGCGACCGCTCTGCTTGATGACCTTGTTTTGTATTTCCCCGACGGTCCTGGGACCAAGGGTATGATAAGTAGACGGACCCAAAACTATAATACCGTCGGTCCAACTCACATCATCAACTGATTTATCGCATCGCACACCGACCGGCTGAGGTCGTCCAGTTTCTTTCCATCCATTCCCCGGTCGGGGGCTCTGCAGATATCTGAACAGAACAACCCGAGCTCGACGTAATCCAGCGCGTTAATCATCGATTCCTGACTACGCGTGAGCTCGGAACATCTCGTTGCGGAAGAGGAAAAATACCTTGATCATAAGGGCGGAAGTCAAGTCAAGCTATCTGATCCAAGTCACCCCATCTTCCAAACCTCGTCCCGCCCACTCCCCGTTGGCCGATTCAAAACTTCACCTCTCTTCATGCGAGACTCAATCGTCACCGATAGAAAGCCCGTCACTGCCGACGCGCACGACCGGGTCCGGGGTGAAATTCAAGGTTGAGCGAGGAACCCGGAGTTCAAGCCTCCAGATTTGAGGTCTTAACGGGGATTTCGGTGGTAATGTTCGCGGGGACTGGGGTTGGATATTATAGTGACGAGGGTTTAGATGGACGACCAACGCGATACCCGACGGAGCTCTTCTTGTGTCTGCTCTGACAAGCATTAATTTGGATTATCGGGGGTTCCTCGCGAACACGGTGGCAGGACATGTAGAGAGGTGGAGATCGCGAGGGGAGAGGATCCGTTTGTGTTGGGGAGGCAGAGATTCCTCAGTGTTGAGAAGCTTCTATTTTCCCCTTGTTTGCCTGATCTGCTCGGTAGGAAACTCCTCCTCCACGTTCGCACCAGCTATCAGGCATGGGTGTGGCCTTGGCCATGGCAATCGTTCCCGGGCTGTTCACGTGCCCTTCGTGTTCACACCTAGGGCAGAGTTGTAGGATTACCCTCCCGATGGACTTGCTAGGATGAGATGGCCAGGCTGGCCCTCTTTCCGCACCTCTACGGCGTACTTATCGTGCAACAGAGCGATATATTGGTCAATTCCGGTGGCGCAACTCGTATTGCGGGGCCCAAGCCCACCCCCATCCCCTCTCAAACTCGTGCTACGCGGTTGGAGGTGGACGCAAAGACACCGTTCTATGGAACTGCTCCAGAATTAATATATACGTGTTTGCGTTGTTCGTGTGGGAGGTTGCTTCCTGCTGATTCTATTTCGAAAATTCGCTAATCCACACTAATCGGATTTTCGCAGAACGGGTTCTTCCCCCCAGCAGGCATCGGTTTGCGGTGGTTCACTCGTTTACGAACGTTATTCGACCGCGTCCACCTCACTGTCTCGAACTCCTGGACAGAGCCTGGAATGCAGTTCGAAAATGTCAGGATCATGACCCATCTCTTCGCACGCTGATCAGAAACATTGTTTCTGTTCTTGAAGAGGATGTTTCAAAACACCTAGCCAGATAGCGGACTCCTCTGGCCACTGAGCTGAACGGAGTATAATAGAAAGACACACACACACACACGGGGTTGATTTCAACCTTGGAATTCCCACATGGCTAATGCCACCGGCGGCGCTACGTTTCGTGGGCGATATGGCTTGGTTTTGGAAGTGTGTTGGGTGCATTCCGCAAGGGAGGGGAGCGTGTGCTGTTCTTGTTCCAATTACCCCGATGTGACTCGCTGTCTTGTTCGCATCTCCATCCTTTGTACCGTTTCGCACAACCGTGGCTGCGCAGCCCAAATGCCCTCCACCCGCCAGGGGCTCCTTCATAAGAATTTCACCGGCTCCATCGTACCTATCTCTGCCAGTTCTCTTCAGGGTCGAGAAATTTGCTTACCCTAATGCAATCGGTCGTTTCACCGTTCCGGTTGTCGGTTGTCGGCACTACTGATTACAACATACACCAGAACATGTACAATCATGGATAACCTACGAGATAGGCATGCTAAAAACGGACATGATACAGGGTATGATCACGGACAAGCGGTAAAACAACAAATATGAAATGATGCGTGTGGATGGAGGAGGTAAGTAAAGAAGGGGGCATCCTTGTAACACGGAAAAGATGGGGAAGGATAGGACGGATCTGTATTAGCGAACTTGACGCGAGGCAGAGCGAAGGGAGGAGGCGTTAGCAACTCGCATCTGAAGAACTCGAGGTAAGCATCGAAGCTATGATTCAGATTTAGCGGCCCTGTCTGGGAACGAGGAATCAATAAACACGAAAAGCGGAACTGTTGCGAGGAGCTTACCATCATCATCCAATTCACAAGCATCGAGGTCGATTTTCTGGAGGAGCCTCCTAGTGTCCTCCGCATCATCTGCGGCCCCGAGCTTCTCGAACATGTCGATAGCGCCCAATGCCTCGGACTTCGCCTCCTCTAGCCTATGTTGTCTATGCCAAAGGTCAGCCTGCCGCTGCATCGCACGGGCCAGAGTATAGGCGTCGTTGCAGTTGGTCGCGTGCAACTTGGCTTGTTCAACATGAACGTGCGCATCATCAAACCTGCCTTCGTCGGAGGACAGAAACGTCATAGAGTATCGAATCCAAAATAGCAGATTGAGCCAGTTGAAAGGAATTGCGATCCCGAGGGCTAGCTCCAAATGGTGGGCGGCCTTCTTCCTCTCGCCCTTGGAACGATATATATTTCCAAGAAGGCAATTGCATTTGCAGACCAGAAATTTTTCGCCTTTCTCCGGGAGAAGATCGATCGCGCGGGATGCGGCTTCTTCTGCGTCGCCGGGCTGTCTGTCGTTATGGAGCAACAAAGCGAGGGCGATTAAACACCTTGCTTGTCCCACCGTGTCATCGAGCTGTTTGTAAATTTCCAATGCTTTCCTTGCCTGCTCTATTCCTTCCTCGTGGAGATCCATCCGATAATGGACATCAGATAGATGACTCAATGTCCGAGCGAGTTGATGGTCGTCACCTTGCTCTCGAGAGAGTTTTAAGGCGTGAGTGAGAAGCCATTTGCATTCTGGGTAATTTCCAACCTTCTGGAACAGCCCCGAGAATTGGAATAAGCATTCAAGCTTGGAGGGATGATCATCTGCAAGTCCCTCGATCTTCGGTCCCAGCATGACAAGCCGTGGTTTGTGCCAGAAAAGGTGCTCCATGAAATTTCTACAAGCACCCCACACACCGCCTGATGCTGTATCAATCGTCGTGAAGACATCGAGAAGATGCTCGACGTTCCCATCTTCTGACGTAATCCATCTCGCTTCGTCGAAGCCAGGTACGCCAGGTTTGATGCAAACCGACAACCGGCTGAAGTAGCGGTCCTTGGTCGAACAGAGGAGTGGAGATGATGCTGGATCCTTGGGAGAAAGGTGGTCACGGATTGGTGCCAGCATCGTGATGAAGCCATCGCTTCGATATGCCAGAGAGAGAACACAAAACTTGTCGAGCATGTTCTTCCTGTCGGCAATGGTGGGAAATAGCCAGTCGATGTTGTTTTCGTCGATCCCTTGTGGGAAGAAGGCGATGACCCCAAGAAGATCGCGGGCATCGGGACCGAGTGCTTGAAACATCGATGATGAGAGTGACAGTCCAATCGTGGCCGCAAGGCCCTTGTTGTGGTCCGTCCGAAGAATGTCTGTGCGATGTCTGCCCCATTCCCTGACCAACCGATCAATATTCCACTTGTTGTGATGGGCAACTGTCGCGAGTAAGGTGATTGACAATGGATGGAAATCGAGTTGTTGCAAGATGCCGTTGGTCAGATCGGACCGCTCCCCGTGCCTGTAGATCCTGTGGAATGTGTCACACGCTGCCTCCCTCGACAGTGTTGGAATGTCTAGCCACTCGAAGTCGGGAGGGACGGTAGAGATCCGGGACGTAATGAACAGGCAGATGTTGTCCAACTGACTGAGTTCCTCTACCGCCGCGTATATCTCCTCGGCGCTCGTTACGTGCGGGTCGAGGACGGATTCCGCATTGTCGAGGACAATAAGCATATCCTTGGAGGATAGGAATGGTCGCAAGGGGGTCAGATCCTCGGGGTTCTCGATGCTTGCGCCGATGGTCTTGGAGAGTCGGCGGAGGAAGTTGGCGAGCGAGACCGGGAATTTGTCACAGCGGATGAACCGACGGTTGGCACCAAACCGTCGTTTGATGCGATCGTCGTGGAGGACCGTCAGAGCCACCGACGTCTTGCCGATCCCACCGGCACCGACCAGAGCGATTGGTGTGAGGCGTTCTGCGAAATCGACGATCTTCTCGATCAACTCGGCGCGTCCAAAGAAGATCCTCGGCGGTGGGGGTGGTGATTCCCCAGGTGCGCTAGATGCAGATGTGAGACGCTGGGTTCCATAACAGCGGAAATCACTGACCTGTTTTGAGCCTATTGTAATTGTAAGGATTTATTCAGTGAAGGTGAACACGTGTCTCACTCACCAACCGATCAGTATCCTCACGAGTTTTTAGCATGTTCTGATGCATATCGGCAACGATAGTATGAGTGTTCATGATCAACTCGGTCTGAATAGAGGACGGTTAGCGACAACCGAGCAGGAGGAGACAGAACACACATTGAAGACGACAAGGATCCTGTTGAGCTCGGACTTCCAAGCGGCAATAGTCTCCTTGTCGTTCCTTGCGTGAAAAAGTCGAGAGGCCCCATTGCGTTCGCTCTGTTTAAGGACCTTGTTTTGTATTTCTGCGACGGTTCTGCAATTGAGAGCATGGTAAGCAGAAACTATGGTATCGCTGGTCAAACTCACGTCGTCAATTGACCTATCGCATTGCACACCGACTGGCTGAGCTCGTCCAATCTCTTTCCATCCATTCCCCGGTCGAGGGCTCTGCAGATATCTGAACAGAACAACCCGAGCTCGACGTAATCCAGCGCGTTAATCATCGATTCCTGGCTACGCGTGAGCTCGGAATATCCCATCGCGGAAGGGAAGGAAAATACCTTGATCATAGCGAGAAGAACGCTGACGGTGGCGAAAACGGCCTTTGCTGGCGTGATGCTCGAGATCTTCTCGGCGAGATCCATGGCGTCGATGGCGGCGTTTAACAAGGAGACAGCGCTCTCCCGCCCTTTTGGCCGTTGGGACTCGGTAGCCATGGTCGAAACTCAAGGTAGCTGGGAGGAAACGGTGGGGGAGCAGGCTGTGAGGAAGAATCAGAAGCCTAGTAAAGACGGGCGTTCATCATGTCATGTCTGCCCCGTGCAGTCATTCGTTCGAAAGGCGCTGAAGAGATGGTTCGCCTACTGGACACCGATGCGACGTAGTGTCGATTCCCCCCTTCCTTCCGACTTGGCTCTTTCTATCGGAGGCGCATTTCCGAAACGTCCACTCGCCACTCATCCTCTTCTCAGTCACCGGGCTTCCTCAGGCGCAAGTGACCCTTCCCCACGCACACGCTTTAGAGCGCGGACAGACTCGAGTTTGGATCGAATTCGTCGCCTTCTCTCGCACCTCCGGACCTATAGGTGGCTGACGTGTCACATCGCCGGGACCAACAGCACTCTCCCCAATTTTCGTTGGCCGATTCAACAATCCACGTCCCTTATTCATACACGACTCTATTGAACATCTGCCACCGCCGACGTGTACGATCAGGTCCTAAACTGAGACGACACAGACACACGACCTCACTCGCTGCCACCGCAATATCTCTGCACAACCCGTTCCCTCGCCGTCCTCTTGTCAACACCGTCCCGACCATGGCAGAAAATAGAACTGAGTTTTGGGAAGCCCTACCAAATATTGAAGATGTGTGAAAACAAAGGCATACCGGAAGCTGATGCCCAGAAACCGGTTGACCAGTAGGATCAGGTGAACTTGAGGTATCGTCTTATAGTGGATGAACTCGCTGACTTCGTACCCAGCGTTTAAATGAGCAACCTGATCCATCCGAGAAGGAGCGACTCTTCATATCTCTTATGACGGTCTGTAAAGTGTTGGTTTGTGCCCTAGCAAAGCAGAGCGACTGTTGGAACAGTGTTTTTACTCCCAGGTGAAACACTCCTCACAGTCCTCGTATCGACGCTCCAGCCAACCCACCCTCTGCAGTCACGTTGTCTGGCTCTGGAGATCTTCAACACATTCGTGTCCGGGTGGTTCTTGAGGATGTAAGATGTCCCAGATAAGTACCGCGGCAACCTTCTTGAAGTAGTCGGTGATTTGTTCCAGATCAACCCGCACCTTCCTCTACGGGGTTGGGGATCCATGTGGTGTTGATTACAGATCCATGAAGGCTGCGGTTGTCCTGACCGAGTTCGCGTCGGAGTTGTGGCAGAACCACCTTCGCCGCTCGAATTTGACCTTGTGCGAAGATATATCCACGGACGAGGGCCGGAGGACTGCTCTTATATGTCCAACCGAGCAACATATTCGTGGCCACATTCTCTCAAGACCCACGACGGTCACCGCGGCCACCAGGTGCCTTGAAGAGCTTCGGTGCCCGAACATTGAAGCTGTAATATTGATAAAACTCACAGAATACGACGCCTGGCTGCATCGAGACGGTACATCATTGACACGACTATGTCAACCTCGCACGCGAGGTTTCTCATAGGGTGCCATGGGGTACCCCCGCTTTAAACGAAAGATCCTCTAGAATTCATCTCCGGGAATTGGACCGAGCTTTTCGCCTCTCGGGTTTTTCAGTTGAGGAGGTTGTGTCACTTGTTTAGGTATGATCATACATGGGACGAGGTGGTTGCGGGTGGGGTAGACGGGAGATGGGGTTGCCGCCGGGACGTTCCGTAACACTAATATCGTCCGTATGCTGGGCGCGTGATTGCCCATAGGATGATGGCGGTACATGCGAGATCTATAACTTTACTCATGCCTAAATTCGTGCTGGATGGTTGGAATTATCTGCTCCGAATCATGTAAAACTCTCATGAGCTGAAACAAATGCGCTCGAAGAAAAATGTGTTGGGATCAGGTGCGTGTCAAGGAGTTGCTTATTAACGGGGGCGGTAGATCTCGTTAGTGAGCGCAGGGAATGCGATAGCTTCTAGTGCTTCATTGTGAAGCCGATCGCGAGACACAATCCGGTGTTTTCAACTTCAAGACGAAATTTCCTTAGTTCATTATCCATCACGGCCCTTCGCGGTAAATTTACGGTCTCGTTTCCCCTATTCCTGCACGCTGACCCATAGCGTAACCAAGGAAGTATCCGGCGCTAAATACAGACTAAAATGAGTCACTGAAAAGAACGAGAGAGTGTCGTAAACGACCGGGGGTGGGCCGACGGATATGTTGTTGTATTTTCCTAGAAGTAGGACCTCTGTGCCTACTCACTGATAACCACAACGCCTGAGCCGCGTACCTCACTGGTGGACCTGTCAATTAAGTGGATGACAAGAGTGGTGGTCAGGCCTCCGGCCAAAGTAAACCTTTCTCCTTTCATCGTTCCAGTCGTTGGTTGCCAGCACTATCGATATAACATACACCGGAACATGTACAGTCATGGATAACCGGTAGCCTACGAGGCGGACATATCCAACGCAGGCATAACACAAGAAATGGGAGGATACAGATCACCGACGAACGCCGGAACAACAAATACGAATCGGTGCATGTGGGCGGATGAGATAAATAAAGAAGGGAGGATCCTCGCGATGCGGGAAAAGTGGGAAGGCATAGGACGGTATCTGTATTAGCGAACTCGACGCGAAGCAGAGTGAAGGGAAGAGGCATTGGCGACTTGCATCCCAAGAACTCGAGGAAAACGTCGAAGCCATGATTCAGATTTAGCGGCCCTGCCTGAGAACGAAGAATCAATAAACACAGAAAGTGGAACTGTTGTGAGGAGCTCACCGTCATCATCTGATTCACAAGCATCAAGGTCGATCTGCTGGAGGAGCCTCCTAACGGGTTCCACGTCATCTGCAGCCCCGAGCTTCTCGAACATCTCGACAGCGCTCGATGCCTCCGACTTTGCCTCCTCAAACCTATGTTGTCTATGCCAAACCTCAGCCTGCAGCCACATCGCGCGAGCCAGAGTGTATGTGTCGTTGCCGTTGGTCGCGTGCAACTTGGCTTGTTAGACGTGAGCGTACGCGTCATCAAACCTGCCTTCGTTGGAGGAAAGGACCGCCATAATGTACCGAATCCAAAATAGTTGGTTGAACCAGTTGGGAGGGGTTGCGATCCCGAGAGCTACCTCAAAATGGTAAACGGCCTTCTTCGTCCCGCCCTTGGAACAATATATTGTGCCAAGAAGGCGATGACATCGACAGACGTGAAATTCTTCACCCTTTTCTCGGAGGAGATTGATCGCGTGGGATGCGGTTTTTTCTGCGTCGTCAAGCTGTTGGTCGTCATGGAGCAACCAAGCGAGGCTTATTAAAACCTTTGCTTGTTCCGTTGTCTCGCCAAGCCGTTCGTAAATCTCTGACGCTTCTCTTGCCTGTTCCATCCCTTCCCCGAAGAGGCACATCCGATAATGGACATCAGATAGTTGTCTCAGTGTCCGAGCGAGTTGACGGTCGTCCCCCTGCTCTCGAGAGAGCTCTAAGGCATGAGTGAGAAGCCTTTTGCTTTCTGTGTAATTTCCAACCACCTGGAACAACCTTGAGAGTTGGAATAAACATCCAAGCTTGAAGGAATGGTCGTCTGCGAGTGCCTCGATCTTTGGTCCCAGCGTAACAAGTCGTGGTTTGTGCCAGTGAAGATGCTCCATGAAATTACCACAAGTACCCCACACACCGCCTGATGCTGCATCAATCGTCGTGAAGACATCGAGAAGATGCTCGACGTTTCCATCTTCTGACACAATCCATCTCGCTTTATCAAAGCCAGGCTTGCCAGGTTTGATACAAATTGACAATCGGCTGAAGTAGCGGTCCTTGGTCGAACAGAGGAGTGGAGTCGATGCTGGATCCTTGGGGGAAAGGTGGTCGCGGATTGGCGCCAGCATCGTGATGAAGCCATCACTTCGGTATGTCAGAGAGAGGACACAAAACTTGTCGAATATGTTCTCCCTGTCAGCAATCGTAGGAAATAGCCAATCAATGTTGTTCTCGTCGATCCCTTGAGGGAAGAAGGCAATGACTCCAAGAAGATCGCGAGCGTCGGGGCCGAGTTCTTGGAACATCAGAGATGAGAGTGATAACCCAATTGCAGCTGCGAGGCCCTTGTTTTGGTCCGTCTGGAGCATATCCGTCCGATGCTTGCTCCATTTGCTGGCCAACCGATCAATGTCCCACCTGTTGTGGTGAGCAACTGTCGCGAGTAACGTGATCGACAGTGGATGAAAGTCGAGTTGAGTCAAGATGCTGTCGGTCAGATTGGAGTGTTCCCCGTGCTGGTAGATGCGGTAGAAGGTATTACGTGCGGCCTCCATTGATAGCACTGGAATGTCAAGCCACTTGCAGTCGGGAGGGACGGTAGAGATCCTGGATGTGATGCAGAGGCAGATGTTGCTCAGCTGACTGAGCTCCTCCACCGCCGCGTATATCTTGTCCGCGCCTGTTGCATGCGGGTCGAGCACTGATTCGGCATTGTCGAGGACTATGAACATGTCATTCGAGGACAGGAATGATCGCAAGGAGGTCAGATCCTCGGGGTTTTCGACACCCGCGCCGATGGACATGGAGAGTTGGCGGAGGAAGTGAACGAGCGAGGCTGGGAATTTGTCACAGCGGATGAATCGACGATTGGCACCAAACCGTCGTTTGATGCGATCGTCGTGGAGGACCGTCAGAGCCACCGACGTCTTGCCAATCCCGCCGGCACCGACTAGAGCGATTGGTGTGAGACGTTCTGCGAAATCAACGATCTTCTCGATCAACTTGTCACGTCCAAAGAAGATCCTCGGTGGTGGGGGTGGTGATTCCCCAGGTGCGCTAGATGCAAAAATGAGACGCTGGATTCCATAGTGGTCGAGATTACTGACCTATCCCGGGCCTGTGCGGTTGTCAGTATTTATTCAGCGAAGGCGGAGAACATGTGTCTCACTCACCAACCGTTCAGTATCCTCATGAGTCTTTAGCATGTTCTGGTGCATATTGGTAATGATGATGTGAGTGTTCAGGGCCAGCTCGGTCTGAAGAGAGGACGGTCAGCGAGATCCGAGCAGGAGGGGACAGGACACACATTGAAGACGACGAGGATCCCGTTGAGTTCGGACTGCCAAGCGGCGATGATCTCCTTGTCATTCCTGGCGTGAAAAAGTCGAGAGGCCGCATTGCGACCGCTCTGCCTGATAACCTTATTTTGTATTTCCGCGACGGTCCTGCAATCGAGAGCATGGTAGGTAGGAACTATGATATCGCTGGTAAAACTCACGTCGTCAATTGGCCTATCGCATCGCACAACGACTGGCTGAGGTCCAATTTCTTCCCGTTCATTCCCCGGTCGAGGGCTCTGCAGATATCTGAACAGAACAACCCGAGCTCGACGTAATCCAGCGCGTTAATAATCGATTCCTGGCTACGCGTGAACTTGGAACATCTCATTGTGGAAGGGGAGGAAACATACCTTAATCATCACGAGAAGGACACTGACGGTGGCGAAAACAGCCTTGGCTGGCGTGATACTCGAGACCTTCTCGGCGAGATTCATGGTTTCGATGGCGGCGTTTAACGAGGAGACAGAATTCTCCCGCACCTTCGGTCGTTTGGTAATCATGGTCGAAATTCAAGGTAGTACGCGAGGGAACGGTGCAGGGAGCAGGCTGTGAGGAAGAGTCGGAACCCTAATAGAGACGGGCGTCCATTTTGTCGTCATCTGCCTCGTGCGGTCCCAGTGTTGTGCGAGTTATTGACATGTCAACTGTAGTCATGATTTGGTGATTTTGCGTCATGATTCCAACCATTTCGGACACGTGCCGGGAGCAACGTCCCTTCTCTTCCTCTTACTCCCATCTTGTAGGGATTTTCCCACGGTCGCCACCGGCCGCACGTCCTCTGTTCAGCGCAGAACCACTGCAAAGTGGTGCGGATTCGTGGTACGGGTCGACTGTCCTGGACCTACAAAGGTCTGGGTGCATTTAGATTCGCCTCCGGTCCTGATCAAGCAGCCCTCAGC
>Ga0307515_10022150_pt1 | contig 11214 bp, 17 predicted proteins | sample 17_EM_MG_FD_194513 | JGI IMG/M metagenome (GOLD analysis project Ga0307515, IMG submission 194513) | Populus trichocarpa ectomycorrhiza microbial communities from riparian zone in the Pacific Northwest, United States - 17_EM | ecosystem: Host-associated > Plants > Roots > Unclassified | place... | reverse complement strand
GATCTATGTACAAAAAATTTCGGGAGCGCGGTATACCGCGGTTGCTGCGGTTACCGCAAGGCGGTGCGGTTTTTGATTTTTGCGGTGCGGTTGCGGTACTTACCGTACCGCACCGCGACATTCCTTAGGTGGAGCCCTTCGTCCAATGGCTAGCGGACTGGGCAATGGAAGTCCAGGGGAAGTGGGTGACTATGGAAGTACTCGATATCGCGGGCATTGGGGGCGTTCAGGCCGAAGGGGATGTAGATTGGGAGGTTGGAAATCTACTCAGGTGGGAGTAGAGGCATGACAGAAGCTGGAGCCGCGACTATAAGTGTGCAAGGGTCTATGTTGACCGCCCGTACGAACGTACGAACCGTAAGGCCGATTTGACCTGGAGCGCCGGGCGAGCAGCGCCGGCACTTCAGCCCACTTACCTCCAACATGCCCGCCTCGGGCGCCAAAGTGAACCTCTATTTTCCCCTCCTCTATCTCGGGTTCGAATGCTGCTATGAATGTGACGCCTTCTGCGCTGAGCGAAGCTGCGTCGCACGACTATTGGAAGGGCCCAATATTTCTTCTTTTTTTTTGGTGGGGGAAGGAAGGGAAATGTATCATGCACCGTGACGCCCGTGCGCCGTGTTGGGACTCCAGTACGGCTTGCCGTTGGGAACTACTGCCCGTTGGACAATCTGCCGCCTGGCCTACATAACCCTTCCCAAGGGCCCAATATTTCCTTCCTCGCCACGGCGCGAAGTTTATTCGAAGAGGGAGTATTTGCCGACTTGAGCAAAGTATGTCAAGATTCGGAATCGAAATGACTTGGATGAAAGACGGAGGGCATGGTGGAGGTGTCCTCTTGCTGGAATTGAAGTCGATCTCCCTCGGCTCGCTCGTGTCTCCTTCGTTCCATCGATATGAGCGTCTGTCGAAGTATATTTGTATTACTCGGTTGAAATGCGACTAGCACGTTTGTACATGTGGGTGTTACTCCGGCGGTAGCGTGGGCGATCAGGAGTTCGCGATGGTGCAGATTGCCCTGGGATTTGTATTTCGTAAGTGCTTCTTGAGCGCTATACGAGCGCTATAACCGAGTACGAGCGCTATATTTAACCAAGAGTGGCGTACATATATAAGGTGACTGCCGGTGGGGTGGCTTTCTTGACCATCGACTTCTCTCGTACAACTACTACATAGTCTACATGTTGAACTACAATACCGAGTTCCAGAAGCACAGGTTTGTCTGTTGTCCTCTTCCTTCCTGCTCCTCGTCCCTCATCCTTGCTCGGAACAGGGAGGCGCATATAGCGTACTGGAAGTGCAAGAATGTCGAGTGCGATATGGCCCGTTACGATGATGGATTCACCAAGGGCTGGTCAGACGGAGGCCATACCGCCAATTGGACGGATCAGTACAACATGCGCAAGGAGGAGCATGTTAGGTGCTCCGGAGACTCTGACCATGTCTGGGAGTTTGAGCATGGGTGAGTTGTGACTGGATTAAAAATTGAAGGGGTACTAATTTTGGCCTCTGTTAGGTATAAGGAGGCATTTGAAACGTATCGCAACGGACTAGAGGCTGACCGAATCAAATACAAGGAAGTAGAGCGGGAGGCGTCGCTTACCAAGTACCGGTACGTGTCTCCACTTCCCACTCTCCGTTCCCCTCTTTCATGTCATCGTCCTTCTGCTCTGTCGCCATTCGCCAACCGGCCCCTGACTTGGACCTCTTCGTCACCTCCACAGCGAACAGCACCGCAGCTACCACGAATCGCGTGGCACGAAGGTTAACCTGGAGATTTACGACGCCGGGTGGCGTGCAGGCTGGATCGACAAGGTCGAGGGCTACCACAGCGCCGAGCGTCGCGGCCACGGTAAGAACCAGTACACCTCCCGACACAGCGATTGCGAAAACCTTTCATGGGAATATGAACACGGGTACGATGAGGCTGGAAAGGAGTGCAAGTAAGCAGGATCGGGCCAACGCCAATAAGATCGGAATACCCCTGTAGTTCTGAAGCTCTGAGGGATGTAGGGGCACTTGCAATCAAGAAAGATTTCAGTGTATGGTGTTGCATTTTGGGCTGTATATCGCTCATGAACTCGCAGAATTTCCATACGCGAACCTTTGTTATTTGATAAAATGCCTCAGCGCCTTGAGTAGCCATTGACAGATTATCCGAAGTATTTTTGTAGGTTTACCTGCCCTGCGTACCTGTTTTTGCCTGTTTTTGAGCTTCAGGTAGTGCCCCAATTCGGGACCGGTCCCGACGGCACGGCCCGCACGGCCCAAGCAGGCGGTCCCGAGGAGCACTCGTGCAGAGTTGTTGGGGTATATATTGATACCGAAATGCGAGCCACACTCTAAGCCCCTAGTGGACTCTATGCGAGCCCTTGTGGACAAGAGTGGGAGGGAGGAATTAAACTCGTCCGATTTTATCTTGACTTGGCCTCTTCCATCCGGCGAGTCGTGGCGAAAGGCGCCCAAGACCATTTAGACCAAGTAGGGGACTCAAGACTCATCAACACGCCTCTTTGGACGACACTCTGAACGACCTCTTCCCTCTTTGCTCGCGACGATGCCGCTGGGACGATTTATCCCCCGGCCCCGGATGCCGCGGACGCTCACGACTCCATTTCTACGACGGAAAATATGGCGTAGACAGTACACAGACGAACGCCACGAGGAACGGCGGCGACAGGGCCTCTACCGTGCGCCACATTCTTTCGTAGCAAATGTTGAATCACGTTCAGCTGATACCATACAACACACATAGGTCGGCTAATCAATGCGTGGTACGGCACGCCCACAAAATGGTACCCGCTTCCCCTTGGAGTCGGCGCCCTCTTCCTTGTAGGGTTCCAATGGCGCAAACGCCGGGGCGAGGACAAGAAGGAAGTCACTCTGGACCATGGTGAAGAGGTCGTGAGGCTCAAGGGACCTTGGCAGGTCAGTTTTTCTCTCCTGTGCAGAATCGAGATCGGCTGTCATTGGTGTCATTGCTCGTGTGCCGCACTGATGGCTCATATCAGCGATCAATGAGCGTGACCTATTGTCTGTACATTCCCATACTGTGGCACGGAGCACGGACGAGACCGCTGAACAGGTTGGGACTGGAATCGGTGAAAAGAGTCTAAAGGACATCGTGTGGTGCGCCTCCGTCATTCTCCTGCAACGTGAAACTGGTGCAGATGTCTCGAGGTTCAGGGATGGCCCTGACGTCACCATTGACGGGGTTCCCACGTGGACCTGCCAGGGCAGAATCTAGATAGGTGCAAGGACTTTTTTGTGTCTATTATTGCCAGACGAGATTTGCAGAGTGTTCACCCCGATTCGCTGATAGGTACATGTTCTGGGTGCATTACCACTGCGAAGCGCCTCACGGCTATGGGGTTACCTCAACAGCCTCCAACTTCCCGTCTGGTTCCGACCTTATGGTCTCAAGTTCTACGCGTACATCTTTGGTTGCAATCTTGATGAGGTGGAAGAATCGGATCTCACGAAATACGCGTCTCTCGGGGACTTTTTCTATCGACGTCTAAAGCCTGGGGTACGGCCCATCGCCCAAGCTGCTCTGGTGCGTTTCTGGTATCTACTATTACTCAAAACACATATTGACGAGATGGCCATGAATAGGTATCCCCCGCTGATGGCACAGTCTTACATTTTGGAACGATTCACGACCACCGCCGGGTAGAACAGGTAAAAGGCATGACCTACTCCCTAGACGCGCTCTTGGGGCTCCCTTCCAATCGCTCCAAAGACGCTCTCGAAGTTCAATTCACAAACCGAGATCACGCAATTGTCGAGGACACGGAATTTGCCAACGTCAACGGAATCCAGTACAGTGTTGACCAGCTACTCGGATCGGGTGATGTCCCACCTGCAGGTGCAGAAGTGGAAGAGGACCTTGACGACTCGAATTCTGCCAGCTCGGACACTTCGACCCTCCGTGGGGGCAAGGTCAACCCGCCTGTGGGGGGGACGCAAGATGCGAGTGTGGAGGACGCAACAAGTGTACCACAGAGTGTAGCGGTTGCGCTCGAGATAGGCGCTAACGCCCCTGGTCGTCCATCCCTCCCTCGGCGCATGAGTGGGGTCGCGGTCGACAAGGTCAAAACCGGCAATGGGCTCTTCTTCGCGGTCGTGTATCTCGCCCCTGGAGATTACCATCGATTCCACTCCCCTACTGCTTGGGTTGTCGAGAAACGCCGACATTTCGCAGGCGAGCTCTATTCGGTGGCGCCGTATGTTGCCAAGCGGCTGCATAACCTTTTTGTCCTCAATGAACGGGTTGCGTTGTTGGGACGATGGAGATACGGGTTCTTCAGTATGGTCCCCGTCGGCGCGACGAATGTGGGGAGCATTGTCATAAACTTCGATAAGGTGCGTTTTGCTTGTTATTCCTCTCTGCTTTCCTACCCGTCCTCGCCGTTACGTGCATGGAATGTATACGCCATTCATTCAGTCGAACCATATACTAACATCCCACCTATTCGCCTAACAGCAATTACGCACAAATCTCCGTCGCGGTTCTCCACCACCCCGTCACTACTCTGAAGCTGTATACAAACACGCATCGCCGCTCCTCGGTGGACAACCGCTTCCCGCTGGCGGCGAGATGGGTGGGTTCAAGCTGGGCAGTACCATCGTCCTTGTTTTTGAAGCTCCCGAGCGGTTCCAATTTAAAGTCAAGGCAGGGGAGCATGTCAAAGTTGGGCAGGCCTTTGGGGATGTTGTGTGAACGAGGGGGGCCGAGAAAATTTGGGTATATAGACGAGAGCATCAATGTATTGCTTGTTTGTTTATAATCGAGGAGGATTGCAGTGCATAGCTATCATTCCCGCACGCTTTCGTATGACCCCCATGCCAAATTACCAAACAAGTATGATTCCTTTTCGACCTGTCTAGTGGTCGGACCCACCGTGCTTGGCGGCGTTCGCAAACGAGTACCAGTATCGAAGTCGGATGGTGGCCTGTTTCGCCTCGTCCCAATTTTCGTTTCCTATAGCATTTTCGATTTCTGCTGCCGCTTCTTCTATTCGTCCTGTTCCAGATGCCCCTGCATCAGTGCCTGTATTCACGATAGAGAGAAAGGGCTAACAAAAGACGAACCTTCGTTTTGCAGCACCAGTTGAACGCGTTCGTCACCCTCGGCTTCTTCAAGCCTCTGTCTTACTTCCATGACATCCATCAATAGCTCTTGCTGCGCGTGAAGCGTGTCTTCCTCGTTTATTGGATGTCCCCGCAGTGCGAGAAGATACTCAGCCCGTTTCAGAGGGTCTTTGAGAGTCTCAAATGCCCTGTTCAATAAGGAAGATTGGTCCGCTGCTAGTTGTTGCTTTTCCTGCAGATAGAGAGACATTACCGTGAGAAAGGGGACGATCCATTGATTACTGAGAGCTGCCGAAAAGACGCACGGGAGGTTGCCCGGCCCACTTATCTGGATGGCAGAGCTTCTGTGTTTGCCTGAAAACAGGTACTATGGTTCCGAGATTAACTGTATAGGGGTTGTAGCCGGGATGGGTCAAGCCAAGGACTTGATAGTAGGTTATGCCCGGAGGGACGGGTTCGATGTAGGAACAACTCGGACATGCTGGTAAGGACGTTGGGAGCGGTTTCTTGCATTGTGGGCAGGGTGTTCCCTTCAGTTTTCGCGGCTGGGTCGACGCCGTTGCTGAAAGCGCTCGGTGTGGAATTCGGACGAGCGTACGTGCTGGAGGATGTGTTACTCGTGCTACTCGTGGCATAAAGGATATATTGCATGCAATGTTATGCAAGGCCTTCATTTTCTGAGGATGACGGTGTGGTTCTAAGTGACATCAACTCATACAGTTCTTGGATACCTCATTTTCCTCCCTTTTCTCACTTTCCACGCTCTCACTCCCCGTGTGCGGATGGAAATACCTCGTGTTGCACCCCCGCCTGTAGCACAAATCAACGACGAGCAAGGCTTGGCCGAGGTTGAGCAGGCCCTTGCTGCCAGACGCAACCCGCGTTTCAGCCTTTCGTTTGTCAAAAAGGGCGAGGGCAAGCGTAGAGATGAAGATGACAACACTTCAGATTATGCCAATGAAATGGATCAGCCTCAGGAGCCAACTGTCCCCGTCAGGGTTGAAGGGCCGGTCTTGTCCCTCGCAGATAGCGCGTCTGAGGCGAAGCACGCGCTTTACCGGTTCATGTATCTATTTGAGAACCAAAGGGGGTGTGTGGCACCTAATTCTGGACTGGCTTTATTCTTATATTGATGGCAGGAAGACATGGCTTGGATTTCGGTTCTCGGACCGGGCATTGAAGAGCGGATATCACTTCAACGACCCAGCGCACTTTACCCGAATCGAGGATGACGGGGAGATTGATCTTCCGTATAGCCGACTTGAGGAAGGTATGCATTCCACGGCTGGTCGAGGCGTCCTATTTATTTTTCATTTGGTGCAGTCCAACCACCCAGCTCGGATTGGGCATGGCATAGCTCTGAGTGGCTCATCGATATGGTCGGGGACGGAATGGTCAGTCCTTTTCGTCTCCCTTCCGTGTTTTTTTCCCTAATCTAAATTTATTAGACCTCGTATGACGGGTTCCAATACAACCAAAAGTTCAAACGTGCGGGGTGGACACCAACAGTTCCGAAGCAATACTTCCTGTCCTGTGTTCGAAGGCGGCGCTGGCTCCGGCTTATGGTCTACCTACCATCTCTGTCTAAGTCCTATCCTGCTGGTGTCAACCCGGCCAAGCATATCCCTGCAAGCTCTGAAGCCACTCCCAACGAGACTCCCATCCTCACACCTCACCCCACTAATCCCGATACCTTGCCTACCCTACCCAGCTCCACTATTGAGCGCAACACGGAGGAGCTCAAGCACATCTGGAGGGGAGATGACAGAGACTGGGCACGGTGTCACGGGGCTCTGCGCTCTCTTCCGCGAGATGGACGAAAGCTCGAGTTGTGGAGGCACTGGATTGGCCCGGATGGGAAGCCTGCGGCAACCCGACGGCAGGTTATGTGGACCGGCGAACCGTCCAAGCTACTCAATGGGAGTCATACTGCTCAAGTCTATGAGCTCATCGCCGACGCTCCTTTCGAGGTGGACATCACTCGAGCACCGGTAGAGTTCATACGGCCGGTACTTGAAGCTCACGTAGGTTCCCTCTACTCGTGTTTGTGCCCTTGCTCACCACACCTGGGTATTTCCAGGCCAAGGAAATTGTATCCTTATTTATGTTCCCAGATTCGCGCGCGCGCTTTATGGATATACTTCAGGACGCTGGATTGCTGGATTGTATACCTGCTTCAGCCAGCTTGGGCGACTTTTGGAGCCGTCACAAGCTCAGCGAGGGGTCACCGCGGCTGCACCCTGCATCATGATCGCTCTCTGGTATAGCGTTTGGATACCTGTACACTGCTCTACTCTACTGTACTTTATGCTCTCTGCGTGCTGCTTCTGGTATGATATGTCACGCATGCGATCTGGAAAGCGAGAGGAAACTCAGAAAAGGACCTTGACAAGGTGAAGAAAAAGAAAATTGCCAGCTGACTCCTGTACCCTGCTTCCTTTGCACATTAAACTTTCGAAGTCGCGTGTAAAGCATCTGATGTACGCTCATGTATTGCCGTGCTATCCACTTCCCAATGGTATTATCCCGAGAGGGGCAAGGGCATGATCGAACTCGTCCGACACAAAGGGTATTCGGTTTTGGTCTTGAACCAGTTAGCAGTTCGCACACTGCAACAGAACAACTACTCAAGTGAGATGTGAGATAAAGATATATGAAATCATGGTCTAAATTCCAGCACAGCGGTGGATCTTGTCACTGTGCATGCTCAGAGCAGTTAAAATCTGCCCAAAATCTTGTATATTGACGCGCAAGGCTAGCTTCCTCACCAATACCCGGTACAGGATACCATTGGATCGAACAATGAGCACCAATTCTCAGAGTTTACGCGCTCCATTCGCTGGCACAAGACGTTCTGGCTCTCCACCATCTGTAGATGCACAGCCTGCTTTGAAGAAACAACGGACGGATGCAGGTGGAGCACCTGGGGGTCACGATATTGCTCTGTCCACGCCCGAATGCAGTGCGATGAATCCTTCAAAGGTCATCAACACAGAAGGAGACCCATTGCCTGATGTCAACCCGGTGTCTGCCGCCAGCAGGTTTGGGTCTTCAGCCAGCAAGCACTCCTCAGGCGCTGCAAGCCCGAAGAAAAAGCAAAAAAGAAAGAAGAAACGGGTCTCACACGAAGCAGCCAGTCCGGGGGACGTGCTTTGGCACGAAGTACAGCGTTTGATAGGCGTAGATATAGCCGAGGGGATCGTGGAGGCCCATCAGGATTTTGCAAGCCCGTTCGAGTTTGGGACCGAACTCGTCGTGGAGGTATTGGAAGTCGGGGCTGGAGGTACGTCCAGGTCGCCTATTTGCATAATAACCCACGACCTTATACTGAGAATTCAAAGGCGATGGGCTAGCTCTGGCTCCCGCGCCAAACCCACCTTGGGTTATCATTGTTCCGTTCACTCTTCCAGGGGAGAAAGCTCGAGTGAAGATTACAACGAGTGAACAACTTTGGTCAAAATCCGACCTCCTGGAAATTATTACGCCAAATGAGGACTTGCGGGATATGTCCCGCGTTGAGTGTCGGTATTTTGGCAAATGTGGAGGATGTCAATTTCAGGTGAGGTGCAACCACTACTCAAGGGTACTGTATTAGTATTGATATTCGTGGGTAGATGCTAGACTATGCTACCCAACTACAATTCAAACAACAAGTCGTGGAGAGGGCTTATGAGATGTATACGGGCTCGTTGCCACCTGGGTCTATACCGCTAATAGGTTCAACTATACCCTCTCCAAAACGATATGGTTACCGGACGAAAATCACCCCACATTTCGATGTCCCCTCGGCAAAGAGAGCCGCTGGTTGGGAGGTCACCATTGGGTTCGGTGAACGGGGACGAGCAACAAGAATTCTGGATATCGAGGTAGCTTTCATCATTATCACATCAAGCCGCTCACCTGATGCCTTCTCTCCTAAGGAATGTCCCATTGCGTCGCCGGTACTTAACAAGGCGCTCCCCCAAGCTCGCAAAGAAGTCACCGAGTATGTGGACATACCTACCTTCATGTACCTGTAGTATAGCTCACTCGACGTCACCAGGAAATTCTCCACATACAAGAGAGGCGCGACACTTCTCATGCGCGACTCTTGGTTAAGACCCTCCGATGATACGGCGGCGAAGCTCACACAAGTTGAGCAAGATGGGGACACGCATGTGTGCATACGTGATCATCATGCCATTGTACGAGAAAAAGTCGGCAATACATTATTCGAGTTTCCTGCAAACTCCTTCTTTCAAAATAGTGAGTGAACCTACCATCCCCTCTTCAGTCCCACTGATGTAGTATACGGTTGATTGGCAGATAATTCGGCGCTACCGGCCCTCACAGGTTATGTCGCAGAAGTTATCTTCAACCCACCAAACTCATCGTCAGCTCTCGTGCCTACTCATCTTGTAGATGCCTACTGCGGCTCAGGGCTCTTCGCAATCACATTGCAAGAGCGGTTCCAGACGGTTGCTGGCGTCGAGATTGACGCAAACGCCATCGAGCGAGCAAAACTAAACGTAGAATTGAACGCGATCGATCCTCCTGGGAAGATGGAGTTTCTCTCCGGCTCCGCTGAGGCAATCTTTGCGACCGTTCAGTCCTTCCCTCGGCTGCAAACCGTACTTATCATCGACCCCCCACGAAGGGGCTGCAGCGAGGATTTCCTAACACAGATGCTCGAGTTCGGTGCAGGCACCGTTGTCTATGTGAGCTGCAATGTGCACTCGCAGGCGCGGGATATGCAGGTCATCCTGGAAGGCGAAGTATTAGTGGATGGTGGAAGGAGGAAGGGGAAGTACATGCTGGAGAGCGTAAGAGGTTTGGATCTCTTCCCACAGACCTCACACGTGGAGAGTATAGCAGTACTACGACTGGCCGGATAGGTGTAATGCATTTCAACAATATCATAATACCACGAGAGCTCATTCGTTATCCGCTCTGTCTTTTCGCACGCCATCTTGATGACCCCGAAGGTCCGACCTCGACCTCGGGAAGTTGCGAGCTGATATGATGGGAAGGCTCCACACAAAGGTGCTGCTGCCCTTGTTTTAGGGGGTTATATACATTCGTAAACGGAAGCCTAGACATTTTTCCGAGTGAAAAAAGAATGAGGTCGTAAACTTCATGCAACCTCGGGAACGTGACGGACAACGGACAATGACATACGAGAGCACCAACGTTTCAACACCAGCAGGGACCAGGGATAACGACCTTCCTGACCTCCCTGACTTTGCATTGTCCCAAGGATAGCAGCCTCTGGCAGTCCAAGGAGGCAACACGCACATGCACACACACAGATATATCTATACGTAATATATCTATTATCCACTGAAAATAATTTTGCGAAGTCTATCGCATCGTGCTATCGCAATTCAATCTCCAGGCCAGGGCTTGGGCGCCTCGCCTCTCCTGAGAAATCGGCCTTTGTAATCTTTGTATCTAATCCGAATCCAGGTTTCGATTACAGCATCTAGCAAGCATGCAAAGCGGACAAATGGGCGATTTACGTACACAGGCGTCTGATCAAACTCGTTAGGCTGCCAACCCCAGGGGAGTTCCGGTGAGGCTAAAAACAAGCGAAGGAGAACGCGTCCGACTCCGAGAGAGACAAGGCAGGAAGGGTGGACTAAGGGAAAGAGACTTGAGCGTTCATATGATTATATGAAGGGAGAGACGGTACACCGCAAGGGGTGCATAGGTACAGATGGACATGCCATTGCGGACAAAGTGCGAGGGTGAAGGAGAGGATAAGAAGTTCATTAGGGAGGCGCACACCATCGAGACAGAAGCAAATGAGGAGCGGAATGTGTTGTGCGAGAGGGAGCGAGAGCGAGAGACGGTGGTTTTTGTACGGGACACCTTTGGTTCGGCTCTGTCCGAACTACTTGCCCCTTGTCTGAGAATTTGTTCCGTAACCCTGCGGCCAATGCCCAAGGTGGGGACGACAGGTACAGCACATGGGTGCACGCACGAGGTACGCACGAGGTACATTCGTAGTTTTCCGGAGCAGGACCGACGTTGGGGTGGCGTATCCGAAAACCATCGAGCCATCGAATCGCGCATCTTGGGGGGATTACATCATAATATCCCGAATCTGCAAATGGAAGGGTGATCAGCACACATGATCCG
>Ga0307515_10022149_pt1 | contig 11214 bp, 10 predicted proteins | sample 17_EM_MG_FD_194513 | JGI IMG/M metagenome (GOLD analysis project Ga0307515, IMG submission 194513) | Populus trichocarpa ectomycorrhiza microbial communities from riparian zone in the Pacific Northwest, United States - 17_EM | ecosystem: Host-associated > Plants > Roots > Unclassified | place... | reverse complement strand
ATGTCTGGGCAGGAGGTGCTGCTGGCGCGCAGTGGTGCCGAAGCGCTGAGCATCGCCGCGCGCGAGCGGATCAGCACGGTGCTGCTGGACATCGGGTTGCCGGACATGTCCGGCTACGAGGTGGCGCGCCGGCTGCGGGCCTTGCCGTCGACACGGCACCTGCGCCTGATCGCCACGACGGGTTACGGCCAGGAAAGTGACCGCAAGGCGACGGCCGAAGCGGGCTTCGACGAGCACCTGGTCAAGCCGGTGAACTTCCACGACATCCTGCGCCTGATTGCGTAGCCGGCATGGGGCCTAGAAGCCCTGCAAGCGGCTCGGCGAAAACCACTGGCGGTAGGCGCTGCGCAGTTCGGCCTGGGTGCGCGCTTCTTCGCTGGCCCCGATGTCCTTGAGCGTGGCCACGTCGAGGTCGCGGATCGATGGGGCAGTCAGGTATTCGGTCAGGCGTTGAAACCAGCCCGAAGAGCGGGGTGGGGTGAGTTGGCAGACGGGGCCAAGCGAGGTGGTGGTCATGGTGTTCAGCGGCGTGGTGGAGGGATGCGCTGAAGCGTAGGGCGGACGTCGCCGAAACGGAATCGGCCAATTCAGGACACGCTGGAAAGCACAGCTGACCAGCAGATTCGGCGGGCGCGCCGACGGTCTTTGCAACTACGAAACCTCGTGGCGAAACGGGGTGCTGCGGCTGCGAAGACTGCGAAGGCGAACGAGGTCGTGCGAGCTCACGCGCCGAGCCGCGACAACGCCGCGGCCAGGTTGTGCCGGGCCTGTGCTTCTAGCTCATCGAACGCGGCGTCGGTTTCATAGAGGCGTGGGCGTTGCAGAAAGCGCTCCAGCACCTCGCGGCGCTTTTGCCGGTACAGCTCGCTCGGCACCCAGCCGTATTCCTGGCGCACATCGTCGTCGTAGGCCGCGAAGCGTTCGGGCGAAGCGCCGAGCACCGCCAGGTCGATGTCGATCAGCAGCCGCTGATCGGGCGTTGTCGCCGGCGCGTCGTGGCAGGTGGCCATGATCAGTGCGTGCACCCGCTCGGCCGCCTGGCTGTCGAGGTGGGCTTCGGCCATCGCCCGTACCGCCCACGTCGCACTATGAAGCTCGTTGTCGCCCGACCGCGGCTGGTAGACCACGTCGTGGTACCAGAGGGCCAGCGCCACTTCGCCAGGATGCTCGGCCAGGTGCTGCCAGGCGGTCCATCGGCGCAGGCATTCGCGCAGGTGGCGCAGGTCGTGGTAGTGGCGCTGCGGCTCGCTCCAGGCGGCGAGCACGGCGCTCAGCTCGGGCACCGAAGCGTCGGTGCCAAGCAGTGTCCAGGTCTGGCGCCACAGCGGCTGCCAGTCGTCCAGCGCGATCGGTGGGTTCATCGCCGCCACGGTACACCGATCACGCGGCGCTCGCAGTCGCTTCGGGCTACGCCGCGACCCGGATCACCGTCTTGCCAAAGGCTTGGCCCTCGGCATACCAGGCCAACGCGGCGAGCGCTTCGTCGAAGCCGAACTCGCGGGCGATGAGCGGGCGAAGCCGGTGCAAACCGATGACGCGCACGGCGCTGTCCAGCTGCGCCGTGCTGCCGGCGGCCACCGCGCGCAGCGCAGCGCCCGAGCGGAACACAGCGTTCGCATCGATCATCGAATCGCCCGCGGCCATCGTGCCGATGAGTCCGATCTCGCCGCCAATGGCGACAGCGCTCAGCGATTGGGCCAGCGTGCCGCCGCCGCCCACCTCGACCACGCGCTGCACACCAGAGCCGCCGGTGAGCCGGCGCACCTCGGCGCCCCAGTCGGGCGTGTCGCGGTAGTTCACCACTTCGGCAGCGCCCAGTTCGCGCAGGCGGTTGGCCTTGTCGGCGCTGGATGTCGTGGCGATCACCCGCGCGCCGGCCGCCTTGGCCAGCATCAACGCCAACAGCGACACCGCACCCGAGCCCAGCGTCAGCACGGTGTCGCCGGCCACCAGCGGCCGGCTGCCCGCGAGGGCGTTCCAGGCCGTGACGGCGGCGCAGGGCAGGGCGGCGGCTTCTTCAAACGACAGGTGGGCGGGGATGGTCACCAGCGCTTCTTCGGGCAGCACGGCGTACTCGGTGAGCATGCCGTCGAGCGAGCCGCCCAGCTGCGCGGCCCGGTCGACGCCAAACGGCCCGTCCTGCCAATACGGAAAGATCGAGGCCATCACGCGGTCACCGGTGCGAACACGCTGCACGCCGTCGCCCAAGGCCATCACCTCGCCGGCACCGTCGCACAGGGCGACCGCCCCGGGCCGCACTGGCAGCGGGTAGCGACCGTGCTTGAGGATGGCGATCTCGCGGTAGTTGAGCGAGGTGGCAACGACGCGGATCAGCACTTCCCTCGGGCCCGGTTGCGGAGTCTCGCGGTGGCGAAGCTGCAGGCTGTCCAGGCCGCCGCCCAGTGCGCTCAGGTGCCAGCTTTTCATGCTTGCCCCTTGGCGTAGCCGCGGCCTTCGACGATGAGGCCGTCGCGCACGGTCATGATGTTCAAACCCCTTTGCACCGTGTCGCCGATGTGGTAGTCCCAGAAAATCAGGCCGCGCTCGCCCATCACCCAGACCTCTTGCAGCGTGAAGACGCCCTGGGTGTTGGCGGCGATGGCTTGCCAGCTGGCCAGGCAAGCGTCACGGCCGATCAGGTACAGGCCTTCAGGCGTGGGTCTGATTTGCTCGATCACGCAGTCGGGCGCGATCAGGTCGGGCAGCAGCGACGGGTCGTGCTCCAGGAAGGCGCGGTTGAAACGTTCCAGAACATCGGCGGTGCCGGTCTGGTGCGAACGAGGTGATAGCAAGGTGGTGTTCATGGGCTGCAGTCTGGCCAGCGCAGGCCTATCCGTCCAACGCATTGACGTCATACACTCAATGCATGAACAGCATTGCGCTTCCATCAGCTTCGCGGCTGGACACACGCGATCTGCGCCTGATCGTGGCCCTGGCGGCGGCGCGCACCACCGCGGCGGCCGCCACGAGCCTGCACCTGACCCAACCGGCTGTCAGCCGAGCGTTGTTGGGTGCTGAAAGCCGGCTTGGTGTGCGCCTGTTCGACCGCACATCGCGTGGCCTGGAGCCGACCGGCGCGGGCCGCATCGTGCTGGACAGTGCGCCACGCCTGCTGGGTGAGTTGAGCGCACTGGAGGCGCAGCTGCGGCATCCGGTCGTACCGCTGCAGCGGCTGAGGCTGGTGTGCGAGTGCTACACCGCCTACCACTGGATGCCGAGTGCCCTGCAGGCCTTGAAGGCCAGCCTGCCCACGGTGGAGTTGTCGATCGCCATCGAGTGCACGGCTGACCCGATCGCAGCATTGCTGGCCGACGAGATCGACCTGGCGCTGGTCAGCGAGGCACCTGTTTCTCGCAGCCGGCGCCTGGTCGATCGGCCGCTGTTCTCTGACGAGATCGTGTTCGTGATGGCAGCTTCGCATCGGCTGGCGTCGCGTGGGTCACTGACGCGGGCCGATCTGCAGGGCGTGTCGCTCTTCACGTCGCGCGCGCCGACACGCGACATGGGCTGGTTCTTGAAGCCGCTGGCCGGGGCCAAGGGCGAGCCGCCGTTGAACTACCAGGTTATTCCGCTGACCGAGGCGGTGGTCGACTTCGCGCGCGCCGGTCTGGGCGTGGGTGTGCTGTCCGAATGGGTGGCCGAGCCGCACCTGAGGCGCGGTGATGTGGTCGCTCGTCGCCTGGCCTCGGGCCCGATCCGCCGCCCCTGGCGGCTGGTTTGGCGCAAAGAGGTGGAAAGCGCGGCGCTGCCGCTGCTGAAGGTGCTGCAGCAGGCGACGCCCCGGGTGCTGTCATTGCCCCCGGCGCGCGCAGCCCGCGCGGCGAGGGCATAGCGACTGCGACTCAGCTGCGCGCCAGACTGTCCGCTACCAATTCGGCGATCTGCACGGCGTTGAGCGCCGCGCCCTTGCGCAGGTTGTCGTTCGAGACGAACAGCACCAGGCCATGCTCCACCGTCGGGTCGCGGCGGATGCGGCCGACGTAACTCGGGTCCTTGCCCGCGGCTTCCAGCGGCGTCGGGATGTCCACCAGCGCCACGCCGGGCGCCGACGCCAGCAACTGCTTGGCGCGCTCCACGCTCAGCGGCCGCGAGAACTCGGCGTTCAACGACAGCGAGTGGCCCGCATACACCGGCACCCGCACGCAGGTGCCCGCCACCTTCAGATTCGGCAACTCGAGGATCTTGCGGCTCTCGTTGGTGAACTTGAGCTCTTCGTCGGTCCAGCCCTCGTCGCCCGCATAGGCGCCGGCAAAGGGCAGCACGTTGAAGGCGACCGTGCGAGCGAACTTGCGGGGCGGCGGAAAGGCCAGCGCGCTGCCATCCATGGTCAGCGCGTCGGACCGCTCGGCTACTGCCTTGACCTCGGCTGCCAACGCGTCGACACCCGCCTGGCCCGCGCCGGACACCGCCTGGTAGGTGGACGCGATCAGGCGGACCAGACCGGCCTCTACATCCAGCGGCTTCAGCACCGGCATCGCCGCCATCGTCGTGCAGTTCGGGTTGGCGATGATCCCCTTGGGCCGCCGGTGGATCGCGTGCGGGTTGACCTCGCTCACCACCAGCGGCACGTCGGGGTCCATGCGCCAGGCCGAGGAGTTGTCGATCACCACCGCGCCGGCCGCGGCGAACTTCGGCGCCAGCGCGCGCGAGGTGTCTCCGCCGGCAGAGAAGATCACGATGTCCAGACCGGTCGGGTCCGCCGTGGCGGCATCTTCGACCACGATCATGTGCCCGTTCCATGCCAGCTGTTTGCCGGCGGAGCGGGCAGATGCGAATAGCCGCAGTGAGTCGACCGGAAAACGCCGCTGCGCCAGGATGCTGCGCACGGCCTCTCCCACCACACCGGTGGCACCGACGATGCCGACGTTGAACCCCATGAATCCCTCCGTGAATCGAGCCCGAAAGGGTCGACTTTAAGGCGAGCGCGATCGGGCCATCAGCTGCAGGGGCAGACCCAGGCAGGCGCCCCACATCAGGTGGTCCGCCATCTGTGGCCAGAAGGCCAGCGCAGCGACACTGGGAAAGAAGGTGGGTGCGATGACGCGCAGATCGAGCAGGCCGATCGCTGCGGCCATCAGCACGGCCCAGGGCGCCGTGTGTCGGCGCGGCAGCAGGGCGCAGCCCGCCAGCGTCCAGAACGCCGACACGCTGCCATGCACCAGCGCCGCAGCGACAAAGAGCCAGGGCCGCGGTGAATCGGCCGGCAGCAACATTGCGCCGGCGGCCCACGTGGCTTCACCGACATCGCTGCCGGTGCACAGCGCCCACAGCGTCGAAGGCGCGCCGCTGAGCGCCGTGGCGGCCAGCCAAGCCCAGGCCAATTCGCGGAACGAAAACCGCAAGGTGACGGACATGGCCTGTTAGAACCCGCCGACGCAGCGTGCCGGCCAGGGTCTACGAAGTTCGCATGCGCAGGGCCACGGTCCGCCCAGTGGCCTGGGCGTCCGTGGCAGCGTTGCCTTAGATGAGGCCTTCCGCGAAGGTGCGGAGTTTGTCGGAACGGCTCGGGTGCTTGAGCTTGCGGATGGCCTTGGCTTCGATCTGGCGAATGCGCTCGCGCGTGACGTCGAACTGCTTGCCGACTTCATCGAGCGTGTGGTCACTGCTCATGTCGATGCCAAACCGCATGCGCATGACCTTGGCTTCACGCGCAGACAGCCCGTCAAGCAGCTCGGCGATGACTGCCCGCAGCCCCGACTGCATGGCCGCTTCCATCGGCGTCATGTTGTGGCTGTCTTCGAGGAAGTCGCCCAGCGTCGTGTCGCCTTCGTCGCCGACCGGCGATTCGAGCGAAATCGGCTCCTTGGCGATCTTCATGATCTGCTTGATCTTCGCCTCGGGCATCTCCAGCTTCTCGGCCAGCGTCGCCAGATCCGGCTCGACGCCGAATTCCTGCAGGTGGGTGCGGTTGACCCGGTTCAGCTTGTTGATCGACTCGATCATGTGCACCGGGACGCGGATGGTCCGGGCCTGGTCGGCGATCGCGCGGGTGATGGCCTGGCGGATCCACCAGGTTGCGTAGGTCGAGAACTTGAAGCCGCGCCGGTACTCGAACTTGTCCACGGCCTTCATCAGGCCGACATTGCCCTCTTGGATGAGGTCGAGGAACTGCATGCCGCGGTTGACGTACTTCTTCGCGATGGAGATCACGAGGCGCAGATTGGCTTCGATCATCTCCTTCTTCGCGTTGAGCGAGGCCCGTTCGCCCTCGTTCATCTTCTGATTGATGGCCTTCAGCTCGCTGAGCGGAATCACCGCCTTGGTCTGGAGGTCAATGAGCTTGGTCTGCAGTTCCTGCAGGGCGGCCACATGACGGCCCACCGCAGCGCTGTAGGGCTTGCCCGCGGCGCCTTCTTCCAGGACCCAATTGAGGTTCAGCACATTGGGCGGGAAGTGCTCGATGAAATGCTCTTGCGGCATGCCGCAGCGGTCGACGGCGATGCGGCGGATCTCGCGCTCGTAGCGGCGAACACCGTCGACCTGTGCACGCAACAGGCCGCACAGCTTGTCGATCGTCTTGACCGTGAAGCGGATCATCATCAGCTGGTCGCTGAGCGCGCGCTGGGCCGCGCTGTACTGCGTCGAGCCGTGGCCGTGCTTCTCGTACGCGACGCGCAGCTTGCCGAAGCTGACCCGCATCGCAGCGAACTTGTCGAGCGCCTGGGCCTTCAATTCTTCGAGGCGGCGCGTCATCGCGCGGCTGCCGCCATTGCCGTCGTCATCGTCCTCGCTGTCGTCGAACGAGTCGGTGTCTTCTTCGGCGACGTAGTCGTCGGCCTCGCCGGCCACGACGAAGCCGTCAACGACTTCAGAAATGGTCAGCTCGCCGGTTGCGATCTTGTCGGCGTAGGTCAGGATCTCGGCCACCACCAGCGGCGACGACGAGACGGCCAGCATCATGGCCTGCATCCCGCCTTCGATCCGCTTGGCGATCTCGATCTCACCTTCGCGGGTCAGCAGCTCGAACAGGCCCATGTCGCGCATGTACATGCGCACCGGGTCGGTCGTGCGGCCGAATTCGGAATCGACAGTCGACAGCGCGGCTTCGGCGGCTTCCTCGGCTTCTTCGTCAGACGTCGCCGTGCCGGCGCCGCCGGCGACCAGCAGGGTCGCGGTATCAGGTGCTTGCTCGTAGACGGCGATGCCCATGTCGTTGAGCATCTTCACCGTGGCTTCGATCACCTCGGAGTCGACCAGCTTCTCGGGCAGGTGATCGTTGATCTCCTGCTGGACCAGGAAGCCCCGCGTCTTGCCCATCTTGACCAGCGCCTTCAGGTCGCTGCGGCGCTTGGCGGCTTCTTCCTCGGTCAGCGTCGTCACGTCCAGGCCGAACTCGCGGATCAGCGCGCGCTCCTTGGACTTCGGCACCTTCATCCGCAGCGGCTTCACCTTGACGCTTTCCCCCGGTGCATCGGCGGGGGCGGCAACTTCGGCGCTCTCGTCGGGGGTGGTCAGGTCTTCGATTTCGGCCTCGATGAAGTCATCTTCCAACGGGATCGGCGCGGCCTTCGCTTTGCCCTTCGCTTTCACCGGGGCCGCGGCAGCGGGTGTGGGCTTGGTCGCACGCTTGGCTGGTGCTGCAGCGGCGGTTTTCTTGGCAGGCGCCGCGCGAACGGCAGTCGACTTTTCGGACATTCGATTCCTAGGAGATGGAAAGCAGTGGGCGTCACTTACCTTCGGTGCATCGGCTGGTGGACTTGAACACCGCCTTACCAAGCGTGTGGCGGAGTACCCAATCAAAGCCACCCACAGTCATTATTTGGGGACCATGGGCCGGATTGAAAGCTAAGGGCCTCAACGCCAACCCTTCCGCCAACAACCGCACAACAAGAAAAGCCCGCAACCAAGGCGTTGGCAGCGGGCTTCGGTCTTCCGGACGCGACCCGGCGGATCACGACGGTCTCTCGCACTGGGTTACGGGTTCCCGCGGGTCCGCCCAATGGTGCGGTCGATTCAAGCGTAGCAGAGCTTATATTATACCCAGCCTTCGCGGCCTCGTCAACGCGCAATTGGGAAGAAGTCATTGATGCGCTATGCATCCAAGGCGCTGCCGAACACTGGCAGCTTGCACACTGACTGATCTACGTCGTTGTGGGCTTCCTGGCCTTGCGCTGCACCCAACCAGGCCTCCAGCGCCTGAGCGGTCTGTGGGCGTGCCAAGCCAAAGCCCTGGTACAGGTCACAGCCCAGTTGCATCAGGCGGTCGCTTTCGGCCTCGCGCTCGACGCCCTCGGCCACGACGAGCATGCCCAATGAATGCGCCACGCGCAGCATGGCCTCGACCATCAAGGCGTTGTCGTTGTCGGCTTCGATCCCGGCGACGAACATCCGGTCGATCTTCAACTTCCGGCAACGGATGCGGCGCAGGTACGCCAACGAGCTGTAGCCGGTGCCGAAGTCGTCGATCGCCAGCGCATAGCCCATCGACTGCAGCCGCACCAGGATCGAGTCGGGGTTGTTCAGGTCGTCGAAGAGCACCGATTCGGTCAACTCGAACTCCACCTCGTCGGGCCGCAGTTGCAAGGCGTCGAGCTGCTGCAGGAACTGGCGGCGGTCCGCTTCGCGGCGCAGTTGCTGCGACGAGATGTTCAGCGCGACCGGTACGGGGGACAGTCCCTTGCTGCGCCACGCGTCGATGTCGAGCCGGGCCTGGCGCATGCACGCCAACCCCAGGTCGACGATGAGGCCCGACTCCTCGGCGATCGGGATGAACTCGGCCGGACCGATGGCACCCCGAACCGGATGGGTCCATCGCGCCAGCGCCTCGACGCTGCGCAGCACACCGGCGCTGTCGAAGATGGGTTGGTAAGCCAGCGTCAGGCCTTGTGTCGCGATGGCCTCGCGCAGATCGGCCTGCAGGCGCGCCCGTTCGCGCAGGCCCTCGCCCAAAGCCGGGGTGTAGTCGGCGAAGGCGTTCTTGCCGTTGCGCTTCGCCTCGTAAAGGGCCACATCGCTGCATTGCATCGCCTCTGCGGCGGTTTTCGCGTCGGCCGGAAGCCGCGACACCCCGATCGAGACCTTGATCGCCAGCTGTGTCCCGGCAATGCAGGCGCCAGGCAGCTTGGCGATGATCTCGCGCGCCACGCGCCGGCCGATCTCATCGGAACGAGGGCCGGTCAGCAGGACCGCGAACTCGTCGCCGCCCAGACGCGCCACCATGTCGTCTTCGCGCACCAAGGCCCGCAGCTCGGTCGCCACTGTTCTGAGCGCGTCGTCCCCAGTCGCATGTCCGCATGTGTCGTTGATCTGCTTGAAATCGTCCACGTCGAGGCAGAGCAGCGTGACCGGCAAGCCGTGGTCCCGTGCGCCCTTGGCCGCCAACTCGAGCGCATTGGAAAAGGTCGCCCGGTTCGCCAACCCCGTCAGCGCGTCGTGGTGGGCCAGGTAGCGCGTTCGCTCTTCGGCGTCCCGCACTGCCGCACGCATTCGCCGTGAGATGAGCTGGGTGAACGTCGTGGCGCCGAGCATCACCACCAGCAGCGCCGCCACCAGCGATCCGAGCGTCGACCACAGCTCACCGCGATCGGCAGAGATCTTCAGCGTGGCCACCTCGGCGCCGTTGGCGAGGACGGGAACCGTCACCTGGACCTGACCACCGTAGCGCTGCAGCCAGCTGCGCAAGGCGTTGTCCCGCTTGTAGGCGGCCAAGGCGGTGCCGTCCGACCGCTGCAATCTCACTGCGGACACATCGGCAACACCGCGAAACGCCTGCAGCGACTCGGTCGCGTCTCTGGCGCTGTCGAAGACGGCCGCCGCGCTGACCGAATGGGCCACGATCCCGGCGTGGATGCGCAGCGCCCGTTCGTGGCTGTGGTCGAGGTAGATGTACTCCACCACGGCCAACAGGCCGGCGGTCAACAGCATGGCAATGGCCAGTGGTCGCACTTGCGAGCCGGGACGAGATCGGTGCCACGATTCCTGTTGGCGGGGGGCTGAGTGTCCAAGTGCCATGGTCAGTCTTGCTGTACGAACCGCGCCAGACGAAGCAGGCGCGTGTCGATGTCCAGGCCGTCCTCTCTGGCAGCCTTGAGGTTGACGTCGAAGACGACGCGACCCAGTTCAATCTCGACGTTGACCATCACGTCGTCCTTCAAGCCACCGGGCACGTCGCCGACGCGAAGCAAGCCGTGCCGGCGCTGCGCCATCGGGGCGCGCTCGTTCGAGCCGACCAGAGCCACGTTGCACTGCTTCGATGGATCACTCGGGCCTCGCCGAAGCTGCAGCCGATGGCCGTTGATCATCTGGCCGTCCTGATGTGCGATCGCAGTTGCCAGCGGGTGGTCCTCGGCCAGGCACATGACAAGCGTCTGGCCAGGTTGAAGCAAGGCCACGGGCCACTGCGCAAACAGCAAGGCGCGAACAATGACCTTGGCTTTCAGCTCCTGGGCAGGCACGTCGGCACGAACGGCCGGATGTACACCGGCGATACCGCCAAGCGCGGCCACGCAGCACCAGCTGCGCAGCGCGAGCAACCTGGCCAACCGTGTCATCACGCCTTGCACCACCTTAGAACTGCGCCCGCCACTCGAGCGTCAGCGAACGCCCCTGGCGCGGCACGCGCAGCAGGTCGTTGCTGCTCGACGCCGGGTCGTAGGTCTTGCTGTCGGCCACGTTGCGCACGATCAAGGCGATCGACTGACCGTGCGTGAGCACGCGACGCAGCAAGGCGTCGGCCGTCGCGAACGAGGCCACATCGGCGCGCAGGCCGTCGCGCTGCGCCATCGCCAGCCACTGCACGCCGATGGACCAGTTGTCGTCGAGCGGCCCAAGCAGATGGCCTTTGAAAAGCCAGCGGGGCGAGTTGAACGCCGCGGCGCGCTTGCTCGACATGTCGGCCAGGCTCAAGCTCGCACGCCACTGCCAGCCGCCGGGCTCGCGGTGCTCCACATCCAGATCGACGCCGCGCAGCAGCGCACTTGAGACGTTCTCGTAGTGAGAGATTTCGTCGTCCAGCGGCACGAAGTCGATCAGGTCGTCCATCCGGTAGACATAGCCGCCGAGCGACAAACGGGTGGCCTCGCCGATCGAGCGCTCCCAGGCCAGCTCGATGGTCGTGATGCGCTCCGGCCGCAGCGTGGGATTGGCGACCTGCGTGATGCCACCGTCCTCGTAGTAACGCTCGCTGAGATTGGGAGCACGGAAGGCGCGCCCCAGCATCAGCTTGAGCGCTTCAAATGGCCCGGCCCGGTGAACCAGCGCGAGCCGAGGCGAGAC
>Ga0307515_10022148_pt1 | contig 11215 bp, 4 predicted proteins | sample 17_EM_MG_FD_194513 | JGI IMG/M metagenome (GOLD analysis project Ga0307515, IMG submission 194513) | Populus trichocarpa ectomycorrhiza microbial communities from riparian zone in the Pacific Northwest, United States - 17_EM | ecosystem: Host-associated > Plants > Roots > Unclassified | place... | reverse complement strand
TACTAAAGAAAAATAGTAAACTAAGGCTGTATATTAACTATAGACAGTTAAATAGCATTACTAGGAAGGATAGGTATCTTTTACTCTTAATTAGCGAAATCTAAGATAGGATAGGTAATGCGTAAATCTTTACGAAGATAGATCTAAGATAGGCATACTATTAGATTAGAATTAAGGAAGGCAATAAATAAAAGGCAGCCTTTAGGTTAAAGAAAGGACTATATAAACTATTAGTTATATAATTTAGGCTTATAAACGCACTAGTAACGTTTTAAAAGCAAATTAACAATATATTAGGAGAACACTTAGATAAATTTATTATAGTATATTTTAATATTATTATTATCTACTTAATAACTAAGGAAGAATATAGAGAATATATTAAATAGGTCTTAAAGAGACTATAAGAGGAATAGATGCTAGTAGCAATTAAGAAATACAAGTTCTTTACTAGGAAAACCAATTTTATTAGATTTATTATTAAACTAGGCTAACTTAGTATAGATCTAAAGAAGATTAAGGCTATAGTAAATTAGTAGGAACTAGAAAACGTTATATAGTTAAAATCGTTTTTAGGGTTTTACAATTACTATAGAAGGTTTATAGCGCAATAGTTAAAAGATATTAAGCTATTTACGCGGTTAATAAAGAAAGAAGAACTATAGATATAAGGAAAGGAGCAATAAGAACTATTTAAGAAAGTTAAAGAGTTATTTACCTAGGAGCTAGTTCTTAAGATCTATTAACTAAGACTAAAAACGGTTATAGAAATAGATATATTAGACTTTATACTAGGGGCATACTTTATATAAAGATATTTAAATAGATGGCACCTAGTAGCATACTATAGTTAGAAGATAATACTACTAAAGTTAAACTATAACATTTACAATAAGGAGTTATTAGGTATAGTTATAGTATTAAAGAAATAAAGAGCATTTTTATAAGGTATAGAGAAACTATTTATAGTTAAGATAGATTATAAGAACCTAACGGAATTCCTAATAATAAAGGAACTTAACTAAAGATAGGTTAGATGGGCAGAGATACTTATAGAATACTATTTTAGGATTTAATATACTAAGGGTATAGATAATATAAGGGCAGATACTCTAAGTTAAAAAGCTAAACTATAAAATAATAAGAAGCCATTAAGGGCTTTATTGCGAAGAGATATAGATAAATTAATTAGATATAATTATCCGAAAATTATAGCAACTTAAGAAGAACTAGAGAAAGTTTATAAGTTACTAGAAAGCTTTTAGGTATAAAGAATTCTAGAGGTATAGCTAGAAGATCTATAGATAGATATATATAAAAACTAAGAAATAAAGTATATCCTAAGAAGCATAGCAGAATACTTTATAGAAGATTTTTATAAGGGACTAACTTAAGGATATAATGGAGCTATGGGCTTAGTGTTAAGACTCTAAGAGGAGTATATTATTAATAGAATTTGGAACCTAGCATAAAAGGTTATAAGAGAATATTTAGATTACTAAAGGAATAAACTAATAAGGTATAAGCTATATGGAGGGCTATAACCTATTAAAATACTAGAGAGACTATAGGAGGTTATATTATGGGACTTTATTATAAAGTTGCTAAAATTAAAAGATCCTATTACTGGATAAGATTATAACGTAATCTTAGTAATAGTAAATAAGCTTATAAAGTGGGGATACTTTATAGCGTGTATAGAAGAAATATTAGTAGAAGATGTCGCTAGAATCTATATTAAAGAAGTGTTTATAAGATATAGAGTACTAAGTAAAATTATATTGGATAGAAATCTAAGATTTATAGCAGTATTTTGGGAGGTATTTTTAGCGGAGTAAGGAGTTTAAGCAGTAACTTTTACCGTATATTATTTGTAAACAGGCGGTTAAATAGAAAAACTAAATTAGACATTAGAGCAGTATCTAAGGTACTATATTAATTACGCACAGAATAATTAGGTATTATTATTACTAATTATATAGTTTATATATAATATAACACTATAAAAAGGAATAGGTATATTACTATTTAAGGCGAATTATAGATATAAGCTAAGGATATTATTATTATTACGTTAAGTAAAGAAGATAAGTAGTATAGCTAAGTAAAGGATAGAGATATTAATAAATCTTTATAAGAACCTTATGGAAATAGCTAAAGTAGTATAGCAGAGAATAAAGAAATACTATAATGCTAAGAGATCTAAGGGACTAGATCTTAAGGAGGGAGATAAAGTATAGCTACTATATAAAAATTTTAAGAGTTAACGACTAAGTAAGAAGTTGGACTACGTTAGACTAAGACCTTTTAAAATTACGTAGAGAATTTTACCGGTTACGTTTAAGTTAAACCTACTAGCTAAAATAAAAATCTACCCTATATAGTATATTGCAATGCTAGAGCTAGTATACGGGAATATTAAGCTACTAGTTTACAAAGCAGACATATATAGAGGACGAGAAGAAGATAAATAGTAAGTTTTAAAGATTGTTAGTTATAAGGACGTTAACAATAAAATATAGTATAAGGTTAAGTGGATAGGCTATAATAAGACTACCTAGGAACTACTAGAAAATTTAAAAAAACGCTATAGGAAAGGTATAGGAGTATTAGAAGAAAATAGGTTAGGTAATATTAATAAAGAAGGATCGCTAAAGAATGAGTTACCTAAGGGGGACCTAGGAAGAGCGACTGCTAAACTACTTAGAGTTGTTTCTTTTATAGGAAGAAAGTCGGTTCTCTTATTACTAAGTTTCTATAGACCTTATTCTATAAGCTTTTACTCCTTAAAATAAACTTTCTTACGAACTTTCTTAAGACGGAGGAGATAAGTAGATGTAGTAATACGGGCCTTTAGAGCCTTCTACTCTATATCCTAAAAACGTTCTAACTTAGTAAGGGCTTAAGTTAGCTTACTATTAAGCTTCGCAGTAGTAGATTAAATACAAAACCCTATAATAAATTACTTAGGGAATTTGCAGACTATTAAGAGTTATAGGACGCGTATACTTAGCGTTAAAGATAGAGCGAACGTTATAGGATAAACGAATATTTGCTTTAGTGTACTCTAAATAAATACTAGCGTCTATATGTTGCTTGGCAGTGTCTATCTCAGTAACGCATAATGCTAAGACCTCCTGTAATATTCGCGAATATTAAACGCAGTCACTACGTAGCTAATTCGCTTTTTAATATTATTAAACTTATTAATATTCATTATTTATTCGTTTAAGAATTATTTTATAACCGCTTATAACCAACTAGGATATCTATATACGTATATAATCCTAACAAGCAAACCCATCCGGACGACCTACCTTAACTACACCATCGTCTACAACCGTTACACCCTCCTCTATTAGTCCTATAATGCCGTCCAAAGCTAATATACACGCCACTACTGTAAAAGAGCGTAAAATTGCTAAAGAGTAAAGGGAACAAGCCCGAGATAAAAGGAAGATTTAGAAGTATAAGAAAGAGCGCAAAGCCCGCTAAGTAGAGGAGGCTCGCCAGTATAAATACCACCAGGCTCGAATAGCTTAATTATAGTTAGGCTTGGCCGCTTCGGCCTTATAAGCTACCGCAATAGCTGCTACAGCTAATAACCTTAGTAAGCCTCTCCCTTTTAGCATAAAGTTGCTTAAACTCCGCCTTCCTGGCGTTATAAAAAGGGATTACCTAGACATTTTTAAGGGCACCTTCGATCTAGTAAACCTCGCCCGTTTTTAAGTCTATACTACTTAAATTAAGATCGCCAATAAGATATAGATTAAAAACGGCACTCTAGTTATAAGGAAGGTAAAGGTAAATAGGAAGCTATTTATAGAGAAAGGCATCTGGTTTAAAGGCTTTATAAACTATATAGTTATCGCTAGCACCCTCTATATATACCTGCCGGACCTTATTACTAGTATACTTCTCTAGATAAATATAATTCGCACCTTATTGACCTAGTATATCTAGGTAAGTTGCATACTTAATCTAGCACTCGACTATTATACCTTTATAATAACTAATAGCCAACTAGAGCCCGCTAATTAGCAAATACTAGCCTAGTATACAGCGCTATACCTTATAATATCTAGTACCATCAGCTTCGCCGCCTTAAAGAGACCTAGGTTAGATACCTCCTATACCTCTAATACCTACCGCAGGTTTAATACTAAAGGCTGCAATAATATACCTTACAGATACCTATATAAGTACTTAAAGTATAGTAAAGATTACGCTGTATTATCTAAATCTTGCGCCTAGGAATAGTAAGGCGAACCTTATAAAGTAGGGTCTAGCCTAACTATAATATTAACTTTAATTATACGCCTAGGACCTAGGCCTAATACGTTACTATTATTCCCTACCTTTATAAAGGTAAAGGCTCTCTACCACTCTCTATTACCCCTAAGGATCTTAGTATAGCACTCCCTTCTATCTAACTACCTAGGTAATCTACTAGCTATTTTAGTAAGTATCCTAACTTATAGCTATAAGATAAGAGCCGAATCTATTCCTACTATAAGATCTTATAGGAACTATAACTCCTCTTAGGATAACGCCAACCTTATCTCTAAGAAAATAGTATTAGACCTTATAAAAGGATATATTAGAATTGCGATAGAACCTATTATAGTCTTACCTCTTAGCCTAGTGCCAAAATCGGATAGAGGATACCGCCGAATTTATAATCTCTCCTTCTTACTAGCATCTTTAGTTAATAACGTAATCCTAAAAGAATATAGAGCACTGGTATACACTATAGTTACCGCTATTTAGGCCTACGTTATTTCTACAGGCCGTGGATATCTGCTGCTTAAGAGAGATATTAAAGATGCGTTCCGTATAGTCCCCCTATCCTATAGGGTAAGAACATTAATAGGCTTCTCCTAGGAAGGTGTCACCTACTAGGAATACTGCCTATCTTTTAGTCTTTAAACTGCGCCACTTATATTTAACCTCTTCGCGGAAGGCCTATACTAGATACTCTATTTATAACTACTTTATAAGGTAGAACACTACCTAAATAACTTTATCTTTATCCTTGCTAACCCAAATAACTTAGTGGCTATTACCTAGACCTATATCTCTATTACTAACTCCCTGGGTATCCCTTAAAATAACTCTAAGGATATAGTAGGAACTGTTATTAAGGTTCTAGGATACACTATTAACACTATATAAATGCAAACTTGATTATTACCACAGAAACAATTACGCGCTATTAAGGAGGTTACTACCGCACTCTAATACGGCTTACTGTCGTTCCTTTAAGCCTAGCAGCTCGCGGGCTACCTTATATAGTGTGCCCACGTAATTAGGCTTAGTTAATCTTACTCTAAATCCCTCTAGATCTTTATTACTACTTAGCTAAAGACTCTAGTAAATAAGCATAAACCTAGGCGATTTAGTACTAAGTTACGAAGTGACTTATATATCTAGCTTAACCTACTTACTATAAGTAATGGGGTATTATTCTTTAACGATGTTAAGTGTACCTATATTTATCTCTTTACTAACGCCTCTACTCGGTTTAGGTATGGCGGCTTTTACTTCTTTAAGGAATTTAAATATAAGGATAACTAATAGTGGTATACCGCTAACCTCCCTTAATTTTAGGCGTTTAGTATATTACCTAAGCCTAGTTAATAAGTAGACTATATTAATCTAAAGGAGATATATACTATTGCTTACGCATTTAATCTATAGTCTACTAACTGGCAGTATAGCGCGCTATCTATTTACACCGATAGCATGGTGGTTTACTATAGTATTAAAAAGATTGTTATCCGCGGCGTAGCAAACAAATCACTCCGTAAAATCTTGCTGGCTGCTATAGCTTATAATATTACACTATCTACAAAGTGGATCCCAGGTGATTTAAATAGCTTAGCCAATACACTATCTTAATTCTAGGCCGTGGCTATCTATTAGTTCTGCCTATACTAGGCCCTTAATTTACTACTACTAAAGCTAATAAGTTTTTAACTAGGTACCGGAAACCTAATAAACTACTTATAACCGCCTATAAACTTTAAAGATAATGTTAACGCGCCATTTAACCTCTACGCGCTCCTTCTCTGGCATGGCCTTGCGCTAGTAACCCGTAGGAACTATTCCTTAGTAGTTAATAGCTGGGAGTTATACTGTGTACTTAAAGGAGTCTCTCCCTACCCAGCTAAGCCGCGTAAACTAGGCGAATAGATTACTTACCGCGCGTTCGGTACCTTCTAGCCACAAATAGGTAGGCTTAAGGCCAAAACCTTATAAGCCTACGTCTCCGTAATTTGCTCGCGTCACGTAGATTACAGCATCTTAATTACAGCATTTAAGGATCCTATAGTATACCAATTACTTACTAAAGCAGCCGCTATCTCTCCCTTAGTAAAGAAGGATAAGTAGCCCATTACTAGGGATATTCTAGCCCAGGTAGTAACACACGGCCTATTGCTACTAGATGTTAATACTAATGCCGCATTTACCCTCGCATTTGCTAGATTTCTACAGATGGGCGAGATTACGTATACTATAGCGGAATTTAAGAACCGAACGACTTTCCTAGCGAAAAAGGCTACCCGACGCAATATCACCTTTACGCCTAGTAGGATGATATTCTACCTTAAATAGAGTAAAGCCAATAAGTAACACTAGGGCGTTAATATCGCCATTACGGCGGTAGGCGGCCTATTATACCTAGTCGCTGCTATAATAAAGCTGTTTAATAGGGACCCCTAACCCCTTAACTCCCCCTTATTTAGTCTTAATGGAAAACCCTTTACCTCTTTAGGGGTTCGCAAGATCCTTTCCTCCCGCCTAGTAACCGCTAGAATTAACCTAAGTAGCTACTTAAACCACTCCTTCTGCTAGGGCACTACCCAGTTCGCTAAAGATTTAAGGTGTTTATATTAGCAAATTCAGCAACTAGGTTAGTAGTTATTAGAAGCCTTTCGCCTATATATTAAGACTAAGACCACTAACCTCCGTCGCCTTAACTCTTACTTCTAGCGTAATATACTGCTCTTAGCATAAGGATCGCTAGCTAGATATTAAGATTGCTACTAAGGCGCTAGTAGTAAGCGAGCTAATAGCAATTTTCTATACCGGGCATAGAAAATCCTAATTGGTTGGCTTATAAGTTAGGGTTAACAGAATATAGCAGAATGCAACAATGTGGCAGAATATAGCAGAATGCGGTAATGTAGCAGAATATAGCAGAATACAGCAAAATGCGGTAATGTCTTATTAGGCGTAGGAGCTTCGCTTAGGGATATCTGGTCACTTTAGGGCAAATCCTTAGCAGATTTAAGTGCTAGGTACTAGCAAAACTACTAAGAACTAGCTCTAGAGTGACCTTATAGCCCTGCGTCTCCCAATTATATAGTTAAAATTAATATCCCCTTACGTGACTGCGATAGATAGATACTAGCGTCTATATATTACTTGGCAGTGTCTATTTTAGCAACGCATAATGCTAAGACCTCCTGCAATATTCGCGAATATTAAACGCAGTCACTATATAGCTAATTTGCTTTTCCTACCCACCATCCCTTGCACTCAGTATGTATTATATATAGATAGCGCTTTAAGGCAATTCTTTAGCAGGTGCTAGGAACTAGCAAAACCACTAAGAACCTGCCTTAGTGCGACTACTACAGTTAGATAGTCTTGCAGCTATAGGCTTGCGGTCAGGGACATCTAGTCACTTTAGGGCAAATCCTTAGCAGATTTAAGTGCTAGGTACTAGCAAAACTACTAAGAACTAGCCCTAAAGTGACCTTATAGCCCTACGTCTCCCAATTATACAATTAAAATTAATATCCCCTTACGTAACTGCGATAGATAGAAGGAAGGTTGCTAAGATAAAGGACTCGCTAGTATAATATAAACTAACCCCTCTTTTAAGTAATGAGAATATGGAGATAATATTATTTTACTAAGTAATAATATAGCAGTAACAGTGCGGGCACAATATTACGCTTATAAAAAAGAAGATGCTTTAGGTATAATAAGTAACAATATTAACCAAATTAATTAGATAGATATTTATCACGTGTCTATACATTGCTTAGCCGAAAACCCTACAACTCAGGTATTCAACCAGATGTTCAACACGGTCAACAGCATCATCGCTTGCAACTGCACTCAATAGGTCATTCTTTTCATCATAGATTGCTTGCGATTAGTGTTCTGAGTGGCCTACATAATTTATTAAGGCCTATAACCGACTTTCTAGCCAATAGCACCCGCTTAAAAACTCCTCGCTCAACCGCCCTATTATCTACCTCCTTATCTACTATCCTATCTACCAAACACACCATAGTTTCATCTTTAGAAGAAGAAAGAGCTAGAAAATAAGACGAGAGGGCCTAATAACTCCATAACCTAGAGATCCAAAAGAGAGAGCAGGAGAAACAGGCACAGATCCAAAAGACGGAATAGGAGGAACAGGCACGGATCCGAAAGACGGAATAGGAAAAGAAGTTTTACCAGGTAAGGCTAGCCGCTCTAAAGCAGCCTACTCTACTAGAGCACCCCTCTACCGCCAAGGCGAACGAACCAGGTGAGTCCTATAACCTGCTGGAAGGCTCAGGCACGCTTAAGCTCAACCTCCCTAGCCTAGCCAGAAGAGACCTCTACGATATATGGAAAGGATCCTTCCGCCTAGAGAATCTAGCACGTCTATGGGTACACTCTGGCCGCCTAGACCTCTCTAATATGGCTACTATCAAAAACGGAAAACTTATTTTAAAGAGACCTATTACTAGCCGCAAGGTCTACAAGAATAAGGAGGTCTGGTTTACTGGGTTTACAAACTATATAGTAATTATAAGCACTCTCTATATATACCCAACCAACCTCCATATAAGGATATTGCTCTAGATAAATAAGATCCGCAACTACTCTATAACCTATAACTGGACCTCCATCCTAGACCTCGCACTTAACTACTATAGGTACGTCATAGATCGCAATTAGCTTAAGCCTAGTAACTAAGACATACCTACCTAGTTTAAGGCCCCATACTGCCGGGCGGCTAATATAAAGGCATAGAGCCAGGGGCTTAAAGTCCGTAGTATAGCATTAAAGAGATCGCAAAAGAATACCTCCCCTCCCCCTACCTCTAATAAGCCCTGTTACAGCTAAAATAACCAGCAGGCTTATAGAGATAATCTATGTCGTTACTGCCATATATGCTCTAAATGCGACAAAGACCACCCATTAAAGTCGTGCCCTAGGTAGCTTACCGCCGTAAGTAGTTAGACCTAGGATTTGATGGTGGATAAAGATATATTCCTAGGTTTAACCATCCAGATAGACCTGCCACAGGCGCTAAGGCTTTAAGGCAGGCCTAATTCAGTACCTCTTTTTAAAACTTACTTATAAACGACTTTTCTGGCCGACTCACCATTACCCCTAAGGCCTTTCGCTTAGAGCACGCTTCTTTATAAGTACCCTAGAAATCTCCCAGCAATTTTATAAGGCATCCTTACCTACGGGGTAGAGATAGGTACCTCATTACCTATGCTATCTAGTGTCTGCAAAAACTACCTCTCCTTATGCGATAACGAAGACCTTATCTCTAAAAAGATTATTATCAACCTAGCCCTAGGCCGTATACAGGCCACCGACTCTACAGTTACCTTACCCCTAGGCCTAGTGCCTAAGGCAGATAGCGGCTTCCGCCGTATTCACAACCTCTCCTTACCTAAGGGATCCTTAGTTAATAACTCTATTAACCCAGCCTAGGCAACACTACACTATACCCGGGTAGAGACTATACTAGCATACGTAATTATAGCTGATAGGGGCTGCTACCTAGTTAAATAAGACATTAGAGATGCCTTCCAGATCGTGCCCATCTTAGTGCGGTCGCATTACCTACTCGGCTTTATTTGGAAGGGAGTCACATACGTCAAATACTGTCTGCCATTTGGCTTACGAACAGCCCCATTTCTCTTTAACTTATTCGCTAAAGGCCTCCACTAAATCCTAGCACAACAGATCAACTCTGCTATTAAGCACTACCTTAATAATTTTATATTTGTGGTCAAGTGTCTAACTATGCTGCCATTACTAAGGGAGGTATACCTCTCGGTTACCGACCAGCTAGGGGTACCCCGAAATAATACTAAAAATATTAAAGGTATAGAGGCTAAAGTACTAGGTTATACAATTAACACCGCGGCAATAGAGATGAAACTCTTACTAGTTAAGCAATAGAAAGCTATTAATTAGGTAACCGAAGCTCTTTAGATAGGCTGGCTATTATTACAGTAAGCCTAATAACTGGCGGGCCGCCTAGCATAGTGTGCAAAAGTTATCCGCCTTGGGCGCTTATACTCTTACTCCTTATAGGACTTCATAACAAAATGGCCTATTAGGCTATCGAGATATACGCACTAGCGCCTCCCCCTAGAGCTTAAGGAAGACCTTAACCTCTGGCTTAAGGTTCTCATATTAAGTAACGGTGTACTGTTTTTTAATAACAAAGAGAGGCTATAGTTTCACTTATTTACCAACGCCTTATCGCTTAAAGGCTATAGAGGCTTCTACTTTAGCGGAGAGAATGGCTACTAGCCTAATTACGTGGCTTCCCTGCCCTAGGCCCAGGCTTTTAGCTATTACCCCCTACTAGACTAGGCGGATAACTATATTAACCTAAAAAAAATACATGCTATTGCAGAGGCATTTAAAAGGTGGTTATTAGTATAGCGGCACAGGTCTCTTTATATTTATACAGACAATATAGTTGCTTATAGCGGCATCCAGAATGATATTATAAAAGGTTCTAAAAACCGATTACTCTAAGAGATACTTATATCCTTAATAACAAATGATATTACTATAACGACCACATAGGTCTCTAGCGCCAACAATAGGCTTACTAATGCTCTCTCGCGATTTAACCATAAGAAATTATTATTAATGTGCCCCAAGTAGCAAATAAATAACGGCTTCTTACCGGACAAATAACGACTATATAGGTCTCCAGCGCCAAATAGGCTTGCTAATATTCTCTCGCAATTTAACCGCGAGAAATTATTATTAATATACCCTAAGTGGCAAATAAATAACGGCTTTTTACCAGATAAATAACAACTATATAGGTCTCTAGCGCCAAATGGGCTTGCTAATATTCTCTCGCGATTTAACCGTAAGAAATTATTATTAATGTGCCCTAAGTGGCAAATAAATAACGGCTTCTTGCTAGAAAAATAATACC
>Ga0307515_10022147_pt1 | contig 11215 bp, 10 predicted proteins | sample 17_EM_MG_FD_194513 | JGI IMG/M metagenome (GOLD analysis project Ga0307515, IMG submission 194513) | Populus trichocarpa ectomycorrhiza microbial communities from riparian zone in the Pacific Northwest, United States - 17_EM | ecosystem: Host-associated > Plants > Roots > Unclassified | place... | reverse complement strand
CCGCGGCGATGCTCTCGCGCCGCTGCTCGACGCGGTCACCGGCCGGACGCTGGTGGCCGGCCCGCACGACCCCGAGTTGCTGCCGGGCGACGCGACGCTGCTGCTCCGCGGCCTGGTCGACGCGGAGAGGCTCGCGGATCGGTTCCCCGTGCTGTGCGGCGGCCCCGGCAAGCTGGCCGCCGGCCCGCCCTGGGACACCGTCGTGGCGCTCGACGGGCTGGACCGGCTCGGCTCGGCGGAAGATCCCCAGCTGCCTTGGAACGAGGCGTTCGAGCAGTTGCTGGCGGCGCTGCGGCCCGGCGGCACGCTGCTGCTCGGGATGGAGAACTTCCTGGGGCTGCACCGGCTGGTCGCCCGGCCCGGCGCGCCGAGTGATTCGGACTGGACCCCGGTGGCGGCGTACGACGAGACCCGCCCGGCCGGGCTCGCCGCGGTCCGGGCCCGGCTGCACACCGCCGGCCTGACCATCTCGCGGACCTACGTGGCCTTCCCGTCCCCGGTCACCCCGGCCGTCCTGCTCGAGGCGGACCTGCTCGCCGACCGGGACCGGCGCGGCTACGTCGAGGCCGTGCTGAGCGGCGCCGGCGCACCCGTGGACGACGTGCTGACCGACCCGCGCCGGCTGGCGATCGACGCGGTCCGGCACGGCATGGCCGCCGACCTGGCCCCCGGCTGGATCTTCGTCGCCCACAAGAGCCCCGCCCCGGCCCCCAGCGACGCCCAGCCCGGCGACACCCGGCCCGCCGACACCCGGCCCGCCGACAACGCGGCCGGCGACGCCCCGTCCGGGCGCACGCTAGAAGATCTTCTGCTCTGTGCCGCCCTCGAGCGCGACCTGCCCGCCCTGCGCATCCTGCTCGCGGCCTGGCAATCCAGCCCCGAGGCGGGCGTCCCGGCCGGTCAGCTGCTCGTCACCCCGGACCGGCGCCACCTCCCCCTCGCCCCGGCCGGAACGCCGGAAGCCGCCTTGCACGCCTTCGCCGTGGCGGTGCTCTCCGGCGGCTTCGCGCACCCCTGGCCCGCCCCGGCCGGCCCGGCCGACCTGACCCGCACCCTGGCCGCGATGGCCGGCGCCGAGCTGGACCCGGCCGCGATCCCGGCGCAGCCGCCCCGGCCGTCGCTGCGGGACCTGCTCGCCGACCTGGACCGGCTGACCCGGGAGCTGGCCCAGGCCCGGGCCCGGCACGACTTCTACGAGCGGACGATCGCCGACCGGGACCTGGCGCTGCGCCAGGCCCGCCAGATAAACGCCCTGCTCAGCACGACCAAACCGGCCCGCGCCCTGCTGGCCACCGCCCGCTGGACCGTGCGCCGGATCCGCCGCTAGAGCGCAACCGGCCCGCCGCTGTGGTTGGGTGTCGGTGGTCGGCGTGGTTCGAGCGGGGCGTAGGGAGGCGAGCTTGTGCTGAAGCAGGTCGCGGAGGGTGTGCTGGTCCACGAGAGCGAGTTCTGCCAGAGCAACGCCGTCGTCGTGCGGGGCCGGGGTGGCGTGCTGCTCATCGACGCCGGGGTGCTGGGCGACGAACTGGCCTGCCTCGCGAACGACCTGTCCGATTCGGGCCAGACCGTGGTGGTGGGCTTCTCCACCCATCCGCACTGGGATCATCTGTTGTGGCACCCCGGGCTCGGGGCGGCGCCCCGCTACGGCACGGCCCGCTGCGCGGACACCGTCAGGGACCGGCTGGCGAACGGGATCGACGCACGCCGGTTCGGCATCCCCGACGAGGTGCCGCTGGACCTGCTCGGCCAGATCACCGGCCTGCCCGCGGACGCTGGGCGAATTCCGTGGGACGGCCCCGAGGTCCGGATCATCGAGCATCAGGCGCATGCCCCGGGCCATGCGGCGCTGTTGATCGCGGAGCGCGGCGTGCTCGTCGCCGGCGACATGCTTTCCGACGTCCTGATCCCGATGCTCGATCTGTTCGGCACCGCCGACCCGATCGAGGATTACCTCGCCGCGCTGCGGCTGCTCGACGCCGTGGCAGCCGATGTCGATGTCGTCGTCCCCGGCCACGGGTCCGTCGGCGGAGCCGATCAGGCACGCGCTCGGATCGAGCAGGACCGGGCGTACGTGCTCGCCTTGCGCGACGGCGACGATCCCGTCGACCCGCGGGTCGGCCCGTCCGCCAAGCCCGGCTGGGAGTGGGTGGCCGGCGTGCAAGAACGGCAACTCCAGCGCCTCGCCCAGGGAAGCTAGCGCGAGAGCGCGACCTCGTCGTAGAGGCGCTCCAGCTGCCGGCTCTGCCGGTCCAGGTCGAAGTGGGCCGACACGTGGGCGCGGGCCTGCTCGCCGAGCCCGCGCCGGAGCGCGTCGTCGCCGAGCAGCCGGCCGATGTTCGAGGCCAGCACGGCCGCGTCGCCCTCGGGGCCGAGCAGGCCGGTCGAGCCGTCGACGACGGCCTCGGGGATGCCGCTGTGCCGGGTGGACACCGTCGGCACGCCCAGCGCGGCGGCCTCCAGGATCGTGGTCGGCAGGCCCTCGGCGTCGCCGTCCGGGGCGGTCTTGGACGGCGCCACGAACACCCGCGTGCGGGCCAGTTCGCGGGCGACCGTCGCCGGGTCGCGGACGCCCAGGAAGGTCGCGTCGACGCCGATGAACTTCGCGTACGCCCGCATCTCGTCCTCGAGCGGCCCGGATCCGATCAGCAGGGCGCGCGGGCGGTCCAGCAGGGCCAGGGCGGTGATCAGGTCCTCGACGCCCTTCTTCGCGACGAACCGGCCGACGAACGCGACGTCCCAGTGCGGCTCGACCGGGGCGGTGGCGCTCGGGATCCGGACGCCGGTGTGGTGCACCCGGACCTTCGCCGGGTCGGCCCCGCGCAGCAGCGCCTTCTCCCGGATGTGCTCGCTGACCGCCAGGATCACCGTGGCCCGGTCGAAGACCGCGCGCAGGTTGCGCCGGTAGCGCAGGCCCTTCAGCCCGGGTGTGTCGGGCTGCCGGGTGACGTCGTGGCCGTGCACGGTGACGATCAGCGGCAGGCCCAGTTCGGCCGCCGAGCCGCTGATCAGCCAGCCGTCGCCGCCGAAGTGGGCGTGCACCAGCCGCGGCCGCAGCCGGGCGAGCAGCGAGCGCAGCCGGGGCGAGTCGCCGGTCAGCCGCAGCCGCAGGAACGCCCGCCGGCCCTCCGGCGTGTCCGGGAACGCGATCAGGTCGGACTCGTCCGCGAGCTGCGAGTGGACCTTGGTCGCGCCCAGGAACGCGGGCTGCCAGCCGCGCAGCGCCTCGCCGTGGTTGCGGATGAACGTTTCGGACCCGGCGAGCATCGCGCTGCGCCAGATCACCACCGAGCGGCTATCCGGCACGGCGTCCCAGGATCCGGTCCCGCAGCCGGTGCCGCAATTCGGGCGGCAGCGCCCAAATCTGCAGGTAGGTCACGTAGTCGAGGACGCCGGGCCGGCCGTAGCCACGGGCCTCACGGAGGATCTCGCGGAACACCGCACCGCTGCGGGTGGGTGCGGCCATCGAGCTGAGCACGCTCATAGTGAAGGCAGCGTACGCCCGTGGCGTGAAGAGCTCTCGACTGCGCCGCAGCCAGGCCAGCTGCTCCTGCCAGGGCGTCTCGAGGCTGATCCGTTCGCGGTCCTCGTCCTGGTGCCAGACGACCAGCGGCTGCTCCGCCACGATCAGGTCGACGTCGTCGTGCCGGACCGCCCGCAGGGTCCAGTCCAGCTCCTGCTGGCGGCGCAGCCCGACGGTGAACGGGACCCGGGCGAACAGCTCGCTCGGGGCCAGGATCGTCGAGGTCTGGATGAAGCCGTCGCCGTGGAACAACCCGCGCCGCACGGTGAAGTATTCGCTCAGCGGCTCGCCGTCGGCGGGCAGCCGGCGCGGGATCACGTATTCGGCGCGCGGGGTGCGGTTGACCAGCCGGCTGGCCACTACCGGGGTGGCCACCCGGGCCTCGCCGGCGAGCTTGAGCTGCACGGCGAGCTTCTCGGGCAGCCACTCGTCATCGTCGTCGAGCAGCGCCGTCCACCGGCCCCGGGCCGCGCCGGCGCCGACGTTGCGGGCGTTCGGCGCGCCGCCCTTCTCGCCCAGCACGATCACCCGGAGCCGGTCGTCGCCGAGCCCGGCCAGCGCCGCGCGGGTCTCGTCGTCGGGGCCGTCGACGACGACCACGACCTCGAAGTCGGTGAACGTCTGCGCCAGCACACTGCCGACGGCCCGGGTCACCAGCTCGGGGCGGAACCGGGTGGGGATCACCACGGTGACCTCGGGTGCGGAATTCATGCGGCGACGCTAGGGGCGCCCGGCGGCGCGCGAGTGAACGTGGTCTATCCGGCGGCTTTCGGCACGGGTACGGCTACGGCGTGCCAGATCGACGCGCAGTAGTCGGCGACGGTCCGGTCGGAGGAGAAGAAGCCGCAGCGCGCGGTGTTCAGGATGGACATCCGGGCCCAGCCGTCCGGGTCGGACCAGGCCCGCTCGACGAGGTCCTGGCAGTCCACGTACGCGCGGTAGTCGGCCAGGGTGAGGTATTCGTCGCGGCCCAGCATCGACTCGACGATCGGGGCGAACGTCTCCGGGTCGCCGTTGGAGAAGGCGCCCGCGGCGATGGCGTCGATCGCGGCCCGCAACTCCTCGTCCCGGTCGTAGTAGTCGTGCGGCCGGTAGTCGCCGCCGCGGATGCAGGCGGCCTGGTCGGCGTTGAGCCCGAAGAGGAAGAAGTTCTCCGCGCCCACCCGGTCGCGGATCTCGATGTTCGCGCCGTCCAGGGTGCCGATGGTGAGCGCGCCGTTGAGGGCGAGCTTCATGTTGCCGGTGCCCGAGGCCTCCTTGCCGGCCAGCGAGATCTGCTCGGAGAGGTCGGCGGCCGGGATGATCAGCTCGGCCTGGCCGACGTTGTAGTTCGGCGGGAAGACCACCTTCAGGTACGGCGCGACGCCCGGATCCGCGTTCACGGTGTCGCCGACCGCGTTGATCAGCCGGATGATCGCCTTCGCGCTCAGGTAGCCGGGCGCCGCCTTGCCGCTGAACAGCACCGTCCGGGGCACCGGGGTGGCGCCGTTCTTGATCCGCTGGTACTGCGTCACGACGTGCAGCAGCTTGAGCAACTGCCGCTTGTACTCGTGGAAGCGTTTGATCATGACGTCGATCAGCGCGTCGGGGTCGACGGCCAGGTCCACCTTGTTCAGCCGCTTGATCGCGCGCCACCGCTCGCGGAACGACGGGTCGCCGGCGAGGCCCTCGAGACCGACCAGCTTGTCCAGGTCCGTCAGCCAGCCGTCGCCGCCGAGCCCCTCGCTGATCAGCTCGGACAGCCGCGGGTTGGCCAGCCGCAGGAAGCGCCGGGGCGTGACGCCGTTGGTGACGTTGCGGAACTTCTCCGGCCACAGCTCGGCGAAGTCCCGCAGGGTCGTCTCGGCGAGCAGCTTGGAGTGCAGTTCGGCGACGCCGTTGGTGCAGGACGTGCCGACCACGGCGAGATGCGCCATCCGTACGCGGCGCTCCGGCCCCTCTTGAATGATCGACATCCGGCGCAACCGCTCGGCGTCACCCGGGTAGGCCGCCTCGACGTCGCGCAGGAAGAACATGTTGATCGCATAGATGATCTCGAGGTGCCGAGGCAGCAGCCGCTCGAACATCGCCACCGGCCACGTCTCGAGCGCCTCCGGCAGCAGGGTGTGGCAGGTGTACGCGAAAGTGTGCCGGGTGATCTGCCACGCGTGGTCCCAGTCCAGGCCGTGCTCGTCGACCAGCAGCCGCATCAGCTCGGGGATGGCCAGCACCGGATGGGTGTCGTTGAGCTGGATCGCGGTCTTGCCGGCGAACGCGTCCCAGTCGTCGTTGCGGAACCGGAACCGCCGGATGATGTCCCGCAGCGAGCAGGACACCAGGAAGTACTGCTGCTTGAGCCGCAGCTCGCGGCCCGGCTCGGTGCTGTCGTCGGGATAGAGCACCTTGCTGATGTTCTCCGACCGGACGACCTCCTGGACGGCCTCCGCGTACTGGCCCGCGGCGAAGCGGCTCAGGTCGAACGACTCGCGGGCGGCCCGGGCCCGCCACAGCCGGACGATGTTGACCGTGTCGGTGCCGTAGCCGGGCACCAGCATGTGGCTCGGCTCGCCGAGCACGATCTCGCCGGGGATCCAGCGCCGGCGCAGCCCCTCGACCTCCTCGGTGTGGCCGTAGAAGCCGACCGGCTGCCGGTCGTCGGGCGCCCGGAACTCCCACGGGTTGCCCTGGAACGCCCAGTCGTCGGGGCGTTCGACCTGCGCGCCGTGCTCGAAGCTCTGCTTGAAGATGCCCAGGTCGTAGCGGATGCCGTAGCCGACCGCCGGGATGTCGCCGGTGGCCAGCGAGTCGAGCAGGCAGGCGGCCAGCCGGCCGAGGCCGCCGTTGCCCAGGCCGGGCTCGACGTCCAGGGCCGCGACCTCGTCGAAGTCCTGCACGGTCGCGCGGGCCAGGTCGCCGGTGCCGGAATACAGCATGTTCTGGCCCAGCTGGCGGCCGAGCAGGTATTCCGCGCTGAAGTAGTAGACCCAGCGCGGGTTGGCCGCGTAGTGCGCCGCGGCGGTCCGGGCCCGGCGTTCGGCGAGCCGGTCCCGGACGGTGATCGCGAGCGTGTCGTACATGTCCTGGGTGCTGGCCGACTCGACCGTGGTGCCGCGCTGGTAGTAGAGGTTGCTCAGCAGGTCACGGGCGAATTCCGGCTCCGTGGTGCCGAGGGCGCGAAGGTCCATGAGAGCGATCCTCGCTTATCCGGGCGCGGTGCGCGGTTAATGTTGGGCGACGAGCCCGGGCCCGCCCGGTGGCGGACCCGCCACGCCGGCCCGGGGTTCGTCGTGCCAGCGGCGGCCGGTCACTGGCCGAGCAGCCAGCGGCCCGGGGCGATCAGCTTGCGGGCCTTCGCCGGGCCCCACGAGCCCGGCGCGTAGCGGACCGGCCGGGGCGGCGCGTCCAGCACGGGCTTGATCGCCCGCCACGCCGAGGCCAGCCCGTCCGGGCGGGTGAACAGCGACCGGTCGCCGATCAGCACGTCGTGGATCAGCCGGACGTACGGCGGCAGCGGCTCGGCGTCCGGCAGCCCGGCCAGCGGCAGGGCAATCGTGGCGGGCTGCACGGCCAGCTCGATGCCGGGCTTGCCGGCCAGCAGCGTCAGGTCGATCTCGCCCGAGCCGGAGAGTGAGAACGACAGCACGTTCGCCTGGGTGGGCAGGCCGCGCAACGGCGCCTGCGGCGTACGCAGCACGACGCTCACCCGCTGCGCGCTGTCGGCCAGTCGCTTGCCCGTACGCAGGAAGAACGGCACGCCACGCCAGCGCGGGTTGTCGATCCAGAGCTTGGCCGCGACGTACGTGTCGGTCCGGGATCTGGGTTTGACGCCCGGCACCTGGCGGTAGCCCTCGAACTGGCCCAGCACCACCTCGGCCGGGTCCAGCGGCCGGAACGCGCGGATCACCTGCTCCCGGGCGGACTGCAGATCGGCCGCCGCCAGGCTGGCCGGCGGCTCCATCGCGACCTCCGCGGCCACCTGGAACAGGTGCGTGACCAGCATGTCGAGCACCGCGCCGGTGGCGTCGTAGAACTCGGCGCGATCGGCGATGTCGAGCGTCTCGGGTACGTCGATCTGCACGCTCTCGATGTGCCGCCGGTCCCACATCGCCGCGAAGATCTCGTTGGCGAACCGCAGCAGGTGCAGCTGCTGAGTGGCCTCCTTGCCGAGGAAGTGGTCGATCCGGTAGATCTGCGGCTCGTCGAGCACGGCGTGCACCGCCCGGTTGAGCGACCGGAAGCTGCGCGGCGAGGTGCCGAACGGCTTCTCGTAGACGACCCGGGCCCCCGCGGCCAGGCCGTGCTTGCCGAGCGCCGAGGTGGTCGGTTCGAACGCCACCGGCGGCACCGCCAGGTAGTGCACGAGTTGGCAGCCCGCACCGAACCGGGCCCGGGCCTCGCCGATCACGTCGAGCAGGCTGCCGGGGTCGTCGACGTTGAAGCCGCCGCCCGCGAACAGCAGCCGGTCGGCGAACTCCCGCCACGGGCCGGCCTTGGGCGGCGGCCCGAACTCGGTCAGCACGTCGTGCACGTGCCTGCGGAAGCTCTCGTGCGGGAGGTCGCCGCGGCCGTTGCCGACCAGCAGCCAGTCGGCGGGCAGCAGACCCTCGATCGCGAGGGTGTAGAACGCCGGCAGCACCATCCGCTTCGCGAGGTCGCCGGTGGCCCCGAAGAGCACGAACAAGGTGGGGCCGGGAGTCGTCATCGCCATGCCCTGCAGACTCCCCCGCGAGCCGGCGATCGAACCCTCAGACCGGCATTGATTTGAAGGTCCCCCGGTAAGCCTGCGGTGTGGTGCTCAGCCGGTGGCTGAAGTGGTGCCGCAGCGTCGCCGCGCTGCCGAAGCCGGTCCGCTCGGCGATCGCGTCGACGCCGAGCGGGGAGTCCTCGAGCAGCTGCCGGGCGAGCAGCAGCCGCTGGCCGGTCAGCCAGTCGTGCGGGGTGACGCCGGTCTCGGCCCGGAACTTGCGGGCGAAGGTGCGCGGGGCCATGTGCGCCAGCTCGGCCATCGTCTCCACGGTGTGCGGCTGGTCCAGCGTCTCCAGGACCAGCGTCAGCACGGGTTGCAGGGTCTCGCACTCGACCGCCCGCACCGGCGACTCGATGAACTGGGCCTGCCCGCCCTCGCGGTGCGGCGGCACGACCATCCGCCGGGCCAGCATGGTGGCCACCACCGAGCCGTGCTCCTGGCGCACCAGATGCAGCCCGGCGTCGAGCGCGGCGGCCGTCCCGGCGCTGGTCAGGATGCGGCCGTCGGAGACGTACAGGACGCCGGGGTCGACCTTGGCGGCCGGGAAGCGCTGGGCGAGCCGCTCGGTGTACCGCCAGTGCGTGGTGCAGCAGCGGCCGTCGAGCAGGCCGGCGGCGCCGAGCGCGAAGGCGCCGGTGCACACGCTCATCACCCGGGCGCCGCGCTCGTGCGCCCGGCGCAGCGCCGCGAGAACCGCCTCCGGCAGGTCGCGGTCGATGTCGTAGGGCCCGATCGCGACCAGGTCGGCGTCCTCGACCGGCGCGAGGTCGTGGCCGGGGGTGATGCCGAACCCGGACTCCGTCTGCACGGGGCCGCCGTCGACCGTGCAGACGGCGAAGTTGTAGCCGGGGAAACCCTCGGCGGTGCGGTCGGATCCGAACATCTCGCAGAGCACGCCGAGCTCGAAGACGGTGGTGCCGGGCAGCAGGATGACGGCCACATTCCGGAGCATGTGAGCCAGCGTACGCCGGGTTGGCAGGATTTTGCAGGTGTATGGCATCCCTGCCACTGTCGCCGCCGCGCGGCCCGGCGGAAACTGTATTCACCAGCGAAAACAGGGAGAAATCATGGAACTCGTCGGCCTGCTCTTCTTCGTCCTGATCGCCCTTCTCGCCGCGTTCGGCCTGACCGCCGACTCACGTGACAGCGCCGACTGGAAGCCTACGGTGGACGGCTTCCGGGCGGGACGCACCTATTGACGGCCGGCACTGACTCGCACATCACAGGCGGTGCGGGCATGTCGGGCGGGTGGATGCGGTTCTGGTGTCTGACCGAGAGGTGAAGGACATGAAGAACAACATCCACCCGCAGTACGGCTACGTCGTCTACCGCGACAAGGGCGCCGACAGCGCGTTCCTGACCCGTTCGACGGCGACCAGCAGCAAGACCGTCGAGTGGACCGACGGTCACACCTACCCCGTCCTCGACGTCGACATCTCCGCCGCCAGCCACCCGTTCTGGACCGGCCGGCAGCGCCTGCTGGACACCGAGGGCCGGGTCGAGAAGTTCCGCGCCAAGTACGCCCGCGCCGCCGCTCAGCGCCGGTCGGCGTAGCGGATGACCGCCTCGACGAGCCGCCGGGTCGGCTCGCCGTCGAGGGCGTAGTAGACGTTGCGGCCCCTGCGCTGCCGGCGCACGAGGCGAGCCTCGCGCAGGTAGCGCAGGTGGTGCGCGACGACGGTCGGATCGAGCGGGATGGCGCCGGCCAGTTCGGCCGGCGTCTGCTCGCCGGCGCCGAGCAGCACGAGCAGGTGCAGCCGGTGCTCGTAGGCCATCCCCCGAAGCACCCGGACCGCGAGCTCGATGCTGCGCAGCAGGCTCACATCGGGGGCCGCGCCCGGAAGGTCGCCGCGCACGCCGAGGGCCAGGTCGGCAAGCACGCCCGCGGGAGTCAGGTCGGCGCTTGCCCGCGGCAGGGCACCACCCACTTCGGCGCTCCCACGGGTCAGGTCGCCGCTCATGACCGGGCCCGCACGGGAAGACCGGCGCGTGGCCGAGGCGCAGCAACGGGCCCCGGCGGCCCGTCAGACTCCGGCCGCATGGGGGATCTTGGTGGAGCCACGGCCGGTCGATGGCGTAGCGCGGCCAGCCGCGACGCGACGAGCGACCCCAGCAGGATCGCGGTAGCGGTCAGCGTGATGCTCGCGCCCGCCGCCACGTTCCACCGGCTCGAGACGTAGAGCCCGAGCAGGCCGCTCACCACCCCGAAGCCCATCGCCAGCGCGGTGATCACCGGCAGCCGGTCGGACCAGAGCCGGGCCGCCGCCGCGGGCGCCACGATCAACGCCAGCGCCAGGATCGTGCCGACCGCCGGGACGACGGTCACGATGACCAGTTCGATGCTCAGCAACAGCAGCAGGTCGAGCGCCCCAGTGCGCAGCCCCGCCGCCCGCGCACCGGTCGGGTCGAAGCCGGCGAACAGCAGCGGCCGGGCGAAGCCGACCAGCACCGCGCACACCACCACCAGCACCCCGGCCGTCGTGACCAGGTCCTGGGCCGACACCGTCAGGATCGAGCCGACCAGGAAGGACGACAGGTCCCGGCTGAAGCCGTTCTGTGTCGCGACCAGGCCGACGCCGAGCGCGAAGCCGCCGGAGAGCAGCACGCCCGTCGCGGCCGCCGCATTCTGCCCGCGGCTGCGGCTCAGCGCCGCCACCCCGACGGCCACCACGGCCCCGGCCAGCACGCCGCCCAGATAGATGTTGACCCCGATGATCGCGGCGGCGACCACGCCCGGAAACGTCGCGTGGGTCAGCGCCATCGTGAAGAACGACAGCCGGCGCAGCACCACCTGCACGCCGATCAGCCCGGCGAGCGCGCCGACCAGCACCGCCTCGGCCGCGGCCCGGTGCACCGCGTCATCCCACCAGCTCATCGCGCCGCCCTCCGCCGCGGGCCGGCCGGAATTACCGCTCTCGAAGGCGCTCCCCGGCGGCGCAGGCCGATCGGCAGCGCCGCCAGGTAGGCCG
>Ga0307515_10022146_pt1 | contig 11216 bp, 7 predicted proteins | sample 17_EM_MG_FD_194513 | JGI IMG/M metagenome (GOLD analysis project Ga0307515, IMG submission 194513) | Populus trichocarpa ectomycorrhiza microbial communities from riparian zone in the Pacific Northwest, United States - 17_EM | ecosystem: Host-associated > Plants > Roots > Unclassified | place... | reverse complement strand
GATTTTATAGACAACGCGGGCATATAGGGCCTTAAAGGACTAGTATAGCTCTAAGTTGTCTATAAAATCGCCCTTAAACTTATTAATATTATTAGCAGTTTCGCGACCTTCCTCTAGTTTCCAATTATAGAAGTAGTTAGGTAGGTACTAATAAGAGTTAATATAAGCCTAATAGGAAGCTATATAATTAGGGGCTCCGAATTTATTAGTATAAGTAGCTACTTCCTTATACTCCCTCTACAGATAATAAAGAATAAGCTTTATACGGCAGAACTTAGGATACTATAGATATAAAGGATCGCCTTTATATCGCGGAAAGTACGATATAACTTAAGGCCTTACTCTTAGTCGACGCTTATAAGTAAAGTAATTAAAATAGAGTAGAAAATTAAGGAAAGTAATATCCTTTACCCTATCTAGGCGGCGCTTATATTTCTTATAATTAGACAGTCCGTACCCTCTTAGTTGCCCATCCTTAAGCTTATATATAGCGCTTTAATCGTCCTCCTAGCAGTAGTCTAAAGTTACTATATTCCTTAAGCCTTCGGAAAGGGAAATGTTAAGAAGTAGATAGTATACCTCCTACGCTAACCAATCGCGTTTAGCAATAAGCTTATTTATAAACTTAGCTACTACCGAACTAAAGGTATAAAGACTGTTAGCGTACGGCTATACTAATTAAAGTAACTCCTAGTAGGAAGTTGACTTCTTCTCTTCCTTACTGTAATATTTGCCTATATAGTTAACTATTACTAATATACTTATAGCGGGCGACGTATTAATATTTGCCATCTACGCCAGTATTATAGCTAAATTATAGCTATTAAGAAGCTTATCGTTATGCTATAGACAGAACGTCCAGTAATATGGATTTTAATCCTTTAATACAGCGGCCTTATTGCGAAGAGAGCGTGGAAAGTAAAAGCGGCACTCTTTTGCTCCAGCAGAGCCTTTCTTTAATCTTAAGCAGTAAGATTTAGTATAATTGTGGTGCCGTTAAAATTAATTAAGGTAGGCAGTAAGAAGCTTACTAGTGTTAAACTATTCTTTATAGCTAAGAGCAGAAGGATATTAAAGATCAGGAGGCCTAAATTAATTAGGATTTATTGTGGATATAAAAGCAGCCCAGTGCTCAGTAAAAGCCGCCCTTAATTCACTAGTTAACGGATCTAGCTTTAGGGCTATTAAACTCTATAAGAAGCCATATATATAGCCGCTACCTCGTACCTACCACTTATATTGGGACCAAAAGTTAGTGCTATTAAATAGACCTATAAGCACGTGCTTCCTAAATAGATTAAAGCGGCGATATAGCTAGTAAGCAGTAATATGCGGGTTATTATTAAGATTCTAAGAAGTAATCTGGTAGCGCTAAGCCTTATTAGCAGCCTTATATTCGTTAAATTGAGGTATATAAGAGTGTAGATCATACTAATATAAATTAGCAGCGCTAAGTGTAAAGAATAGAGACCCGCTCTTAATATTTTCAGTATAAGCCGTAAGCTTATTTCTTTTCTGCTTCCAGTAAGGCCTAGTGCCCTTAAGCTTTTATACATGCTGTATAATCTTATTTAGAACCTAGTTGCCCCTAGTACCATTTATAAGATTATTAAGCTTATCTAAAGATAGACTATTCTTATCTAATCGGCCGTAAAGGAAGCGGGTGGCATTAAGGGCTTACTCTCTTATAATCCGATTAAACACGTAGTAGCGAAATAAGGGGTGGCGGCCAAACCGACCGTCCTAATACTTAAGCATATGCTTAGCGTATACAGCTAGGGTAACTATACGGCTTTGTGGTATATTAAAGTCGGCTTTACTATAGGGAAACAGAGTAGGAAAGGCGCTACGTATAATAAAACTAGCTAATCACTTAGAAAGAGGTGTTTACCGCACAGTAGGAACCTCTAGGCCTATTTATAGGTCTTATTAGTGTTAAACCTCGCGACCTAAAAGTTCTAATTTATTAAGGTTAGGCACTAGATTAGGAACCAAAGTATCTAGTACATTGTTATTAAATTCGCTATCCAGTATATTACTACTAAGCTTAGTAGGTAGAGGATTAATAGCAGGAGGACGTTATACAGGAGCAGAATTATTAGACTCTAATTTATTAATATAAGGTAGCTAATCTAATATAAAGCTATTTTTGGGTAAGCTAGTAAGCCAGGTGCTATATATTTTAACATTATAATAATTAAGATAATTAACCTTTAAAAAGTAAAGCCATAGCGATATTATAGAGCGCCTTACTATATACCGCTTAGAGAACCGCCAACTTAGGTATTTGCTACCCTCTACTACCGTAGGCCTTACGACCAGTATATTGAGTTTAGAAGGCAGCCGTAGTAGCTATCTCTAAGTCTTTAGTATATTCTGGCCAAAGCAGCAGACGTAGTTAGTATAGCAATATTGCTAGCCGCGTATACGCACGACCTGCAGATAAATGTACACGCGTGTAATTAGAAGCTCCTCTACCGCGGTAAGTATAGGTAGGAAGCCAGGAACAGGCCCCGGATTAAGCCCGTTACTTTTACTAAATAGGGGAGGAAGGGTTAGATCCTTAAGACTATCCTTAATATAGGCTTTATATATACCTATATTATCACCCTCCGTAGCTAGGCCTATTTAGAACTACTACTCTTTACAATAACTACACGTCTCTATATATTTAGCCTATAGTATACTCCTAAACTTCTTAATTCGCTCCTAATTAACAGCCGAAATGGGTAGTAGTGTAGCCGTAATCGGAGCTTGCCGCGAGGGAGCTTACCACAAGGGAGCTTGCCGTAAGGAAGGTGGTATTAGCAGTAAAGTAGGTATTAGCGGTAGAGTAGGTATAGGAGCTAGTCCTAGCAAGGACGTATTTAGGCCATCTAAAGTGCCTCTTCTACTATATAGAGCTTTATCTGTGGTATATAGCGGAGGAGTAGGCGAGTAAGCTTTACCCCGCCGATTAAGAATGCGGTACTCCCGTTATATTACCCTAATTGTCTTCCGCCATTAAGCCATTTTAAGGGTATCTTAACTGTTCTAGCCGTGAGGCAGGAAGGCGTTCTCGGTATTATTTTTAGGTAGAGTAGTTTTCTAACACCTTATAGGATAATTTCTAGTAGTAGAACCTAACTCTATAAGAGCTCTCCGCTTATTTAAATTATATTTAGAGGCCTAGAAAAGTAAGTAAAAGTAGAAGTAATATATAGGGAAGACGCGCCTTTGACCGATATAACTGGCACAGCTTTAAAATCTTATTTAAAGGGCCGTCTTTAATAAAGTTAAGGCGGGGCTTATAGATATGGCACTTGCTGCACTTAATTATAGTAGGATTTGCCATATTTATAATATATATAGTGGTATTAATAGAGGTGTTAATAAAAAGGAAGGCGCAATACTAGGATATTTTAATGTTTATAATATTTTAATATTCGTTACGTGGATTCTGCCACAACTTACCGCGCGTAAGTTTTTTTTTAACCAATCAAAAGCTGGCTTGGCGGAAGTTTGAAAATTTGAACACTGAGGGTATAGACCACTCGTACCTCGGGTTAATTATCTCGGTCCTAGACAATCAACCAATTATAAGCTGCTTATATAACATATTAATTATCTTATATTATTGTCGTCTGGTACACGGTTCGGAAAATTGTTAGTCCCGCGCGCTAATTTGTATGTGATCCTTATACAAACTTACGCACCATACTAATTTTTCAGCTACCAATCAATAATAAACCAATGTCTTTATAAACAATAGGCCAACGTTACGTTCTAGAGCTTTGCAGGGCGATTCTATTGCTGCCAAAATTATTGCGAATGGGCTGGTGGTTACCGCTACGTTTCGCCTCAAATATTACCACTAAAACTGTAAACATTTAGCCAGAGCTACTAATTCTTAATATTTGACCTCCTATATTAATATTTATAGTATATAAATACCTAAATAGCTAATATATTGTATCTAGACTAATTCTGTGTCTTCTTACCTGCTTTATTGCTCCTCCGCTGCCCGCACGAACGCCTGTAAAAACGCCTGCACGAAGCCTGCACGAATACAAACTCTATATAAAGCTCTGCACGAGGCTCTGCTTAAAGCCCTAGTCGAAGCTCTGGTCGAAGCTCTAGTCGAAGCTCTGCTTGAGGCTCTGCTTAAGGCTCTGCTTAAAACCCTATATAGAGCTCTAAAACTCTACTAACCCGCAGTACTAATATACTAAAAAGGTTTTATAATTGGCTATATAACCGCCTATATAATTAATTATTATATACTAGCGTCTATATATTACTTAATAGTGTCCACTTTAGTAATATATAATACTGAGGCTTTTTATAATATTTGCAATTATTAAACATAATTATTATATAAAAAAAAATTTCCTACTCACTATTTTTTATATATAGTTTACATTACATATAAATAGTACTTTAAAATAATTTTTAATAGGTATTAGGAATTAATAAAACTGTTAAGAACTTACTTTAGAGTAACTATTATATTTAAATAGTTTTATAGCTATAGGCTTACAGTTAGGGATATCTAGTTATTTTAGGGCAAATCCTTAGCAGATTTAAATACTAAGTATTAGTAAAACTGCTAAAAATTAGTCTTAAAGTAATTTTATAGCCCTATACCTCCTAATTATATAATAAAAATTAAATAATGTTTTATGACTGCGACAGATAGATAATTGTTTTTATAAATAGCTTTATAATTATTTTATAATTATTTATATATATATATCTATACCCCTACTATAAAATAGCTCCTATAGTGTAGTATAATAAAAATATATAATTAATAACGTAAATTTATACCTGATAGAATAAAGGCTTTGGTAGATACGCCTCCAAATCTTGTGAAGTCTAATTACTGTTTCCTGAGGCCTTTTCACTCTGCGTGAGAACCAGGTTAGGCCCCTTGCTGACTCCCCTGTTGAGGGCTATGCCAAGCAAAGGAGCCAAATCTGGCTCAATGTCATGTGTGAATTTTGCGACTTCGAGATAGCCGCAAGCTTGGTAAAGACAGGACCTTATGTCATTTTCATAGACACATACATTCTATCAGATGTGTTTGTGTAATTGGTAACCCACAGACGTCGAAAATGCCAGGTTCCAGAAGCTTCCACATATAGTTCTCGGTGCTGCATCCTCAGCTTACACAGCATATTTAAGTAGAGACCGCTAAACGATGCCGCTGTTCGACGGTGGCAATGACCTCCTTTCTTGCTTACGTCTGGCAGTTTAAGATCTTCCTGTCTGTCCACTCCAACCCCGATCTGACCGGGATGACGAACGATTCTTCACTCGCTTCATAGAAATCAAGAGCTTTCCTTTCCTCCCGCGTCGTGAAATCCGCTCCATCATCCCCAACCTCATGCCACTGAGGATGTTCCACCGCCACGACGACTGGGGGATCGAAATTCTGGGACTCGGGGATAACATAGGCGTTTCCGTCTCCAACCGGATAATAGAAAATGCGAACCTCCCTCATAGATGCTGGCAGATATATCCTTTCCGAGGTATTTAGAGTCCAGCACATCCTACGTTGAGACTTTGGGGTCTCTTTTGATGGAAGGGCAACTTTGAGGACACTGATTGTAAGATTGCTGAACGACACGTACAAATTTTTGGCGGTCCACGTAAAGGCATGTTGAAGGGAGTAAGGACGCGTGTGCTTTCTTTGTGGCTGCGATAACTTCCAGGGTACTGACATCGAAGAGACTGGACTTTTACCGTCTAATAGACTTGTATCATTTCTGGATGTGGAGAGCTTTTGGTTTGTGACTATCAGTGTGCCACTGGAACAGCACTCCGTCTGGCAACACACTATTACAGTGTGTAGGTAATTTCCGCAAGCAGAGAAGTGGATATCTGTCCTCAAGTTAACGGGTTTTCTTCTAAACGTTGGGCTGTACACGTACTCACCACAACTGATTATTCTGTCCGCAACGACTTTGTCACCATTACTGTCGGCAACGGGTCTTACCTCCAGCTGTTCGAACTTATTGGTATTGTAATTCATGAGGATAACAATATCTGAGCCGGAGTACCAAGCCACCAACGGTTTAGATGAATGTAGCGCAGGAGTACCAGGTCGCACTGTTCCTGCTTCCTGTTGATCGTGATGGAATGTGACTTCAGCTTGTGGTTTCCCGCTCCGCTTCTTTACATCATAGACGACAAGTTTGTGACAGACCGGAATCATAGGCCTGGCATCTGCCCCCGCCATCTGAATGACACCACCATGCTCGGAATCATCTGGATCGGAATTTTCGGAGTTGTAACCTGACTCGCTTGAGTCATCATGGACGTTGCTGTCACCTTCGGAGTTCTCTATGATGCTCTTGACGGCCTCCAATGCAGCCAACGCCAGTATCTTGTCGTCCCCTCCCTGGTCTCTCATGGCGTTCTCGATGGCCTCCAATGCTTCGCTGTCACCTCCCCCCTGCTCTAGTATATTGTTTCGAAACCTGTCTACCTTAGACTCGGTCAGGCTAACAGTTCTCGAGCTTGGACGGAGCCTGGCAGCAGCTCTCTCGTTCCCGGCGTCCATCGGCGGCTGACCTGTGCATTCCCAGCGACTCGCGACAGTAAGCTTCTCGCCACAGGCTGCTATTCGGATTACGCTGTTTGGATTATTCACTAACTCTGGCAGGGAGCGGCCCTTTTGCGAGGAACCTTTCCTGACTTTAAGAAAATCCCAGGTGCTACGATTGGTGTCCCGTTTCGAGTTCATGCTGAACCAGCACATTTTACCTTGGATAATCAGAACAAGAACCTCGGGACATCCAGAAATAAGTGGAATGGTGGAGACAAAAGTCGAGTGATGCTCTGGACAAGTAACTTGCGGCTTGATGGAGATGGAGCTGCCAAGGTCGACCCCAAACATTCGCTTGTTATCCAGGGTCGGTTTCCGGAAAGAGGACAAGTCCCAATGGGTGAGAAGAAGGGATATCTTTGTGCTGGAGCCAGATGAGTAGTGTTAGTAATGCCCTTTCGAGAGATGCAATGTCAATGGCCGTTCAGAACAAGACTTACCTATTTGTTTGTGGCTGAAGGTAGCTTGCCACCAACATCCCACGCTCCTCATCAACACAGATGATTGACCTTATAGGTACTGCCTTTGGTAACGAGCTAGCGCCATTTTCGGCTCTTCCGGCTTCAAGCAAGCTCAGCTGTCCTCCAAGTGCAACGGTGGCTGAGCCCTCTTTCGCAATGCCTCCGCAGAAGGTTTCGTCACCGATCAGCCCTATCATGCAACCTTCTAAACATCCCGGGTGATATCGGAGGTAGTAACCCCACTCTTTTACAAAGCGGAAATAGGTGAGTGCAGCCAATTTCCCACGCTCATTTTGTTTCGCAAACCAGCCAGGCAAAGCGTCCGCGTAATTTACATCATGCTCATCAGAGAATATTGATCGAGCGATGAACTGGGCGAAGTGATACGGTGCGTATATACTCTGCATCTGGATGCAAGTGCGGAAATTTCTAGATGCCCAGAAGCTGTATACTTGCTTGAAAAGCCTTTCGGTAGGCTCCTCTACGAATTCGAGGTGCTTATACCAGAAGATGGAGGCATATATCAGGAAGGGATGACGCGCTTGGAACTCCGAGTCCCGTAATTCTTCCGCAGTCCGGGATTTACTGAACGTTAGGTCGCTGAGATATTTCAAGCAAAGGCTACCTAGCTCTCGGTTCCCATCCGCTTTGGTGAAGAAATCATTTCGCTCAAGAACGTAGTCTTTTACTTTGGAATGGGCGAGAAAGAAAACTGGGTCTTCGGTATCCCCAGATATATCCACAAAGGGGGCACATAAATGATTCAATGATCCTTTGATTGGTTTGTTTCCCTCCTGGAGTCCTGAGGGGCTGGTTGTGAGGTGGTTCTGAATGGCGGCTTCCAGCTCCGATCGGCGCAAAGGCTTCATTGAGAACGTGACCAAAAGCATCAATAGCTTGAAGTGCTTGTTCGCTCTTACGCAGCGGGACCAGGCAGGGTTATACAAGCTCTGGAGACCTTCGATCCCATTGCCCCAGTCGTGATCTAAACAATTCACAATGTCCTCGCGGGTTATCTGGCTCTCCATCTGAATGACCAACAAAGATGCGTATAGGAAGCATCCTTCGGATTTCTGGACGATGTGTCCCACGGTCAGGTCTACCGGGAGATTGGCACTGCGCAGCTTCTCCATCAACCTGGAGCGCGCGAAAGTCCGGATATCTTCGTCGATCTTTTTAGTTCGAAGATCCCTGAGCCGAATTTCTCGTATATTCCGAAAACTTTTAAACACCTTAAAAAGATCTTGGTTGACACGGCTGGTAAAAATCCATTTGTAATTCCGCACGACTCCAGGACTGTAATCGTAGAGGAGGGCAAGGTTCTTCATGATCTCGACGGGTTCGGGATGCTCGTCAAGCCCATCGATTATGATGTAGACCTCGACCAGGTTGCCTAAGAATGACTTGATAAGCGCTATGGTCTCATTAACGCGGTTTTCTGGGTTGATCTTTATCCCAGAACCCTTCCAGCTTTTGTAGATTCTGGTTTGCTCGGCGGTGATGTTTTTCTGCATCGCCAAAAATTGGGCGGCGAGGCTACTGAGAACGGCGCAGCTGTCCTGGTTCTTGCAGAAGAAGAAGGCAACGTTCTTCCTTGCTTGAGGGTCTTCCGTCTTTCGAAACTTTTCGATAATCCTAGAAGCAATGGTAGATTTGCCAACGCCAAAGCTGCCATTGATCCACAACCCAGCGTTGTGTTGTGCATTTTCCCACCACTGGTAATCTTCTTCCTCGAATATCCAGTCCATCGTCCCATCGCATCGTTTCCTGGCAGCTTGTTCGAGGTCGACTTCAACGTCATGCCGGCCGAGAGACGTAGCAAACGCATTCTTCAAGCCTTCCCGTGTTTCATTCTCGACAAGCAAACGCGATGCGCGTACCTTTTCATCCGTCTCGGCTTGCTCACGTTCTCGTACTTCAGCTGCGGAATGGAGAACCTGTGCTTCACGATCGAAAATTGAAAGAGTCAGTCAATTGTTGAATTCCCCGAAAGGGTGGAAATAGTTATCAACCATGTTGCGCCCGAATTTCATCAACCCAGCCACTTAGAACCAAAGACACCCGCTTATACCCATGAGCTGTACGACTGGTAAACTTCGTTATCCCCACATGATCCGCCTTAATCCCAAAGAAGGGCTTGCCCTTCATGATAGAGGAAGTGTCAGGCACAATCTACACCAAATGAATCGTTAGCGTGTTCTTTGCAAGGCACATGGGGCGGGGGAATAGTACCTTTCCGAACGGAACGTAGCTGAATTCCTCGTAGAAGTTGAAGATTGCCACGGTTTTTCCTTCTGTTGGATTATAGAGCATGTCGTAGAACTTGTTCTCTACATTGAAGAGGATCTCTGACTCTTGTTTCAACGCGTCTAAAAGTCTTGTATTGTTCTTGAATGGCTTAACCAGAAGCTTAAGATTGGCCGCGAGATCCGCCTTGCTCGAGCCAGAATGGGGAGTGCCAAAGAATGCGATAGCATAAGTTGCCTTGCCAATACAGTCCAGCCGCCTAGGGCCGAGTCCGCTGACAACCTGCGCTACGAGTGAATGGTTGGTTTGAATTTTGGGAGACGAATACACCTACATATTCTACCAATAACCCACCAAGGCTGTGACAAACAAATATCAGGGGCTTCTTAGACTTCGCCCATCTATCAGCAGCGTTCACAACTGATGGAGGGGAGTGCGCAAGGTCATACCGTTCCATCCGCTTGTCGGACAAGTAATAGTTCTTCTGCGAGGGCTTGCGCATGCTGAGATAGTGTATTCTGACTGACACCACCTCTCAGCTTGACCACCGCGGAGTTGTAGCCGTATGTCATTATACGCATCGATGATACATCCTTTTGGAGCAGCTTCGTTGGCCAGAAATTGTCAGGTGTAGCCGACCAGGTTTCGAGAGCATCGCCGGTTAGCCCATGGACAAACACAACACTGGTCACAGATCAGTATGAATTGCGGTTGGGGTAGCAGGGGGAAGTACTCGACTATCTCTGTCCCATCGGGTTCACCTCTTATTATCAGACCATCCTGAGAATCTGAGGCCGAACTACAGTAGGTTAGACAGGATTCCCGTTACTGATGGACGATGAAGTTGTTTACCTGGAAAGGACCTCTTCCTCTTCGCCGTCTGCTGGTTGAGCTGGAGTCGCTTTTGCGGCCTTTGGCCCGAACAAGCTGAAGGGAAACCAGCCAAGCATGAGTGTTGACTCGGACCAGCGGTAACGAGTAATGAAGGCCGAATCACAATAAGTAGCTTTATGAAAAGTTGGTGAGGTTGTAATATAAGTAGAGATAGCGATGTACTTGAATGTTACTGTGGATTTAGAAAGCACCTTTGGATAAGAGAATGGCTTGGGGCACTTTCATGAGAGTGCGGATGAATGCTGGTTGATTGCTTTTTCCCGGCGGGAATCGGGTGGGATTGTGGGGGCTGAGCAGTGCGAACTGAAAGCCTGATGACGTCTGTTGTCACCAAAATTGCCAGCCACATCAAGACGTTAGTTGTATAGCCGCGGTTGAGTGGCTGCAGCAGTGTGCGTGTGAGCATATTGTAGCCTTGAAGAGGGCGCAGCGCCCTTCAACGTCAGAACGCGATAACGTGTCACCCCCCCAAGCGAACCAGATACATTTATATTAATAATTAAATCAACAACGCCTATAACGTAATCGGTAAGTAACCTGGCCACGCATTGTCTCGTTCCCAGACCTTCTTGCCAAGGCTTACCTTGCCAAGACGCTAACCGCTTTTGGCAAGACCTTCGTTAGAAGGTCTGGTACACGGTTCGGATTTTTGTTAGTCCCGCGCGGAGTAATTGGGCCTATATACACCTACTTTAAGCCAAATTATCTTAACTTCTATAGCTCCCTAAGCTATTCCTAATGGCCAGAATTACTAAATTAAACCTGGCGAAGAAGACTACGTTGCCCGATTTGCCCGATTCTAATTCGTTATCTCGTCATCGCGCCCGACGCCCCCAAGTCGTAGCAGCTGCACCTCTCCCACGACCACCGCCGCCCTCTTCCTACCGCAGCTAGAGTACCCAAACCGACGAGCCAGCTTTAAATAATACTTAAGGACTACTAGTAGGTATATATTTGCCTTGCAGAAGGGGGTAAGCTTTACGTAGAGCTTTGGTAGAGCCTCGTGCGGAGATTCGTGCAGA
>Ga0307515_10022145_pt1 | contig 11216 bp, 5 predicted proteins | sample 17_EM_MG_FD_194513 | JGI IMG/M metagenome (GOLD analysis project Ga0307515, IMG submission 194513) | Populus trichocarpa ectomycorrhiza microbial communities from riparian zone in the Pacific Northwest, United States - 17_EM | ecosystem: Host-associated > Plants > Roots > Unclassified | place... | reverse complement strand
TTTATTTTTTAAAAAAATCACATGTCGAAGTATTTATGTGCAATTTTGTAACATCAAACACAAGCTTTAAAATATTAACAATGAAATTTAAATTATTCACTTATGAATTTTGAAATTGCTTTACTTTAAAATAACAAAATACGTTTAATTAAGTTGTTAATATCTTCCTTTACTCTCTAAAAACACCCTAAAACGTAGTCTATTATGAAGCAATCCAAGAACCGACAACATATATTTTTTTATTTTATTTTTTGTTTTTAATTTTTTTATTCAGCGTCTATATATTTAAATCTTGTGGTTGCGTGTTGATTATTGTGTTGATTATTAAGGGGCTATCTGAGATAATAATAACGGTTATGTTTTAAAATATTTTTTATTTAAAAATAATATATTTTTTTATTTTTTAAAATTTATTTTTATATTAATACATCAAAATAATTTAAAAATATTAAATAAAAAAATTAATTTAAAATAAAAAAATTTAAGACTTAAAAAAAAATCGAGTTAAAATGGAGCCCAAACACCCCTTTTTTATTCTCCTTGTTCATGATGTTTTTTTTTTTTCATTTTAAATAAAAATTTCATGGTTATTTCTAGATCGATAGATAGAGGAAATTAATATTGATAATCGGTTTTGGATCTTTCATTAACAACAATATCTATAGAATCACCTGTTCTCTTTAATGTACAAAGGCTTACATTACTGATGTAGATGATTAACTTTTTAAATAATAATAACTAAATACATAATTGCTTTTTAATTTTTTATTTATTTATAAATACATTAAAATAATATTTATTTTATTTTTTACTTATCTAAAAATTTAAAAAAACTATATCTCCTAGCACCTAGATAACAATATATATATATATATATTATTAATATGTACGCTGATCTATATCATTTATATAAATTAATTAAATTAAATTACTGAATAAATATTTTTAAACAAATTCATTTTTTTTTATCTTGTAAAGACCAATTTAATATTGATATAAAAAATTAAAATTTATTTTTGATATCAATAAATTAAAATAATTTAAAAATATAAAAAAAAATTATTTTGAATATTATATAAAGACATTACATATATTACTAGTAATAATGTTCAAAATTCATATAATTAAAACTCAATTTTTATTACAGGTAAGAAGTTAAATGAAGACATTCAATAAATTTATGGTTAAGCGTGAGAATATCATGGTTAATCAATCACTAGCATTTCTTGGCTTCCCTACCTTCTTCTCCTTCGGGTTCATGCGCCAACCATTTGTTTGTAATGAATTTAAGCAGCTCAAACCTTCATAGCACTGTCAATATATCAATCAATCAACATTGAGAAGAAATGGGATTGACAAGAAAACAGCTTACTATTCTTTTTCTCTGTCTCTGCTTTACAGTTTTTCTGCAACTGACCTCTGTTTCTTCTTCTACTTCGCCTCAGGTGCATAACAATGTCATCTCACTCCTTCAATTTCCATCAAATAAAGACCCTTCTTTTTATTTTCTTCAAGTAAATCAGTTATTGATTCCTATGTTTTCATTTCTTCAGGGTCAAAAGGAAACTGCATCTTCAAGGTAATAAATATATCACTATTTCACTTAGATTGTTAGATGTCCAAAAACTAGCAGTTTTTTTTGCTTCACATTCACTTCATTAGCTGAATTCTTGAATTGGGTTTCTTTAATTTTGCAAGATTTGAGATTGTAAGATCAAAATATAGTGCCTTGAATTTTCCACCTCTATAATTGGCTTCCTTTTTGTTTCAGTATTTGTTATAGAATTGCCGCTTTTTTTTTTATTAAACAATTCCAGTTAGTTATAGCTAACATTTGTGAAGTTGATAATCAGAAGTTTTGAGCACGAGAAAGAAGTGCATTGTTCAAGAGAAAGGAGTAGGGCAGCATGGAAAATAATCGACGAGGTATTGGAGAATTACCATTTTAATTTGAATTGCTTCATTTAGTGCTTTGATAGAGGAGTGAGTTCAATGCATTAGTATTTGATGTTTGATGCAGTATTTGATGCCCTTTGTGGAGAAAGAACGATATAAGATCTCGAGTAGGTGCAGGCTTCATCCAGAGAATGACTTATACAGAGATCAAGAACAGCATAAGATGCATGTAGATATAAATGAATGGCGATGTGGATACTGTAAGAAGACCTTTTATGAAGAGAAGTACCTTGATAAGCATTTTGATAACAGACATTATGATCTGTTGAATGTGGTAAGTGTTAATGGATAATTTTATCTTTATTGATTTGGATCTCATAACATGTCTGTAATTTTTTTGAAAACAGAATTTTGGTGGTCTATCCAAATTAAGCTTGGTTTCCTATTAGATGTCATGTTAAATGGAGCTGCATGGTTAAGATGTCCTAAATGTGTTCTTTAGTTAAGGAAAATAAGGTTTTTAGTAACGACATGCTCAACATTGCTAACTCATCTTGGAATGTTTCTCTGATGAGGATTGTATGTGGAAAGTGTCTTAGGAAAAATGCCAGTTGACTAGGTATGTGTTTTTGCATTTTTTGTTGGACAATTCTCTGGATTACATGTTGAAAAGCTCATAGCCTAATACATTGTCACACCCTAAGTTGAGGAGTATCATATGTTTGACTATGAATTCGCCCAGTAAATTTAGGCTCATGAAAATTTGTGGGAAGTTCAATCCTTCACACCCTTAGTATGAAGAAGGAACTTGTATAGAATATATTCTAAATCTAGATTGAGCTAGCTTATTCTGACTATGACACCCTGCTAAATCTGTTGTCAATAATTTGATGTTTTTCCACTTAACTTATGGAAAGCCATGAATCACAATTGTTCTGATCGCTAGGCTTGCTTAAACTCCTTTGTCATTGTTTCTATATAAGCTTATGTTTTCAGTGCTTCTGCCCAAGTTTGTATTGTTTCTCTAAGTTTTATGGCTTTAGTTTTACATCGCTATTCTTCTTATTGCATGGAGAAATATGCCTCTATTGGATATTGCCAGCCACAGTTTCACAATATATTTAAGGAATTGAAACACTTCACACTTGTGCTGAACCCAGAGTCATAGCAAGTGCTTGGCAGATGTATGTGGTGCGTTGCATTGTGATCTTGTGCTGGATTCTGCGCCACACAAGACCAAGTGCAATCCTGCTGCCACAGGACGGAATAAACATCTGTGTGAGGTGGCCTCTCAACTATACTTGTGTTTTATCGATTTAATTTGTCTTTATCTCACCAATATGATAATTGTGTCCAGAGTCTCGCTGATAGTTGTTTCCCAGTCAATGAGGGTCCTTCAGCTCTCCGTCTCAATGGTAATATTTCACTTTCTGTGTAATTGTGAAGTTACTACATGTTCAGTAGCTTGGTGATCTTACGATATTTCTAGTTAACATTTTTTCAATTGGCAGAGTTCTTCTTGCGCCAATTTTGTGATGCCCACACTTGCTCTGGAGGTCGGAAGCCATTTTCTAAAGGGGGGAAGGTAAATTTCATGCCCTTTCTGTGCTTGCCTTTAGCTGTCGTACTTTGCTGAGTCTATCTGAGGTAGCATAAAAGCTTAGTCTTGTTGACTCAAGCGATGCAAAGCAATTGAGAGGTGGGGTTGAGATCCTATAATTGAAACTTGAACCTACAAAAAAGCAGACAAGTTGAGGAAATGGAAATCAAATTTTTCTGCATTCCTGGGCCCTTTTTAGCTTGCATTTTCTCTTTTTTCTTTTTTCACCGTTTCCTCTTAGGTTAAAAATCTAGTAATAGAAACCTCTGTTCAAATGATTCAAGTCTCTTTCCGTCAATGCAACTGAAGCCAGTTTATTGGTTTATCTTGAAATAGAAGATTTTATTGTGACACCCATCCTGTATTTATTGCCATGTGTGCTTGCAGCCATCACATTAAGATTGTTGCATTATTTAGCATGTTACGAACTTAAAAGTTCACTTTTTATTAAGGTTTGTTGATTACGTTGTACATTATATCTCTGTTGTTTTGCATGTGCAGAAGGAGACAAGCACACTGTATGTTATAATTTCTGTTCTGGTTTTGATGCTTCTGGCACTTTTCTACATCTTCATGTATTTGTACCTGAGGTATTTGCAATCTATATTCTAATCTTCACTCATTTTTTTCTTGTACCATAAATATTGCTTTACTTTGCTTATTTATGCTGTAGGGGAATAAAAAGGGGCTCCCAAGGGCTGAAGCACATCTCAAAAAGTGGACAGAAGAAAAGGTCTTGAGAACTGGTGCATACCTTTTTTTTTTATGTAATCATGATTACAGTGCTTTAGTTTATACATAGTTGTTCTGCACTACAGGTTGAAAGTGATATTGATGCACCCACCCTAAATTTTAGTGCAGAGAAGAAATAGATAGAGCAACAATAGTATGGTACATTTGCCATCATTTTCCTTCAATAAAACTGCTCTATAAATTGTTCTTTTTACGGGATATTTTACAGCACATCAATGTCCACTAGTTCGCTTCTGTTACACATTTATATCCATAACTCTGTTGGTGATTCCTGCTTTAGGAATGTAAAATACATCTATATGACCTTGTCGGTGGTTCTTGCTTTAGAAACGATGATAAGCAAGGCTGCATCTTTCATCTCTGTTGCCTTCTCTATTCTCATATTTGATTAGGTGATTCAACAGCTGTACCAACCATAGCTCATGGGATTCCACTCTTTATCACCAGCATCTTCATCAGAATTACTCGACATTAGTGCCTTTTTCAGGAACATTCTCTGCCTTCATTAATAGCATGTTTTCTTAGACCCACACCTTAACATCATTTTTTGTCATACCAGGAATATCAACCTCATCTTGTATTCCTTTCTGTCCATCATCTGTTGCACTGCCCTTGTAGTTGGAAACCTATCCACAACCCTTTAAGAAAATCACAGTTAGTCATTCTGGTCTGGCATTTTGCATGTCTTCTTAAGATCAAGGGAAGTGATTCTTAAGTGCATGGGTTTCTTACCTGGAGGTGCAACTCCGGCTTCTCTCTTCATCTGAGAGTGCTAATATATTGGGTAACCTCAGCAAGCCATCAAGATTGACCTTTTCTCTGCAACAGCCTTTACACTCACAAAATGAGCAACCATTTCTGAACCAGGTAGAAACTTGGGAGTAGGAAAGTTTAGTATTCTCTCGGATGACTGCTGGAGTATAAATATTGAAAGTGTGATGCCATTCTATGAATGAAAATTTGGTTGTGTTGAAGCAATGGTATACGAACCAATAGAGTATGAATATCTAAACTTTTTATTGTATAGGTAATGAGTAAAGTATAAATATAGTAATAACTCTTGATCCGTGAGCATTCATTACCATCCATAAATGGAAGCACCTAAGAAGCAAAAATCATTATTGGTCATTTTAGTTTCCTTTCTCTATCCATACATGTTTATTGTTGGATTTATTGAATTTGTGTTTTGGGTTCAATTATTCACAAAAATTATTAATGTTCCTAACTATCTACATCAGGAAACTAGAATGAAAACATTTTCACAACCACAAGATATAGAGATGTGGGATATTGTAAAAAATAGGTTTATTAAAGCAACTGTAATAGATGATGCAACGAAGAAAAGACATAATCTTGATACTAAAGCTAAAGATGCCTTGTTTAATGCTCTTCGTGGTAGTGAATGAATTTCTTAGGATATGTGCATGTCAAACGGCAAGAGATGCATGGAGGTTATTGGATGTCACTAAGGAAGGGAGAAATCTATTCAAAAAGTGAAAGTTAATAATACAAAAAATTGAACAGATATTTTGTACCTCATGCCCTCTATTTTTGCTGCTTTAATTTAGAATTTATATAATAATGTTAGAGAGTAATATAAAATCAAATCTTGGAACCTTACCTTACAATTTAAGTTATTAGGTTAAGATAGTTCTTCTAAATGGTATCAGAGTAGGTTAGCATCCACCTGTCTCTTCACGTATTTGCTTAAATAGCTTTCTCTATGTCGTGGGAATGGTAACCTTGGTTGTTCCTTCGTCAGCAACCATTTTTTTATATTAATACAAACCAACGTATGTGATTAGTCCTATTGAATGATTTCAATTATCTTTCTTGGTTTAGCAGTGTCATTAGCACTTGGAGGAAGATCTAAAACTAATTTTATTGACAAAAGCAATGTTGCTCCTGATGCTAAGTCAACCCCATATAAATATTTGTTTTCAAATGATCACATGATTCAATCATGGCTGCTCAACATCATGGAACCATATATTGTAGAAATCTTCAGCTACTCAGAATCTGTTGCAGATCTATAGGAGGCAGTAAAGGAGATGTATAACAATTAGAACAATGTTGCACGTGTATTTCAGTTGAAGAAAGATATTTCATGTTTGCCACAAGAAGGTAAATCTTTTGTTCAATATCTTGGAAGCATGAAAAGCTTGTGGAATAAACTAGCAGTATATAAACCTCACACTACTAATCATATTGAAACGAGTTGAATACTCGAATAAGGCAAGAATTTCTATCTTTTGGCCAATCTATCTCCAGACTATGAAGATCTCCAAAGTCATATACTTAGGAATCTAGAACTTCCATCCTTTTCAAGTGTGCGCAACCATTCAATGAGAGGAAACCAGAAGAAGGGCTATGAATGTAAACACCAAACTTGACATATATGAAGCTAGAGTATATTTGTCAAACTCTAGATGTTCTGAAGACAAACAAAATAAGGGAAGACAATCTAACTTGAAGTGCAACTACTACAATAATTTCGACCACTTTGCTGACCATTGTTGGGCTTTACATCCATACCTGAAACCAAAATTCGCAAGAGATACCAAGGCATACTAGAAGAGGTATTAATCATCCAGATATAAGGCTAATATGGTGACCAACACAACAACAGATGGATTGTCCAATTTTACCTCTAGTGCTGTAACTCTCGTCAATGAGTTTCCAGCATATCTTCAAGCAAAACAGACTAAAAATGAAATTGAAAACTTCTTTGCACCGCTTGGAAAGTTTGCAGGATTTCTTACTACTAATAAAAGTGTTCTAACTGAAGAAATTTAAGGTATTTTGAATGCCTTCATATCAATTCTCACAAAAAGTAAAGTGTATGATTATTGGGTCATAGATTTGGGTGCCACTGATCACATATCCAAGGATTAAAATCTCGTACTTGACTTTAAAATTTTATCCCCGCGATCTCAAATTTCAGTTGCCAATGGTGACAGAACACCCGTTATTGGGTAAGGGAAAATGAAACTACTTTCTCAAACAATTGCATCTCTAGTCTTATATGTTTCTTCATTTCTTTTCAAGCTATTGTCAATAAAGAAAATAACCATAGTGATGAATTGTGTTATTATTCTGTTATCACAATGTTGTGTTTTAAGATCTAACCACCAAGAAGATGATTGGTGAGAGATTTTTCTTTCAAGGTCTTTATTATCTTTAAAAAGACCTTTGCCTTTCTAAGGGACTTCATGTCAATACTAGTCTAGATTTTGAACAAAAACTATGGCATCAATGTTTGGCTCATTCTTTAAAACTTGTTTTGTCTAAATTATTTCCTTATTTGAATGGTAATTCAATAAATCATGATGTCTGTCATCTATCAAATTCTATTTATCTACCATTCCCTTATTTTACTTCTCTTTCTGATAAATCATTTGATAAGGTACGTTATAATATTTGGGGTTCAATTTTATGTTCTTTGATGGCTACAAGTATTTTGTTATATTTATTGATGATTACTCACAATTTACTTGGCTAATCTTCTTAAATAAAAAAATAAAGTCGCAACTATTTTTCAAAACTTTTGTAATTTAGTCAAAACTCAATTCACATCCACAATAAAAACTCTAAGATTAGATAATTGCATCGAATATATGTTACACATCATGACATAATACCCAAGCATGCATGACATTATTCATCAAACTAGTTGCGTGGGAACCCACAATAGAATGAGCAGTAAAAAGAAAAAACAAGATCACTAATGTTCTAAATGAATGTTCCTAAAATATTTTGGTCATAAAGAGTACTCGCAACTACTTACCTTATAAGAACTTTAGATTTTAATTCTCCTGGTGAGTTGTTGACAAGAAAAACACCAAAATTGATGCATCTCAGAGTTTTTAGGTGTTCATGCTACGTACACATTCAACATTAAGCTAGACCATCAAGCTGTCAAATGCATTTTCTTGGGTTACTCACTTACCCAACAAGGATGCAAATGCTATTACCCTAATTCACAAAAGCTGCTGGTAACTGGAGACATACACTTTGATGAGAGCACTGCATATTACCCTCATTCTAGCATAATTAATAGACAGGGGGAGTCCACATTCAATTTGTTTCCATTGCCACTTCCATTAGATGATAAAAATCCTTAAGACCTGTCATTTGACATCATAGACAAGGGACACTCTATTGATTTTGATCCTATATCATCTAAAACTGATGATACAAATATGACAGCTACCCCTGTTAGTGAATATGAAGCTTTCCATAGACGTCATTCAACTCGCAATCGACAACCACCATCCAAGCTTCATGATTTTGTCATCTATATTGTAAGACATCTAGTAAACAATGCTCTAACTTATCATAGACTTTTGTCATCACACATTTCTTTTCTCAACAATGTTCCCTAAGAGGTTAGATTCTCAAAATTTTCATGAAACAAATCTACAAGAGGAATGACATAATGCAATGTAGTAGGAACTTCAAGCCTTGAATAAAAATAACACTTGGATTGTTGTACCACTTCCAAAAGAAAAAAAGGTTGTGGGTTGCCGATGGATATACAAGACCGAATTCAGGTCAGATGGCATCATTGAGAGACATAAAGCATAACTGGTTACACAAAGTTTCACTTAAACATATGGTGTATATTATAAAAAGACTTTTGCACTTGTTGTGAAAATGAATACTGTCGGAATTCTACTTTCAATTGTTGTAAATCATGGTTGGACATTGTCTCAAATGGATGTAGAGAATGCCTTCATGCATGGTGATCTCCAAGAGGAAATATATATGGAGATACCATCTGGACATCCCAACATTTGTGATCCAATTTTGGTTTGCAAATTACACATCCATTTACGGATTGAAATAATCTCCTTGTGCTTGGTATGCTAAGCTGAGTGTAGTACTTGAAGAAAATGGGTTCAAAAAATGTAATGCTGATCATTCTCTGTTTGTTCAAACAAAATCAGGTGAAAGGTTGGTGGTGTTAATCTACGTTGATGATCTCATTTTCACTAGCAACTTGTTGCTAATCTCAAACAGACTCTTCATCAGAAATTTGCTATTAAAGATCTTGGTGCCCTCAAATACTTCCTTGCTATATAAACAGTTACTTCACTCAAAAGGTTGTTTTTAAACCGACAGAAATAGATATGCTTGATTGCAAGCTTAAATTGCAGATGACAATAAATGATGAAATCCTTAAACAACCACAACTTTATCAAAGGATGGTAGGAAAGCTTATTTATCTTATAATTACGTAACTCGATATAAGCCGTGTAGTCAACCTTATAAGCCAATTCATGCATTCACATACTACAAATCATATGTTTATTGTTAAAAGGATTCTTCGATACCTTAAAGGGTCTATTGAATGTGGTTTACTTATGAAAAATAATGATCACACCCAGGTATTTAGATATATTGATGCAGACTGGGCAGGAAACACTCTTGATTGCAAATCAACCACTAAATATTATATATTGTATATTTATTGGGGAAATTTTGGTTTCATGAAAAAGTAAAAAACAATTGGTAATTGCTCGCTCCAGTGTAAAAGCAGAATATTGTGTTACGGCATCAACTGCTTCCGAACTTATATGGTTGAAAACATTACTTGAGGATTTGTGTTTTTCACATCCTCAACCTATATCTTTTTACTATGATAATCAAGTTGTCATGCACATTCGAGAACAAGTTCAATATTTGATAATAAAAACTCATAACACTCGGACTCAGGATTAACTTGCAGATTTATTTATCAAGCCTCTGGCTTCAACAAGATTTCATCAATTACTTTTCAAACTTGGAGCACTCAATCTTCTTGATCTAGCTTGAGGTTGGAAATGCATAGTCACCAAGCCTTCGACTTTAACAAGATTTCATCAGTTATTTTTCAAGCTTGGATCACTCAATCTTCTTGATCTAGATTGAGGTTGGTTGGCAGTTGCAGATCACTTGGATAATTAGCAGATGTTGGCAGATTGCTTGGCATAATTAGCAAATGCAAAATCAATAGATTTAATACGTTCTTCCTAAGTTTAAGAGATTTGAATATGTAATTACGTATCATTTGGCTTGATTCTAGACTAAGACCATAATGCAATCTGATACACACACACACACACACACAACAATGTGTAACAATGTATGAAAGATTGACAACAACTTTTGTTTTCGTTGTTTGTTTTTTTTATATGTTATATCAAAAAATTATCTTAATCCAATAATTTAAATTAATAAATAAGATTTCAAGATATTTAATATATAATTTTATATTATTCTCTAACAAATAGTTATAAAATGAAGCCTGGTTTTTCAATTTTTGGCTACAGATTCTACGAGAGTTAATTTTTATCGTGAAGATCACGATTAATAGCTGAATTCTTCATTCCTTCCTGATCTACCCTACTAAATTTCTCGAAAGGTGAAAAGCTGTTTTTTTTTTTGTGATTGTTCCTTTTCTTTCTGCTTGGAAAAACTTCATGTGGACTGAAATCCACAGCGCAGGCTATATAATATGATGGAAAGGTTATCTGTTTGAAACTAATGTCGTAGGAAGCTTTTTCATTCATTTAATATTCTGTAATGTTTCTCCTAGCACTTGGAAATAAGGTGATTTTGCTAGTAATGTTTCTCCTAGCACTTTAGGATATACATATTCTGTAATTATGTATATAGATGTTAATCACAGTAATATTTACTCAGGCCTGATGTTTAGTGAATAGAACAACAAATATCCATGACAACATTGTAAGACATGGTCTGCGTGTAATACAGCTAAGAAGCTAACGAATAAAAACGTGTGATCCCCCAAAACATTGCAAGACATGGTATGCGTGTAATACGCTTGCACTTTCTCTCAACCTTCCCAAGAACTACTTTGATACCATCCAAACCCATAAAAAACCCTCGCATCACAGACAGCTGATTTCACTCCTCACAAACTCTGGGGGGGGGGGGGGGGGGGGGGGGGGGGGGGGGGGGG
>Ga0307515_10022144_pt1 | contig 11217 bp, 9 predicted proteins | sample 17_EM_MG_FD_194513 | JGI IMG/M metagenome (GOLD analysis project Ga0307515, IMG submission 194513) | Populus trichocarpa ectomycorrhiza microbial communities from riparian zone in the Pacific Northwest, United States - 17_EM | ecosystem: Host-associated > Plants > Roots > Unclassified | place... | reverse complement strand
TGGAGGTTCACATTCTCGATCAGCAGCCCGATCGCCCGATGATAGTCCTCGACATCTGCTTCAGGGATATCTGGACCCCTGCCTTTCTTGCGAGCGACTTCGATGGCCGCCGGCAATAGAAAGAATGAAAAATCGATTGGCCCTGCGGCTTTGCTTGCTATGTGTACGATATGAGAAATGGCTGCATAGGACGCGGTATAAACGTCGTCCTGATGGCACAGCCGGGACCAGAGGCTGAACCATGGCTCATCGTCCTGACCTGTCTTCGGTCCAGTCGATGACGACAACTCTCGCAGCAGATCGGGGATATCGGCAGCATCGCCGTAGGCATGCCGCAATTCTCGCCAGCGAGGATCGTCGAAGGATAGCATGTTTTCCCCTGCACCTTCCCGCTATTGCGGAATTAATGTGCTGCTGTCTCGCCCTGGCCAATCTTACTTAGAGTGCCTAGCCTACGCCGTCTGCAGCCGTGCCGCTGCTTCCGCCTGAATACGGTTGACCATCGAGCGCAACCCGTTGGCGCGCTGGGCCGAGAGATGCTCGATCATGCCGATGCCCCTGAATGTCTCAAGCGCATCGAGCCCGGCGATCTCCGACGCCCGCTTGCCTGAATAGATCGCCAGCACGATCGCCACCAGGCCGCGCACGATATGGGCGTCGCTGTCGCCGCGCAGTGTCAGCACCGGGTCCGGGCCGTCGCCGGGCTCGGTCACCAGCCACACCTGGCTGGCGCAGCCTCGCACCTTGTTCTCGACCGTCTTGTCGGCGTCGGGCAGGTCGGGCAGCGCCTTGCCGAGTTCGATCACGTAGCGGTAGCGGTCTTCCCATTCCTCGAGATATTCGAAGTCTGCGAGTATGTCTGCGATTGCTGCCATGGTTCTTCCTTTGACCCCGCATATAGAGATTCATGGGGCAGAAGAAAAGCGTAGCGAACAAAAAGAGACGCCGTGAAGCGGGCTTCACGGCGCGTCAAGAGAGCTGACGATAGTTACAGGCAGGGTGGGCTCGTTGTGCTCACGCCTTCGGGCGCGGCACGGGAATGGGGATGTTCTTGATCGGGTTCTTCGCGTCGACCTTGGTGGCGATCGTGCCTGTCAGCACCGCATCGGCCTTCTTGGTTGCCGTCTCATCGGCAAATTGCGTGTCGAGATAGGTATAGGCCACACGCGCGCCTTCGCGGGCCCTGGTGCCGAGTGTCGTGAATGTTTCCGCACCCTTGACGCAGACATCCGGCTTCTGCGCGCAGAGATCGGTCGCATAGGAAATGACGCCGGCTGCCGCACCCAGCGCATCGGTCAATTCGACGCCTTTTTCCTGGGAAAGCCTGTTGCTTGCATCCTGGTCGAATATCGGCAGCATCACCAGCACCAGTGAAAACCAGAATGCGCCCTTGATCAAAAACCACATTGTCGTCGCCTGTTCGTTGCCCGGTCTTGCCGCCGGTCGCGTGTCATGGATGAACGGTTCTGTGCCGTCCTGATTGCCCGTGACACTAGCGCCGCCCCGCCAACAAGCCCTTCCGGGAATCAGTCGGCTTTTCCGCGTATTCGTCGAAAATTGTAATTTCTCGCATTTGAACAGCATTCGACGCTCATTTGATTCAAATTGTGGCCCCACGCGTTAAGCATATGGGCAATGACGCCCGAGGACTCCACCGCGTTGGGAATGAGCTGCCCGCCACAATCATTAACGGCGCGGAAAAATGCTCGAAATCCAAGCAATTACACCCTGTTAACCACAAATCCCGAAGTTGGGCCAACATGTCTCTTTTTTGGAATTTAGGCTGTGAATGCTCCGTTCCGGACATCTGCGTTTATCCATTCCTTAAGCCCCGGATGCGATTTTCGGCTGTCAAGTTGAGAAGGCTGACGCGTTGAGAGTATTGCGTAACATTGCCGGCAAGGCTTTTCCCATGACGGGGAATTTTGCGTCCGCGACCCGCCCCGATATGAGGGTTGTCGCGCCGAAGCATGCCGCCATTGCGGGCCTGGTTGCCTTGTCGGCCGCAAGCCTGGCGGCACTCGCCGGCTGGGGCTGGTCCTCTATCCTTCCCTCGGGCTTTGCCGCATTTTCCGCGAGCCTGCTCGCCTGCCTGGCCTTTGATGAACTGCGCCCGCGCGTAACGATGCTTCCGGTGCGGGCAAAGGTCATCGATCCCGTCGATCCGCTCGATTGCCTGCCGGGGCTGATCACCCGTCACGATGCCGCCAGCCAATTGATCTCGGTCCATGGCGCCGATCGCAGCATGTTCGGTTTTTACCCCTCCATGCCGCCATCCGCCTACTTCGATGCGATCCATGTCCAGGGCCGCCTGCACTTCCTCCACGCCATCGATGCGCTGCGCCAGGGCGCGACCTCGGCGAGCGCCGAGTTCATGCTTGCCGTTGGTGGCGATCTCCGGCCGGTCCGGGCGCATCTGTGCGGCAGGTTCGCCAATGACGGCAGCCTGGAGAGTTTTACCGTCCAGACGCTTGCCATCGCCGACGAGGTGTCGTTGCGCGAGGACGTATCGACCTGGAAGCTGGAGGCCCGCTCGGCCAACGATGCCAAGACGCGGTTTCTCGCGGCCGTCAGCCACGAGTTGCGCACGCCGCTCAATGCCGTTCTCGGCTTCTCCGACATCCTGCTCGGCGAATATTTCGGCAAGTTCGAGAACGAGCGCCAGAAGGAATATGTCGAACTGATCAACCAGTCCGGCCACCACCTGCTGGCCGTGGTCAATACCATGCTCGACATGTCCAAGATCGAGGCCGGCCGCTACGAACTCATCAAGGAGCCGTTCGCCATCGGCGCCGTCATGCGCTCGGTCGACGAGATGCTGGGGCTGGAAGCCACCCGCAAGGGCGTGGTCCTCTCGACCCGCATCGCGCGCGGCCTCGACGAGGTCGTCGCCGACCGCCGCGCCGTCAAGCAGGTGCTGATAAACCTGGCCAACAACGCCATCAAGTTCACCCAGGCCGGCGGCGTCGTCACCATCGATGCCATGGCCGAACGCGGCAACCTGGTCATATCGGTCAGCGACACGGGCATCGGCATTCCCAGGGAAAAGCTCGCGCTGATCGGCAAGCCCTTCATGCAGGTGCAGAACGACTATACCCGCCAGTATGAAGGTACCGGCCTCGGCCTGGCGCTCGTCAAGGGTCTCGTCGGCCTGCATGGCGGCGAGCTCCGCATCGAGAGCGAGGAACACAAGGGCACGGTCATGACGGTCACGCTGCCGCTCGATGGCGAGGCCGAAGCGGGCTGCGAGACATTCGAATTCCCACCCAGATTGAGAGAAACCCATTCAGGAGAAAGCAGCGATGGCGCCACAGCCCAAGCGAAAATCGCCTGAGCGCAGCGCGCGCGGCAAGCAGCCGGCGCCGTCACGCGCCATGCGTATCCTGCTCGCATCAGGCGCCGCGATCGGCCGGCATCCGCGTGCCATCGGCGGCTTCGTCACCTTCGGCGTCATCTTCTCCTTCGTCGCGGCCAACGCGCTCTGGTACCAGCCGCGCCATCATCCCGCGCCGCTCCTGGCCACCCGCATGTTCGAGGACGCAAAGGTCACGCGCGCCATGCCCGATATCGCCGACGACGAGCCGGGCGTCACGACCTTCAAGATCGAACGGCAGTCCGATGAACAGGCAAGACGGGCCGCCGAGAAGCCCGAACCCTCGCCGCTGATCCGCGAGATCCAGGTCGCACTCGCCGGACGTGGCCTCTACGATGGTCCGGCGGATGGCCTCACAGGCCCGAAGACCGAAGCCGCGATCCTGTTCTTCGAGCAGACCGAAGGCATGGCCGAGACCGGCGAGGCCAGCAAGGCGCTGCTGGCCCGGCTGAAGCACGTCGCAAGCCCCTCGGATGACGCCGGGGTGAAGACCGCGAGCACCAAGGTCGAGAAACCGGTGGACGAAGTCGCCGCGCTGATCTCGCAGGCGGACGAACCCGTCATCAAGGTGATCCCGGAGAAGAAGCCGGCATCGCCCGCGCTCGTCATGCAGATCCAGAAGGGCTTGTCGGGCATGGCCTATGCCGATGTGAAGGTCGATGGCATAGCGGGCGAAGCGACCCGCACCGCCATCCGCGCCTTCGAAAAGAGCTACCGCCTGCCGGTCACCGGCGAGCCCTCCGAGAGCGTGCTCAAGAAGCTGAAGTCCATCGGCGCGATTTAAACTGCAAATCCCACCACGACCGCATTGTCACCCGAAGCCGGATATTTTCCGGCTTCGGGCATGGCCGTCTGCCGGCTTGCCGTTGATTTTACGGCCGCATACGTCTGAGATGCGGAATAATTCCTATAAGTCAATATTTTTACGGAGAATATTGAAATATATCGAATAAACGACGGACGAGCCCCGTTTCTTCCGCAGTCAGGGGATGTGAGGTGTCTGCGTGGCAGCCACGCTCATCACTGCCGCAGCGTGTCAATCCAATTTCATGACGCAAACTCGAAGGGACCGATCATGGCCGTCAACATTCTCAATGCGGATTCCTCCACCCAATGGGTCGCCAATACCGCGAGCGACACTTATGTGCTCAAGGAGGGGGTCTATCTCGGTGTCCTCGGTACCGCGATCAGCGGCACGGCGGCGGTCACCAACCGCAAGTTCCAGATCGATGGCCATGTGATCGGCGAGGGTGGTGGATCGGGCATGTTCATCGGCGCCGATGCGCTGTCAGGCGGCTTCACGACCATCCAGGTTTCCGCGACCGGTTCGATCCTTGGTGAGGCCTACGGAATCGTGTCGCAGGGCGGTGCCCTTGAGCTCATCAACAAGGGCGACATAAGCGGCTCCACGGCCGGGCTATCGATGACAGGTGATCTGAACCACGTGATCAACGCCGGGACCATCTCGTCCTGGAATGGCGCCGGCTTAATCTCCAGCGGCGCCGATGCAGATATCGTCAATCTCGGCACGATCAGTGGCGTCACGAACGGGCTCGAACTCAACGGAAATGCGTTCAACTTTGTCAACTCCGGGCTCGTCACTTCGTCGACCGGGGTCCTGACCGATGCCGCTGTCTACATGACCGGCCATTATGGCCAGTTTGTCAATGACGGCACGGTGTTCTGCTTGAACGCCTATTCCATGCTTGGCGATGAAAACGCCCAGTTGGTAACAAACAGGGGATTCGTCGTCGGCGCCGTCGATCTCGGTGGCGGTAACGATACCTTCAACAGTGAAGGCGGCACTGTGCATGGTAGCATCGAACTCGGCGCCGGTTACGACACGTTCGAAAGCATTGGCGGCACTGTCACCGGGCCAATCTACGGCGGCCAGGACAGTGACTTCTATATCATCGACGATGCATCGATCGAGTTGGTCGAGTTCTACGGGGAGGGTTCCGACGGAGTGAGGTCCTCGGTCAACTATTGGCTGCAGAGCAATTTCGAAAACCTCTATCTCTCGGGCAAGGCCGATCTCGTCGGAGGCGGAAATTCTCTGGCCAATTATCTGGTCGGCAATGCGGGCGACAACAAATTGTTCGGCCTTGGAGGCGACGACGAATTTCAAGCGGGCGAAGGCAATGACCGGTTTGACGGCGGTGGAGGTTCTGATCAGGTCGATTACGATTCCGATATGACGGCGGGGGTGAAGGTCAATCTTGCGACCGGCAAGGGCGGCGGGGCCGCCGCTGGCCATACCTACGTCAGCATCGAAAATGTCACTGGCAGCGAGTTCAACGACCAGATCATCGGAAACCGACTTGCCAACCGGCTGGACGGCTATGTGGGCAACGACCTGTTGAGGGGCGGCGGCGGAAAGGACGTCTTCGTCTTCGTGGATTCCTGGGGCAAGGATACGATCGCGGATTTCCGCGATAAGCAGAACAAGATCGAACTCGATTTCGACGTCAATGGCGTCGACATCAACGGTTTTTCAGACCTGAGCGGGTTGATCAAGCAGAAGGGTGGCGATGTCGTCATCGACTTCACCGCGATCTATGCCGGCGACATGCTGGTCCTCAAGAACATGCACGTCTCCGATCTCTCGGCAGCGGATTTCATCTTCGGCTAAGGACAGGGCGGGTGTCCTGTCTTGGGGATTTTGACATCGCCCGCCAATCGCCCTAATGCCTTGCCCATGCGCGTCACATCCGATTTCTTCGTCTCCGCTCTCATCCGCCGGGTGTTCTCATCCGGCGGTTTCGCTGCCGTCGAGCGCAAGGGCGCCACTGAGGCCGGCGCCGTCTTCCTGCGCCAACGCTTCCGCGACGGCCGTGAGACCCTCTACGGTCCCGCGCCGCAGAGCTTCTTCGAGGAACGCGGCGACGACCGGCTTTTCGAGATCAGAGCCGAGCGCGCCGAACCCGAGGCCATCGCCGAAATCATCGCCCGTGAAAGCCGCTTCGATTCCGACCTTTGGGTGGTCGAACTCGAGGTCGAGGATGTCAGCGCGCTGCTTGAACTTGCCAAACAGATTTGACGCGTCTGCTTCCGTGTCCCACAACTTCGCGGCGCTTCCTCGTTATTTCCGGACATGATAATATGGCGCCGTGAAATTTCCGAATGAACGGGGTATACCCCGGTGCAAGGCATGATGGCTTTAGCTTTAGCTCGCCGCGTGATGCGGCCGGGGGAATTGCAATGGCAACGATCCAGACGATCGACAGCAACTTCACTTCGCCGATCCAGGTGATCGGCACCGACGATATCCTGACAATCAACCGGGGCGTCCAGGGTGTTCTCGATGTTCTCGCCATCGACGCGGCGACGCTGGCCGATAACCGCCAGTTCGACATCAGGGGCAGGGTCACCGCCAACAGCGGCGCCGACTGCCTTCATCTCGGGCTCGAGTCTGATCCGTCAGGGTCGTCCGGCGGGTCGATCAATTTGCGGGGAAGCGGGCGCCTCACATCCGACACCGGCACCGTGATCGCGGCCTATATCCAGGATATCGAGATCATCATCAACGGCAATATCAAAGGCCGGAACGGCATTATCGGCGACCTCTTCGGTGGCTCGCTGGTTAACAAGGGCGACATCATCGCCGTGGAGCAGGCCTTTTTCTCCGTCAGCGGCTCGTTCGACCTGACCAACCGAGGCCTGATGAAGTCCACCGACGACACCACGATTACCCTGACGGGGAGCGGCAACAGTCTTTTCAACTACGGTGACATAAGGGGCCTCGGTGCGGGTCCGACGGTGTTCTTCGACTCCGCATCCGGCAATTTCAACACCTGCCGCAACAATGGCGGGATATTCTCGGGCGATATCGCCATCCAGTGTGGCGTCGGCAACGATCTGATTTTCAACGACGGCTTCGTCAAGGGCGACATCATCCTCGGCGACGGCTTCAACCAGTTCTCGTGCCGGATAGGCAAGGTCGACGGCTTCGTCTATGGCGGCATGGATAGCGACACCTACAATCTCTTCGGCAGCAAGGTGAAGGTCGTCGAACTCGACGGCGGCGGCATCGACAGCTTCAACAGGACGGCATCGACAAGATTGCCGGAATTCGTGGAAAACCTCTTTCTGCTGGGTAAGGGGGATATCAACGGCACGGGCAATGCCGAGGACAACGGCCTGTTCGGCAACCGGGGCAACAATGTCCTCCGCGGTCTCGACGGCATGGATCTCATCAGCGCCGGACGCGGCAATGACAAATGCTTCGGAGGCATGGGACCGGATACGTTCATGATCTACAGCGATTCCGGAAAGGATCGGGTCATGGACTTCTCATGGCAGGACGATATCCTCGATGTCGCCAGCTTCGGATACGACACCTTTTCGGAGGTGATGGATCACGTCATCGCGATCAAGGGCGGTGTGGTGTTCACCGATGGTGGCGCCCGAATTGAGTTGCCGGACGTGAAACTCAACCTGCTGGGCGAAGACAACTTCAACTACTGAGCCGGATCACGATGACGTCCTGATCCTGAACTATCCGTCTTGGTCACCCTGACGGGGCAACAGACAGCCATAGCGCTTTGATCCTCCCAGTTTTGGCACAGATGCACCCAGTAATGTTCGTTGCGGGAAAGTAAAACTCATCTACTCTTCTTTCATGGGCACCCGGAGGTCTCGCCATGACATCGCAGACGATCACAGCCAACTTCTCATCCACCATAACGGTCCCCGACACGGGCGATATTCTCGTCATCAAGAAGGGTGTCACCGGCATCGTACCGACCGTCGCGATCAGCGCCGCGACGGATTCTGAAGCCCGGCAATTCATCATCAATGGGCATGTCGAGGCCACGGCCGCGGTCCTGCCTGGTGCCGTGAGCACGGCTCTGATCGTCGGAGATCAAGCTGATACGAACGAGGCCAGCGACACCATCGTCACCGTAGGAAAGACGGGCGAACTCATCGCTGTGGATGTCGCACTCCGGATATTCGCCCAGGAGTCCGAGATCACGAACAATGGCCTGATCAGTGCCGATATCGGCATCGCCATATTCGATGAGCAAAATACGATCATCAACAATGGCAGGATCTTCGGCCAGACACAGGCGATCGACATGTCAGGCGAATCGGTCGAACGATCGACGATCGTCAACAAGGGCTTGATCCGCGCGAGCGAAGGCGATGCGATCAAGCTTGCCGGAGGCGATAACCTCATCGTCAATCACGGCACCATCCGGACCGACTCTTTCTCCTTCGCGATAGAATTCGACGATCTGGCCGGCGAGCAGAGCGTCCTCGTCAATCGCGGCGATATTATCGGCAAGAGCACCGCCTATATAAGCCGGGGCGGCGATGACTCGGTCATCAATTTCGGCTTCATCAAGGGTGCTGTCGATCTCGGCACGGGCAACAATAGATTCGTCAATCGCGGCGAAGTCACCGGCACCGTGTTCGGCCGCCAGGGCGACGACCAGTATTTCCTTTACAGTGACAAGCCCATCCTCGCCGAATTCACCGACCAGGGCCAGGACACCGTGCATGCGAATTTCAGCTTCAAACTGGCCGAGAACTTCGAGGACCTGATCCTTCTCGGCAAAGGCAGTATCAATGGGACGGGCAACGATGACGCAAATACGCTATTGGGCAACACAGGAGCCAACCGCCTGAATGGTGATGACGGCAAGGATGTGCTGGATGGAGGCAGGGGCAACGACCGCCTCGCCGGCGGGCTCTCGCGCGACGTGTTCGTGTTCGAGGACGGTTACGGGAAAGACACAATCACCGACATGACGTCGGAGGATTTGATCGACCTCAGCAACATGTCCGTCGCGGTGAACCGCGAGACCGTGCTCAGCTTTGCCAAGCAGGTCGGCGATGATCTCGTCATCGATTTCGGACTTGGTGATCGGCTGAGGATCAAGAATGTCGACAACGAGAACGACGTCCATTTCTTCTTCGCGGGTGACGACTAGCTGACGCGGATCGAATGGCGCCATTCAACTATGAAATGCATTGGCTGTTACCTGGGTAACACGCTGATACATATGAAACATTCGACGCGGTATTCGGTATTCGCGTGAAACAAAGCCAAGCGATAAACGAGCCAACGAAATGAGAAATTTCAGGGGCCCGGATGAAAACCGTCAGCATTTCCAAGAATCGCACCACCATGTTTGAGGCCAAACAGGGCAACACGACCTATGTCCTCGAAAAGGATGTCTCCATCAACACCGCCGATCCCGCCGGCATCGTGGGCATGACCGATGTCAAGGGCCGGGACTTCCTGATCAGGGGTGATATCTACGCTGGCCAGGGCTTCGGCATATTCATCGGTACGCAGGATGAAACCGGTGCCGGCGTGCTCGAAGTTGCCAAATCCGCATCCATCTCGGGCAAGGTTGGCGTCAAGCTGGCCGCCGATGGGCAGGTCCTGAGGAATGCAGGCCTCATCGGCGGCGAAACCGCTGTCGAAACGTCTGGTACGCGAATGCTGATCCAGAATTCAGGGATCATCAACGGCGGCGTCACCGGCATCGACGTGAGCTTCGAGGGTGGCAAGATCATCAATACCGGGCAGATCGCCGGGCAGGATCATGCCATCACCTCACTGCTCGGAGCGGGCGAGGAACTGAAGATCATCAACACGGGCGATATCGGTGCCACCGAGAACACGACGATCCTTCTCTCCAATCTGACCGGGAGTTCGACGACACTCGTCAATTACGGCAATATCGATGGCAAGTTCTGGGCATTGCAGGCCAATTTCAGCCTTGCGACCGAGATCATCCGCAACCGTGGCGAAATTTCCAGCCAGGTCTGGCTGGGCGGCGGCGACGACATTTTCGACGACCGCGGCGGCACCGCCTACTATGTCGATGGCGGCGAGCAGGACGACCTCTATATCATCGACGATACCGCGATCATTCTCGGTGAGCAGACCAATGCCGGCACCGATACCGTTCGATCCACGGTCACCTGGACGTTAGGTAACAACTTCGAGAACCTCATTTTCACTGGTGAGAACAGCCTGACCGGAAAAGGCAATGACAGCGCCAACCGCATCACCGGCAATGCCGGCCAGAACACGCTCTACGGCTATGGCGGCGTGGATGTCCTCAACGGCGGCCGGGGCAACGATCTGCTCAATGGCGGCACGCATGCCGACACCTTCGTCTTCACCACAAGATCCGGCCGTGACGTCATCGCCGATTTCCAGAATGGCATCGACGTCATCGACCTGACCCGCTACAGGGAGCTCGACGATTTCGCGCAGATCTCGAAAGCCATGGTGCAGAACGGCGCCGATGTCGAAATCCATCTCGGCAAGTACGATGTTCTCACGGTCAATAACGTGACGATCGCGAACCTGACTGGCGAGGACTTCGCCTACTGATCTCCGATCTCCGGACGGGTGACAATCCCTACAACCGACGCGTTCCGCACAGCATTTCGCGCTTGCCCGCAAAGCCCGGACGGCGCTCGACCTCAAATCCCGCCGCGATCAGGTTGCGGCGGACGAAACCCGCCGCCGCATAGGTCGCGAAGGTGCCGCCCGGAACCGTGTGGGCATGCACGGCCTTCAGGATTTCCGCCGACCACATCGCGGGATTGCGCGATGGCGCGAACCCATCGAGATACCAGGCGTCGAACGTCTCCGGACTAACCGACAGGTTGGTGAAGGCATCGCCGCAGACCACCGTCAGCGTCACATCCTCCGCCAATTGAAGTCGAACCACGCCACGCCGTTCATCCGGCCACGCGGTCACCAGCGCCTGCTTTTCCGCTGATATCTCCGGCCAGCGCGACAGCGCCTTGCCGATATCGGTCCGATCCATCGGGTGAAGTTCGAACGAGATGAAATGCAGCGAGCCGGTCGATTG
>Ga0307515_10022143_pt1 | contig 11217 bp, 9 predicted proteins | sample 17_EM_MG_FD_194513 | JGI IMG/M metagenome (GOLD analysis project Ga0307515, IMG submission 194513) | Populus trichocarpa ectomycorrhiza microbial communities from riparian zone in the Pacific Northwest, United States - 17_EM | ecosystem: Host-associated > Plants > Roots > Unclassified | place... | reverse complement strand
GCGTCGCCGCCGGCGAGGTCGTCGCCGAGAAGGAGCCGGAGCCCGCGGCGAGCTGCTACATCCTTGAGTTCTCCGGCGAGTCGGCCTGGCGGAACGTCGAGTCCCTCAGCGCCTACGGGACCCTCGCCGCGGCCGAGGAGAAGGCCCGGTTCTGGCTCACCGGCGGCCCGGACGACTTCGAGGACGTCGGCTTCGCGCTCGAACTCTCGACGACGACGTTCCTGCGTCGACTGTGGACGGTCCACAACGGGGTCCTCCACGCCGGGCTCGACCTCGCGCCCTTCGTGGGCGTCCGCTTCAAGGACGGCACGAGCCTGCCGACGGTCGAGGCGAACCACGAGGCGATCTGGCACCGGGAGGGCGAGGTCGTCGCGGTCGAGCTCGACTGGTCCGGCGTCACCGCGGCCCTCGCCGCGCCGCTGCCGGAGCCGGTCCTGGCCGAGGGCGGCACGGTGGAGGTCGCCGTCGGCGGGTTCGCGCCGGGTGAGGACAGCGTCGTCACCGACGGGACGGTCGTCCAGGCGGACTGACCGGTGAAACCCCACACTGACGTCTACCTGATTGCCCCCGCCCCGGCGCCCGTGCATGGTCGGATGGAGCTGCCCGTCCACGAGGGCGGGGGTCCAGTGCCACAGGGGGAGGAAACCCATGCTCACCGAATTCCAGCGGCGCAAGGTCGACCGGTCATTCCGGCATTTCGACGTCAACGCCGACGGCTTCATCGACGTCCGCGACGGCGGGAAGCTGGCGCAGGCGTACATCAACGGGCTCGGCCCGACCGACCCGTTCGTCCAGCTCGCCGTGCACGAGCGCGTCGAGGTCTACTACAAGCAGCTCGCGCGCGGGCTCGACGCGAACAAGGACGGCCGGATCTCGCCGACCGAGTTCCGCGACATCTTCGACCGCGAGATCGTCGCCCCCGCCGACGGTTTCCACCGGTACCTGCGGCCCCTCGTCGACGTCGTGTTCACCTGCTGCGACATGGACGGCGACGGCCGCATCGACCGGCGCGAGTTCGTGTCGATGCAGAAGCTGCTGGGCACGGCCGACGTCGCCGCCGCCGCGGCCTTCCGGCGCCTCGACACCGACGGCGACGGCCGCATCTCCCGCCAGGAGTTCGCCGCCGCCGCGCAGGACTACTACACCGGCGACGACCCGGACGGTCTCGGCGCCGCGCTGTTCGGCGAGGTCTGAGCGACCGGTGGATCCCGGAGCGGTTCTGCGCCACCAGTCCGCCGAACCGCCGGGATCCGCCGATGTCAACCCGTCGCGGCCAGCGCCCGCCGCACCTCCTCGGCGTCGGCGTGCCCGAGTTCGTCCAGAATGGACAGCGCGCGTTCGTAATGCCCGCGTGCCAGGGGATCCCCGGCCGCCGCCGCGCTGTCCCCGAGGTGCCGCAGGGCGGTCGCCAGGCCGTGCCGGTCGCCGACCTCGGCGAAGAACGCGGCGGCGTTGCCGAATGCCTCGGTCGCGAGTCCGTACTCCCCGAGCCGGTGGTGCGCGTAACCGATGCTGTCCCAGGCGCCCGCGCGGCCGTGCGGAGCACCGAGTTCGGTTTGCAGCGCCAGCGCATCCCGGCAGTATGCGAGGGCCTCGCGGCTCTCGCCGAGATGCGCACAGCACCAGCCGACGCTGTTGAGGGACACGGCGATCCCGCGCCGGTGTCCGACGGCACGGAACAGGTCGAGTGCCTGGCGCGCGTGCTCGCGAGCGTCGGCGTAGCGGTCCTGCGTGTCGAACAGCACCGAGAGGCTCTGGTGGGTGTGCGCGGCCTCGGTCGGGTCGTCGAGCTTCCCCGACAGCACCAGCGCCCGGCTGAGGTGCTCGTAGGCGGTGTCGGGCTCGCCGCGCATCATGAGCACCCGCGCGAGTCCGCGATGGGCGCTGACCTGCGCGAGGACCCGCTCGGACCGTTCGGCGGCGAGCAGCGCGGTGGCCAGGACCGCCGCCCAGTCGTCCCAGTGGCCCTGCCAGTCGAGGTAGTTGCGCAGCGTCCAGGCGAGTTCGACGGTGTGGTCGTCGAAGCCGCGCTCGTGGGCGATGTGGACCATCGCCGTGAGGGCGGCGTGCTCGTCGGTGAACCAGGCGAGCGCCTCGGCGGCGTCGGCCGGTTCGGCGAGGGTCACGTAGGCGTCGTGGGCGGGGATCTCGATACCGGCGCGCTGCGGCTGTAGGAGCCGCATGGCGGTGAAGGCGCTGTGCAGGTAGTGGTCGAGGAGGCGGCGGACGGCCGTGTCGCGCTCGTCGGGGGAGTCGTGGGTCTCGGTCAGCTCGCGGGCGTAGCCGCGCAGGAGGTCGTGGCGGCCGTAGCGGCCGGGGGCGGGTTCGGTGAGCAGGTGCGCGGCGGTGAGTTCGGTGAGGGCACGGGCGGCCCGCCCCGGGAGCAGCCCGGCGAGGCTCGCGGCGGCGGCCGGCGACACCTCGGCACCGGGGTGCAGGCCGAGGAGGCGGAACATGCGGGCGGCCTCGTCGCCGAGTGCGCGGTAGGACCAGGAGAAGACCGAGCGGGCGCTGGTGCTCTCCTCGCCGCTGTCGAGGGCGTCGAGGCCGGTCGTCGCGCGCAGTTCGGCGGCCAGCCCGGTGAGCGGCGGGCCGGGGCGCAGTGCGGCCCGGGCGGCGACGATCACCAGGGCGAGGGGGAGCCCGGCGCACCACGCGATGACCTCGTCGGCCTCCGGGCCGGCTGAGCGGTCGGTGCGCAGCCGTGCCCGCAGGAGTTCGCGCGCCTCGTCGTCGGCGAGCACGTCGAGCCCGACGGGGACCGCGGCCTCGGCGGCGACCAGGCCGGTCAGGCGGCTGCGGCTGGTCACGAGCGTGAGGCAGCGTCCGCCGCCGGGCAGCAGCGGCCGGACCTGTTCGGCGTCGCGCGCGTTGTCGAGGAGGACGAGGACGCGGCGGTCGGCGAGGAGGCTGCGGTACAGGCCGGTCCGCGGTCCCAGGCCCGCCGGGACGCGGTCCTTGGGCACGCCCAGCGCGTCGAGGAAGCCGCGTATCGCCTCGGTGGGTCCGACGACGCGCTCGTCGGGCGCGAAGCCGCGCAGGTTCACGTAGAGCTGGCCGTCGGGGAAGTGCCCGGCCGCGCGATGCGCCCAGTGCACGGCAAGCGAGGTCTTGCCTACGCCCGCGGTGCCGATGACGGCGGCGACCGCCGACCCGCGACCGCCACCGCGCTCGGCGGCCAGTGCGTCGAGCACGCGCAGGGCGCCGGCCCGGCCGACGAAGCCGGCGACGTCGGCGGGCAGCTGGCGCGGCACGTCGCCGGTGGTGATGCCGACGGGCTCGTCCCCGGCGAGGAGTTCGGCGTAGGCCGCGCGCAACTCGGCGCCGGGCTCGCTGCCCAGCTCCTCGGCGAGGCGGGCGCGGATGGCCTCGTAGCGTTCGAGCGCCTCGGCGTGGCGGCCGTTGCGGCGCAGCACCGCCAGCAGGCGGATCCACAGCGACTCGCGCAGCGGGAACCGGGCGGTGAGCTCGCGGAGCGGCGCGGCCAGCTCGGCCGAGTGGCCGGCGGCGAGGTCGAGGTCGGTGAGGCGTTCCAGCGCGCCCAGATAGCGCTCGGTCAGGCGCGGCTGCTCGGTGCGTTCCAGCTCGGCCGAGGCCACGTCGGCGAAGGGCTCGCCGCGCCACAGCGCCACCGCCGCGGTCAGCAGCGCGCGTTCGGCGACCGCGTCGGCGGTGGCGGCCCGGTCGAGGAGCCGTCCGAAGTGGAGGGTGTCGACGGCCTCAGCCGGGATCCGCAGGGTGAAGCCCGCCGGCGAGGTCGAGATGCGCTCGCTGCCGAGGATCCGGCGCAGGCGGCCGACGTAGGTCTGGAGGCTGCCCTTCGCGCTGGCGGGCAGCCTCTCGTCCCACACGGCCTCGGCGAGCCGCTTCACGGGCACCGGGCGGCCCGCCGACATGGCGAGCACGGCCAGGATCGTGCGCAGGCGCCCGGTGGTCAGGGGCACCGTCCGTCCGTCGAGGACCACGTCGAGGGGTCCCAGCATCGCCACCGACAGCCCCTCGCCGTCCTCGGCATCGTCGTCCCCGGTCATCACGGCTCCCGCGGTCGATGGTTGTGGCGTGCCCAAAACTACCGCCGTTCCGCCGAACGGAACCGGGTCCGGGTGCGGTCCCGGCCGAAGTGTCCACATTGGACGCAAAGGTGCCGTGCGCAGGCGATTCGGCGTCCGACCGTACCCGGGCGGAGGCTGTCTCGGCTACCGGGTGATCAGCTCCCGGCTCTGCTCGACCAGGGGGCCGACCGCGTTGTCGTAGTTGGAGAGCACGACCGAGACCCATCCCTTCTCCGGGAAGAGGTCCAGGCGGGCCGAGGCGCCCGGAGCGCTGCCGGAGTGACCGTGCACGCGCGTGCCGTTGACGACGGAGTCGCGGTGGCCGTATCCGTAGAAGGACACGCTCGCCAGCGGGTCGGCGGGACCGTCCGAAGAGGACAGCGGCACCTTCCCGGACGTGAGTAGCCCGGTGAACGGCTCGCCGAGCAGTTCATGCGAGGTCAGCGCGCGGGCGAAGCGCAGCATGTCGGGCGCCGTCGAGTACGCGCCGCCGGCCGGGCCGTAGGTGAAGGGGAAGTAGGGGCTCTCGCTGAAGTCGGCGCGCCCTCCCGAGGGCTGGTTGGCGTAGGGGTGCGCGATCCCTTCGCCCGTACGGACTTCGGGCCGCGAGTGAAAGGCCGTCCGCGTCATGCCCGCCGCCTCGAAGACGTTGTCGCGCACGTAGTCGACATAGGACTGTCCCGACACGCGCGCCACGACCGCGCCGAGCAGCGCATAGCCGTCGTTGCTGTACACGTGCCGGATCCCCGGCGGCGTGAACTGCGCCGGGGTGTTGCGGACGACGTCGAGCGTGCCGTCCATGAACTCCTCGAAGCTGTCCCAGTCGAGCCCGACCGGCTCGCCCTGGCCGAGGGCGGGCCGCCCGAGGCCGGACGTGTGGGTGAGCAGCTGGTGCAGGGTGACGTCGGGCGGGAAGCCGTCGAGGTGGGCGCTGAGCTTGTCGTGGAACGTCAGGGATCCGCGTTCGGCGAGCTGGGCGATCGCCACGGCCGTGAAGACCTTGGTGACCGACCCGAGGCAGAACACCGTGTCGACGGTGTTGGGCACGCCGCTTCCCTTGTGCGCCAGGCCGTGCGTGCGGGCGAGGACCGTGCGGCCGCGTCGCGCGAGCAGGACCGTTCCCGAGAACTTGTCCTCGGCGGCGAGCTTCGCGGCCAGCCGGTCGTAGGCACCTCCGGGCCGCAGGTCCCCGGGGACGCGGTCTCCGGCGGCGGCGGGCGCCGACGTGGCCAGCACTCCGGCGGCGACGGGTGCGGCGGTGAGGAGTCCCAGAAGGGACCGGCGGGACGAGGCCATGGCGTTTCTCCTTGCGGTGACGGGGATCGCGGAACCCGGTCCGTTCTACCGGCGGGGCCCGATGGCGGTCCGATCCCGCGCACATACGAAACCCATAGGCGCGCGCTGCGATACTTCCGGCGTGCGGGTGCTTCTGGTGGAGGACGAACGGCCCCTGGCCGGGTACATCGCGGTCGGGCTGCGCAAGCACGGCTTCGTCGTGGATCTCGCCCATGACGGGCAGACCGGGCTCGACAAGTGCGAGCTGACGCCCTACGACGTCGTGGTCCTCGACCGGGACCTGCCGGTCGTGCACGGCGACACGGTCTGCCGCCGCCTCGCCGAGCGCGGGACCGCCCGGATCCTGATGCTGACGGCGTCGGGCTCCGTCGAGGACCGCGTCGACGGCCTCGATCTGGGCGCCGACGACTACCTCGGGAAGCCTTTCGCCTTCAGCGAACTGGTGGCCCGGGTCCGCGCGCTGTCCCGCCGGGCCGCACCCGCCCGGCCGCCGGTCCTGCGGGCCGCCGACGTCGCGCTGGACCCGGCCCGCCGCACGGTCGAGCGCGACGGGAGGCTGCTGCACCTGACGCCGAAGGAGTTCGGCGTGCTGGAGCGGCTGCTGGCCGCCGCCGGCGACGTGGTCAGCGCGGAGACGCTGCTGGACAAGGTCTGGGACGAGCACGCCGACCCGTTCACCAACGCCGTCCGGATCACCGTCGGGACCCTCCGCCGCAAGCTCGGCGAGCCGCCGCTGATCACCACGGTGACCGGTGCGGGCTACCGGATCGGGGACTGACTAGCGGTCTTCGCGGCCGGCGCGGGCGGCGTGGACGTCGGCCTCGCCGTAGACGGTCCGCACACCCGAGAAGGACATGCCGGAGGCCACCGCGAGCGAGTTGAGCGTGTAGGAGCGGGGCCGGACGACTTCGCGCCCGTAGGCGACCAGCGCGCGGATCTCGGCCTCGGCGCGTTCCTTGCGCGCGCGGGCGTTCGCGAGGGCGGTCAGCAAAGGGTCGGTGTCCTCGGCCCGCCAGGCCGCGGACAGATCGTCCATAAGGGACGTTCGGGCGGCCGAAACCTCGGCGAGCGCGGTGGAATAGGCCTCGGCGACGTCTCCGTCGAGGGCGACTCCGGCCGGCGGCTCGGGCCGCGGGTGCACGATCGCGGCGATGTCCTCTAGCAGCGGGTGGAACGCGTTGTCGGCGGTCATGGGAGCGATTCTAGCCACGAGTTGCGATCGTCGCAAATGCATGTGGCGAACGCAAATGATGACGTGTCCGCAACTTGTCCGGAGAAGCCGCCCGTTCGTTGTCGCAGGTCCGGGGTCGGGGGCAGGATCGTGTCCTCGACGGACACCGGTGGAGGTGCGGAGGGTGAGCATGGGCATCGGCGCGTTCCTGGATCCGATGACGGCGCTTCGGCGGCTTGGTGAGCCGCTGACCGTCCAGTCGTCCAACGGCAACAGACTCGCGAGACTCAAGGCCGTGCAGGCCCATCTCGCCACCGAGCGCAGTCCCCTCCCCGACATCGCCACCGGCATGCTCGCGGTGTCCCTCGTCGCCAACGCGCTGACCTCGCAGGGCCTGCTCGCCGAGATCGACGACTGGCCGAACCAGAAGACGCTGACCGACGCCGTCCGCGAGCTCGGCGTGCGCCTCGGCCGCGAGAGCGAGCTTCCCGACCACATCGAACTGCGCAGGCCCGACGGGTCGACCCTCCGTCTCGCGAGGGCGTCGTGAGGGTCTGGCTGACCCTGTGGCGTTGCGCCCCGCTGGTCGTGGCGGCCGCGATGGCCCCGGTCCCCTTCGCCCTCACGGGTGCCGTTCCGTGGACGCTTCCCCTGGCACTGGCCGTGTTCGGCGTCCTCATGCGCCATGGCTCCCGCGGCTGGGTCGACTGGCGGGCCGCCCGCCTCGACCGGCTCCTCCGCCGCGCACCGGCCATGCGCCGGGGAGTCTTGCGTGCCCGCGCGGTCGACGCCTGGGAGGTCCAGACGGCGATGCGGCTGCGGTTCGGGCTCGCCGACGCGGTGACCGACCCCGACGACGACCCCTCGGCACTGGCCGACGGTGTCCACTTCGCACTGTCCTCATCGGACGGTTCGTCCGGCGAAACGCCCGCGGAGCAGCCCGCACGGTCGGCGGAGCCCGCGAATGCCGTTTCTGCTGCGATAATGTTCCGGTGCCCCGACCCCCACTCGAAGACGCGCTCGTCACCCTAGGCAGGGCGATGCGCGCAGCACGCGAGCGGCGCGGTGTGTCCTTGCGTTCCATGGCCACCCGCCTCGGATACGGACACAGCGCCTTCACCGACTACGAGCTCGGCCGCCGTCTGCCGCCCCAGGACATCCTCGACGGCTACGAGTCCATCCTCGAATTCAACAGCGGCCTCACCGACCTGCGCAGAGCCGTCCTCACCCACCGCGCCATGGCCGCCCGCGGCGACCGGCCGGTCGCCCAGCTGCCCGCCCCGCCCGCCGTGTTCGTCGGCAGGGAAAGGGAACTGGCCGTTTTACAACGCCACGCCGAGGCCGCCGCGACCGGCGAACGCCCGGTCACCGTCCTCGTCCACGGCCAGCCCGCCGTCGGCAAGACCGCCCTCGCGCTGACCGCCGCGCATGCCGCGGCCGAGATCACCGACGCCTTCGACACCGTGCTGCACCTCGAACTCGCCGACGCCGAGCGGTCCGTCGGCGCGGCCCTGCACTACATGCTCACGGCACTCGGCGTGGGCGAGCCCGACATCCCGCCGTCGACGGCCGGGCGCTCGGGCCTGCTGCGCTCGGTGCTGGCGCATCACGGGACCCTGATCGTGCTCGACAACGCCGTCAGCGCCCGCCAGATCGCGCCGCTGCTTCCGGGCGCGGGCCGCTGCCTGGTGCTGGTCACGAGCCGGTTCCGCCTCGCCGATCCCTGCATCGACCACGAGGTCGAGCTGCCGCCGCTGCCCGGCGAGCACGCGACCGTCCTTTTGCGACGGCTGGTCGGCGCAGGCCGCTGCGACGGCGAGCCGGAGGCGGTCGGCAGCGTGGTCGCCGCCTGCGCGGGATTGCCTCTGGCGCTGCGGATCGCGGCCCACCGGATCATGGGCGCGCCCGACTGGCCGATGGCGCACTACGCCGGTCAGCTGCGCGACGAGCGGCGCCGGCTGTCGGCGCTCGACGTCGCCGGCGTGGAGGTTCGTGCCGCCTTCGACCTGTCCTATGAGGCGCTTCCCGAGCCCGCGCGGGTCCTGTTCCGACGGGTCGCGCTCGTCCCCGGAGGCGTGCTCGGCGAGCGGCACGCGGCCCTGCTGACCGAGGGCGGCGATCCCGCCGCGCTGCTGGCCGATCTGGCCACGGCGAGCCTGATCGCACCGACCGAGCGGCCCGGCCGCTACCGCGTGCACGACCTGCTGCGCGTCTACGCCAGGCACCGGCTGGAGCTCGACGAGTCGCCGGAGCTGCGCCGGGACGTGCGCGCGAAGCTCTTCGACCGCATGGTCGACGAGGCGATCGCCGCCGGGCACGGGCTGACCCCCGGCGAGGAGCCCGGCTACCCGGGCGGCAGCGAGGCCGCACTGTCCTTTCTGGACGATGAGGCCGAGGCCGTCGTCGACGTTCTCGCCGTGCTGGCCAAGGATCCCGGCGACACGGCGCCGCGCACGTTGGGCCGCCTGGTCGAGGCGATGGCCTGGTACTGCGACCACCGATGTCTCTGGACCATGCTGCGCTCGGTCGGCCGCCTCGCCCTCACCGTCGCCGCCCGCCTGGACGATCCGCTGCTGGAAGCGGTGTCGCGCAACGCGATCGGGCTCTCCTACAGCGAGGGCAACCGTCCCGCCGCCGCCGTCGCGCACCTGGAGAAGGCCCTGAGCGCCGCCCGCCGCGCCCACGACTGGGGCGAGGAGGCCGAGACCCACGGGTTCCTGGGGCTGGCGACGCGCAACCTCGGACACTTCGTGGAGTCCTCGGCGCACCACCGTGCCGCGCTGGCGATCTACGAGGGCCGCGGGCACACGCGCGGCACCGCGCAGGAGCTCGGCCGCCTCGGGCACGCCCTGAGCCTGCACGGCGAGTACACCGAAGGCCTGTCGGCGCTGCGAAGGGCGCTCGGGCTGTGGCACGAGCTCGACGCGGCACGGTCGGCGGCGATGGCCCGGTACCGGCTGGCCGCCGTGTACATCCACTGCGGACGGCCGCTGGAGGGCCTCGCCGAGGCCCGGGCGGCCCGCGCGGTCTTCGGCGACGTCGCCGACACCTGGGGCATCGCCGCGGCGGGCCAGATCACCGGTGCCTGCGAGCACGCCCTCGGCGAGCACGCCCGCGCCGTCGTCGTGCTGCGCGAGGCCGCGGAGGGTTTCGACCGCCTCGCCGACCGCTTCCGCCAGGCCCAGACCCTGCGCGTCCTCGCCGCCGTCCACGCGGCCACGGGCGCCGAGGAGGCGGCCGAGTCCGCGCGGAGGCGCGCGCTGCACGTCCTGGGGCAGTTGGATCCCACGCCGGTGATCGCCGACGAGCGGGCGGTGCTGGAAGGGGTCGAGGGGGCGCAGGCGCCGCCGTTCCTGTGAGCCGCGCCTAGTCCTTCGCCAGGTCCGCCCGCACCGCCACCGTCGCCTCGATCGAGCCGGTCAGGAACCGGGCGATCGTGTCGCGCTCCTCCGGCGTGAAGCCCTGCCAGCGTTCGGCGAACTCGACGGCGAGCGGCGCGAAGAACCCGGCGCCGACCCGGCGCGCCTTGTCGGTCATCTCCAGCTCGATCTTGCGGCGGTCGGCGGCGTCGCGCGTCCGGCGGATGTGGCCGCTGGCCTCCAGCCGGTCGAGCGCCGAGGTCGTCGCCGAAGGGCTCAGGTGCAGCGCGGCGGCCAGTGAGCCCGGCGACATGCGCCTGCCGCTGCGGGCGGCGTCCATGACGACCGCGAGCGCGTTGAGGTCGGTGCGGTGCAGACCGTGCGCGTCGCCGAACATCTCGGCGAAGCGGGCCGACTCGACGGTGAGCTGCCGCAGCAGCCGGATGAGGAGGCCGTCGGCCGTCTCGGGTCTGGTCCGGGCGGGCTCGTCGGCTGTCGCCACGTCGCTCACGTCCTCTCGTCGCCCTGGGGTTATTGTTTCGGCCAACGAAAGATTCGATCGCCGAAAGATCTCCGGAGGACCACGGTCATGGCCCCTGGCAATCCTGCTGCAAGCGAGACCGGACGCGGCCACCGCCCCGGGCGCCTCCTCCGATGGCTCCTGCCCACCCTGGTCGTCCTGGCCTGGCTGGCCGTCGGCGGACTCGGCGGCTCCTACACCGGCAAGCTCAGCGAGGTCACCACCAACGAGGCCTCGGCCTTCCTCCCCGCCTCCGCAGAGGCGACCGAGGTCGGCGAACTCCTCCTCGCCTTCGACTCGGAAAGCGCGATCCCCGCCATCGTCGTCATCGAACGGCCCGGCGGCCTCAGGCCCGGCGACGTCGACTTCCTCGCCGCCCGCGACTACGGGACGGCCGTCCCGCCGCCCGTCGAGTCGGACGACCACGAGGCCGCGCGCCTCGTCGTCCCCATCACCGGAAACCCGCGCGACGGCGTCGAACGCGTCCGGACCGCCGTCGCCGACGCACCCGCGGGCCTCACCGTCCTGGTCACCGGCCCCGCCGCCCAGATCGCCGATCTCGGGCAGGCGTTCAAGGGCATCGACGGCCTGCTCCTGCTGGTGACCGCACTTGTCGTCGGCCTGATCCTGGCCGTCGTCTACCGTTCGCCGCTGCTCCCGCTCGCCGTGCTCGTCTCCGGCGCCTTCGCGCTCGGCCTGGCCAGCGTCGCCGTCTACTTCCTCGCCGACGCCGGCGCGCTCGAACTCAACGGCCAGAGCCAGGGCATCCTCTTCATCCTCGTCTTCGGGGCCGCGACCGACTACGCCCTTCTCTTCGTC
>Ga0307515_10022142_pt1 | contig 11217 bp, 10 predicted proteins | sample 17_EM_MG_FD_194513 | JGI IMG/M metagenome (GOLD analysis project Ga0307515, IMG submission 194513) | Populus trichocarpa ectomycorrhiza microbial communities from riparian zone in the Pacific Northwest, United States - 17_EM | ecosystem: Host-associated > Plants > Roots > Unclassified | place... | reverse complement strand
ATGCGCGACGGCTTGAACGCTTCGGCGCCCGCCACCGTAGTTACCGGCATGGAGATCACCGCCGCCCGCGGCGGCCCGGGCGACATCCCCTGACGAGGACCCACGGCATGGACAAAGACGGCACGCACGAGCGCGGCGGACGACTCGCCGGCGCCGCGACGCCCGACGAGGAACGCCTCGCGCGGGCGCTCTACGCCGAGCACTCCGACGCGCTGTGGCGCTACGCGCTGCGCCTGACCCGCGGCGACGAGCAGCGCGCCCAGGACGCCGTGCAGGAGACCCTGCTGCGCGCCTGGCGCTACCCGCGCGTCCTGTCCGTCACCACCGAGCACGCCCGCCGGTGGCTGTTCACGACCGTCCGGCAGCGCGTCATCGACGACTGGCGCGCCGGCCGCGTCCGCCCCGAGGTCGTCACCGACAACATCCCCGACAACCATGTCGCCGACCACGTCGACACCGCCATACAGGGTCTGCTGGTCACCGAGGCCCTCCGCAAGCTCACGCCCGCCCACCGCGAGGTGCTCGTCGAGTGCTTCTACGGCGGCCGCAGCGTCGGCGAGGCCGCGACCCGCCTCGGCGTCCCGCAGGGCACCGTCAAATCCCGCCTCCACTACGCGCTGCGCGCACTGAAACTCGCCTTGGAAGAGGCCGGAGTGGTCACCGAGGAGTCACGATGACCTGTCAGCACCATCACGACGGGGCCGCCTACGTGCTCGGGGCCCTCGATCCCGGCGACCGGACCGCCTTCGAGGCGCACCTGCCCGGATGCCCCGAATGCACCGGGACGGTCCGCGGTTTCGCCCAGCTGCCCGGTGTGCTCGCCCACGCCCCCTTCGAGAACCTGCTCGCCGAGGCCGGTCCTCCCCCGCCCGACCACACCCTGCCCGAGCTGATCACGCGGGTCCGCGTCGACCGCCGCCGGCGCCGGTGGCGGACGGCGCTCGTCGGCGCCGCCGCGGCGGTGCTCGTGGCGGCCGGTTCACTGGCGGCGGCGGAGGTGCTGCGGACCGATCCGGCGAGCCCGCCCGTCGTGGCGCAGCCGGAGTCGATCGACGTCAGCTTCGCCGCCGTCGAAGGCTTCGACGTGCACGGCGACGCGGCCCTGACCCGCTACCCGGGCGGTACGCAGATCCGCGTCGACTGCGCCTACACCGTGGGCGGCGAGAACTCCTACCTCGGCGGCCTGCCCTACCGGCTCGTGGTCACCAACAGCAACGGGGACGACGAGGTGGCGGGCAGCTGGCACGCCAAAGACGGCCTGTCGGAGGGCATCACCCTCTTCACGCGCTGGCCGCCGGAGAACATCACCGCGCTGGAGATCCAGGACCTCGACGGGAAGACGATCCTGCGCTGGACACGATGAGCTCTTTCCGGCGTTGAACTATCCGGGAGGTCTTTCCGTAGTCATGATGGGGTGGGCGATCCCGCCGCCCGGTCGACGACCAACGGAAGGCGATGCCGGTATGCCCACGGACTTCTTCGGACTGCCCCTGCACCCGCTGGCGGTGCACCTGCCGGTCGTGTTCGTGCCGCTCCTGGCGCTGTTCACCGTCGGGTACGTGCTCGTGCCCCGGATCCGCCGCAACATCGGCTGGTGGGTGATCCTGCTGTCGGTCATCGCGCCCGTGGTGTCCTTCGGGGCCAAGCTCAGCGGGCAGAACCTCGCCGAGCAGAAACTCGCGGAGCTGCGCGAGTCGCCCGAGGCGGCACAGGCGGCGGCCGACGGCTTCAACAACCACTCCCAGTACGGCGACGTGCTCGTCTGGCTGGTCCTCGTGCTCGGGCTCGGCGCGCTCGTCTACACCGGACTGGCCAGCCGCCGCCTGGACGCCTTCGCGAAGGCCCGCAACATCGGCCCGTCGAACGCGTGGCTCGGCGACGGCGCGGAGCCCGGCGGCGGACGCAAGGCCTTCCTCGCCGTCCTCGGCGTCGTGCTGATCCTGCTGTCGCTCGCCTCGGTGTTCTACGTGATCCGGGCCGGCCACACCGGCGCGGAGATGCTCTGGGGCTGAGGGCCCGCCGACCGCGCCCTCCCACCATCAGGGCTCCGGGCGCGGTAGGTTCGCAGGCCCCTCGACTTCCAGGAGCCCGCGATGCAGGTCATCAGCACCCTCTTACCCGTCGCCCTCGGCATCGTGATGCTGGGGCTCGGGCTGAGCCTCACGGTCACCGACTTCAAACGTGTCGCCGTCTACCCGCGGGCGACGCTGGTCGCGCTGGTCTGCCAGGTCCTGCTGCTTCCGGCTGCCTGCTTCGGCCTGATCCTGCTCTTCGACCCGCCGCCCGCGCTGGCGGTCGGGATGATGCTCCTGGCGGCCTCGCCGGGCGGGTCGACGGCGAACCTGTTCAGCCACCTCTACGGCGGCGACGTGGCGCTCAACGTCACGCTCACCGCGGTCAACTCGATCCTCGCCGTGGTGACGCTGCCGCTGGTGGTCAACTTCGCGCTCGACTACTTCATGGCGGCCGAGGGGGCGGTGGGGCTCCAGTTCGGCAAGAGCCTCCAGGTCTTCGCGATCATCCTCGTCCCCGTCGCGATCGGGATGCTCGTGCGCTGGAAGCGGCCCGGTTTCGCCGACCGGATGACCAGGCCCGTGCGGATCACCTCGATCGCCGTCCTGCTGCTGGCGCTGGCCGCCGCCGTCCTCCAGGAGGTCGAGCACGTCGCGGAGTACGTCGCCGAGATCGGCGCCCTCACGCTGGTGTTCAACGTCCTCAGCCTCGCCGTCGGCTACTTCGCGCCCAGACTGGTGCGGATCGAGCGGAAACAGGCGATCGCGACGGCCATGGAGGTCGGCATCCACAACGCCACCCTCGCCATCGCGATCGCCTTGAGCCCGACGCTGCTGGACAACTCCCGCATGGCGGTCCCGTCGCTCACCTACGGACTGTGGATGTTCCTCACCGCCGCGGGCGCCGGATACCTGATGCGGAGGGCGATCCGCTCGGGACCGCCCTCCGCGCCGACGGTCAGTTGAAGGGCGGGCCGGTGAGGTTGTAGGTGAAGACGACCGCCGCGAAGGCCAGGCCGGACAGCGCCAGGAGCGTGTAGGCGATCCGGCCGGCCGGACGCCACCACCCGCGCCACCAGGCGGCCACGGCTCCGGCGGCGACGGCCAGGGCGCCGACGACGGTGACGGTCGCGAGGATCATCAGTCCATAGAGGACGGGCGAGCCGAGCGTGACCATCTCGATGGCGGCGCTCTGGTCGGACAGGAGCATGACGACGCCGATGACCAGGCCGACGCTCAAGACGGCGGTGATCCACCCGGCGAGCCCGGTGTAGCGGGCGATGCGCGGGCTCGCGGGCCGCTTGCGCCCGGCGAACGCGACGATCGGGATCGCGATGACGCCGATCAGGAGGAGCGCCACGGCGCCCAGGAGCACCTGGAAGTGCAGGGCGGGCAGCTCGTACCAGGCGATCTTGAGGTAGACCTGGTTCTGTCCGCGCCATTCGGTGAGGACGCCGTCGTCGCTGATGGCGAGGGTGCCGTAGCCGTCGACCTCCTGGAAGAAGCCGTGCTCGGTCTGGACCCAGACCTGGGTGTCGGCGTCGGGGTTCGACGACAGGCTCCGGTCGCTGGTCGTGATGGTGCCGTCGTCGTTGGCGGTCACGGTGACGACGGTCTGCGTGAGCGCGCGGGCCCGCAGGATCCCGCCGGTGGACAGCCGCGAGGTCTGGTAACCGCCCTCGTACCCGCTCACGTCGCCGCCGATGCCCTGGGGCGCGGCGGCCAGAGGCGCCTGCGGGAAGTACTCGTCGAGGATGGCGTCAGTGAGGGCGCCGCCGTCGAAGTCGCCGTTCCCGTCGCCGTTGACGGTGACGAAGACGCCGATGCCCTGGTCGGGCAGCAGGGACATGTCGTTGTGGTAGCCGGTCCCGTCGCCGCCCTTGAACAGCACGCGCCGGCCGTTGCGGGGACGCTCCTCGTAGATGTAGCCCATACCGGGCATGCGCGGGTCCTGCGCGTAGTGGCGCTCCATCAGGCGCTCGGGGATGCCCGCGCCGAGGACGGAGGCGCCCGACAGCTGGTCGAGCATGAATCGGCCCATGTCGGCGGCCGTGGTGACCTGGCCCGGGCCGGTCGGCGACCAGGGGTTGTAGTCGCCGGTGGTCTCGGTCTGGCCGTCGCCGGAGGGGCGGTAGCCGGTCGCGAGGGTCGCGTCGACGGCGGCCGGATGCGGCTGGGACGCGGTCGCGCCGGTCATGCCGAGGGGCGCGTAGATGTTCTCGTTGATGTAGCGGTCGTAGGGCGTTCCAGCGACGAGCTCGACGATGTGCCCGGCGAGGGCGACGCCGTAGTTGTCGTAGGCGAGGATCGTGCCGGGTTCGCGGATGCGGTCCGGGACGTCGGCGAGGCTGTCCCCCAGGGACGGGAGGTCGTCGGCCGTCGTCGCGGCCAGACCGAACATGCCCGAGTCGGGGTCGAAGCCGGCCGTGTTGGTGAGCAGGTGCTCCAGGGTGACCGGCTTGCCGGGGAACGTGTCGGGGACCTCGACGTCGGTCAGGTACTCGTTGACGTCGGTGTCCAGGTCGAGCAGGCCCTTGTCGGCGAGCTGGAGGACGGCCGCGGCGGTGAAGAGCTTGGCGGTGGAGGCGGTGTAGAAGCCGGTGGTGGCCGGGTCGACAGTCGCCCCCGCGGCGATGTCGGCGAGGCCGTAGCCGGCGGTGTAGGCGACCTGGCCGCCCGCGACGATCGTGACCGCCCCGCCGGGGACGTCGCCGTCGGCGAGTTGCTGGTTCATGACGCGGTCGGTCAGCTCGGCGAGGCCGGGCAGGGCGGGCGTCTCCGCCTGTGCCGGGGCGGCGGCCGCGACGAGGGCCGCGGCGGTGGCGGCGGCCGCGACGAGGATCGCGGCGGCCGTCCGCAGTAGTGGGGTTCGGTTTGTCATGCAGTGAGAATGGCGTGATCGGCATGTCAGAACACTGGGTTCACGACCCCTCTTGTCCGGGACCTAGGCCTACCGGTGCCCTCCACTGTGGATCACGGCCCGAAGCCCCGCTCGCCGCGTCCGGGTAACGTTCTCCCCCAGGGAGGGTGCCACATGACCAGGCAATCCAGGCCGCCCCATGTCCGCGCCACCGTGCGCGACGTCGCCGCCGAGACCGGGCTGTCGATCGCGACGGTCTCCCGCGTGATCAACGGCCAGGCCAACGTCGCGCCCCACACGCGCGACCTCGTGCTCAAAGCCGTCGACCGGCTCGGCGCCCAGGCGCCCCGCCCGCGGGTCGCGGCGGTCCGGCCCGCCGACGGCGCCGTCTTCGTCCGCTGCCCCTACGTCCTCACCGACTACTTCGGGCTCATCGTCTCCTCGATCGCCGAGACCCTCGAACGCCACGGCCGCCGCGTCGTCCTCAACGCCGGGGAGTCCTCGCAGGGCGAGCCCGTCCTCGCCGGGCTCGCCGCCCAGCCCGAGCTCGCCGCCGCCGTGCTGATCCTCCCGCCCGAGGACGCCGGCGAGATCATCCACCTGCGCGACCGCCGGTTCCCTTTCGTGGTCGTCGATCCGCGCACGCCGCTCCCCCGCGACATCGTCTCGGTGTCGGCCGCGCACTTCGCGGGCGCCCGGAGGGTGATGGCGCACCTCGTCGCGCTGGGCCACCGGCGGGTCGGGGTGGTCGGCGGTCCGCCCGAGTGGCTGACCAACGACGCGCGCCTCGCCGGGTACGCCGCCGCGCTCGCCGAGGTCGGCGTCATCGCCGCGCCCGGGCTGGTGCGCGACGTCGCCGAACCCACTACCGAGCTGGGCCACCGGGTCGCCGGGGAACTGCTGGACTTGGCGGAGCGGCCCACCGCGCTGGTCGCCTTCAACGACAAGATGGCCGTCGGCGCCCTGCACGCCGCGGCCGAGCGCGGCCTGTCGGTGCCCGGGGACCTGTCGATCGCGGGCTTCGACGACCTCGACCTCAGCCGCGCGACCCGGCCGATGCTCACCACGGTCCGGCAGCCCCTACAGGAGATGGGACGGATGGCGGTCGCGCTGCTCATGCGGCTCCTCGACCGGCACGAGCTGGAGGCACTGCACGTCGAACTGGCGACCGAACTGGTGGTGCGGGGGTCGACGGGGATTGTCCCCCAAGGAATTGTTTCAGATTCTTGACAGCACGTGTGCGTCGTGTTTCTCTGGTTTGGCGAGCGTGTTCCAGTTTTGTTTCATTTGTTCCACCGCTCGCGTTCCCTCCGTGAAAGGAGCCCGGCGTGCACAGAACACATCGACGCTTCCTCGGCATCGGCGTCGCCGCCGCTTGTCTGGTCGCATTAGGGACCACCGTCTCCCCCGTCCCGGCCGACGCGGCCGGTGAACGGGTCGACGTCTGGCTGACCACCACCTCCGACGGCGGGGGCCGCGTCGTCACCCGCGGCCTTGAGCAGCAGGCGCCCACCGCCTTCGGCGCCCCCGGGTCGGGCGGCCAGACCATCAACGTCAACGAGGGCACCACCTACCAGCAGTTCGAGGGCGGCGGCGCGTCCATCACCGACACCACCGCCTACCTCATGCGCGGCGGCCCGATCAGCGGCACCACTCGCGACGCGGTCATGCGCAAGCTCTTCTCGCCGTCCGAGGGGATCGGGCTCTCCTTCGTCCGCAACCCGATCGGCGCCTCCGACCTGTCGCGGCCGGGCATGGTCTCGCTCGACGACACGTGCTGCAACCTCAACGACTTCAACGCCAACGGCTACGACACCAACGTCCGCCTGCTCACCCAGCAGGCCAAGTCGCTCAACCCGGCACTGCGCGTCAAGGGCGTGCCCTGGAGCGCCCCGGGCTGGATGAAGGACAACGGCCGGATGGACCAGATGGGCTGGCTGAAGGCGGAGTACTACTCCTTGTACGCGCAGTACCTGGTGAAGTACGTCCAGAGCTACCAGGCCGCCGGCGTCCCGGTGAACTACATCTCGGTGCAGAACGAGCCCAACTGCTGCCAGTCGGGAAACCCGACGGCGATGAACTACCCGGGCATGAGCTGGAACGCCTCCGGGCTCATCGAACTCACCAAGAACCACGTGTTCCCCGCCTTCCGCGCGGCCGGGATCAGCACCAAGGTGCTGGTCCACGACTGGAACTACGGCGACTACCCGAACTTCGGCGGCCAGATCCTCGCCGACTCGGCCCTGCGCAACGACCCGCTCTTCGGCGGGATCGCCTGGCACGGCTACTTCGGCGACCCGGAGGTCGGCACGCAGGTGCACGGCCAGTACCCGAACGTCAAGCAGTTCAGCACCGAGCACTCCGGCGGGACCTGGATCGGCAACCAGCACAACGAGGACCTCGCCGACATCGTCAACTACACCCGCAACTGGTCGGGCAGCCTCGTCAAGTGGAGCCTTGCCCTCAACCAGAACATGGGCCCGCACAACGGCGGCTGCGGCACCTGCACGGGCCTCATCACCGTCCAGGAGGGCGGCCCGCGCGCCGGGCAGGTCGACTACACGATCGAGTACTACACGACCGGGCACCTGACGAAGTTCGTCAAGCCGGGCGCCTACCGGATCGACTCGACGGCCAACGGCACCATCCAGAACGTGGCCTGGAAGAACCCCGACGGCTCCAAGGCCCTCATCGCGCACAACGGCGGCACGTCGAGCCAGCAGGTCCGGGTCAACTGGGGCGGGCAGTCCTTCGTGTACACCCTCCCGGCCCGCACGACGGCGACGTTCACCTGGTCGGGCACGCCCGGCAGCGGACCGACCGGCGGCCAGGTCACCGGCCTGGCGGGCAAGTGCATGGACGTCGCCGGCGCCAGCAGCGCCGACGGCGCGGCCGTGCAGCTGTACAGCTGCAACGGGACCGCCGCGCAGCAGTGGTCGCGCCCCGGCGACGGCACCGTCCGCGCGCTCGGCAAGTGCCTCGACGTGGTGAACCAGGGAACCGCCAACGGCAGCCAGCTCCAACTCTGGAGTTGTACGGGCACCGCGAACCAACAGTGGACGTACAACGCCTCGACGCAGGACCTGGTGAACCCGGCGGCGAACAAGTGCGTCGACGCCACCGGCAACAGCAGCGCCGACGGCACCAGGCTTCAGCTGTGGACCTGCGGCGGCACGGCGAACCAGAACTGGATCTTCACCTGACCCGACGGGGTCCGCGGCCGTCGGCCGCGGACCCTTCACAGCGCGGGCGACGGGTGGAATGATCTTCCCGGTGAGCACGACACCACCGCAGCGCAAAGCCGCACACGCCGACGTCCCCGGGATCGAGGCGCTGATGCGCCGGTCCGTCGAGGACCTGTTCCCACACTTCCACGACGCCCGCGACACCGCCGCGGCGGCGAAGTACCTGACGGTCCCCGACACCGTCCTCATCGACGACGGCACGTACTACGTCCACGAGTCCGACGGCGAGATCGTCGCCTGCGGCGGCTGGAGCAAGCGCGACAAGCTCTACACCGGGTCCGGGGACAAGGACGGCGACGCCCGGATCCTCGACCCCGCGAGCGAACCGGCCCGGGTCCGGGCGATGTTCGTCCGCGGCGACTTCGCCCGGCGCGGCATCGGGCGCGCGATCCTCGCGTCCTGCGCGGAGGCCGCCAGGGCCGACGGCTACCGCTCGCTGGTGCTCATGGCGACACTGCCGGGCGTGCCGCTGTACGCGGCCTTCGGGTTCCAAGAGGTCTCGCGCGAGGACCTGCCGCTGCCGGACGGGACCACGCTCGCGGGTGTGGCCATGGAGATGAAGCTGGACTGAGCCCCTACCCGCCCGGAACCTGCACATCGGACTCCGCGACCGCGCCCTCGTCGACGGCGACCGCCTCCATCCGCAGGCGCATGAGCCCGCCCGCGTCCACGACCTCCCTCAGCAGCACATACGGCCCCGCGACCAGCCATCGCACGTCGCTGCGGAACGGGCGCCCGTCCTCCACGCCCTCGATCAGCGACCTGTACTCCTCGCAGTCACGGCCCAGCAGGGTTTCCCGCCCGCTCGGCGCGAGGCCGTCGAGGTCGCCGGCGAGCACCTGCGCGGCGACGCCGGCGATCCTTTCCAGCGGCACCTCCCACGGCCGGCCACGGGGTTCGTCGACGAGGCCGGTCGGCGCGTCGAGGTCACCGTAAATGTCGGTGGGTCCGCGGTCGGGTGGGGGCGTCGCGGCGTCCATGAACTCCTCCATGGTCCGCGGTACGCGCCCGAAGCCCCGCGGCTCGGTCACGTCGGCGGCGAGGTCGGCGTAGGCGCGGCCCGACTCGTCGCGCACCCGGAAGCGCGCGTCGCGCCACCAGATCGTCATCGGCACGGCGAGCACCGGGACGCCGGGCGCGATACGGGTGCGCAGCAGGCGCACACGGACGTTGAGGCCGGTCATGGGAGCGTCGCCAGGTACGCGGTCCGGTTCTCGAAAGCGACGAGATCGGCGCCCATCATGTCGAAGGTGTGCGCTCCGCGCGGCACCGCGCGCTCGGCCACGAGGTAGTCCATGTGCGCCCGGCCCATCCCGGCGTAGCGAACACCGCGCGCCGCGGCGTCGGCGACGACGTGCTTGAAGTGCAGGTTGCGCCAGAGCGCGAACTTGGTCGCGCGGTCGGCCGCGTTGCCGCTCGGCATCCGGCGCAGTCTCCGCCGCTCGCGCCAGTTCAGGTCGGCATCGGAGCCCGCGCGGGCCTCCAGCACCGGCAGCAGGGCGTTGACGAAGGCGAGCAGGTTGGGCAGCTTCGGCCGGTGGGCGACGGTGTCGAGGGTGTCACCGAGGTGGCCGTCGACGACGAGGGCGGTGATCCAGGCGTCGAGGGGCGCCATCTGCGCGGCCGTCACCGTGGCGAGGGTCCGCTTCTCCGCCGCGGGCGCGCGCTGCCAGGCCCGGCGCGGGCGGGCCACCTCGGCCACGATGTCCTTGGCGAAGGCCCAGGAGATCTTCAGGTACCGCTGGGTCGGCTGCCCCGTGTACCCTCCCGCGGCGGTGAGGCCGGCGAGCCCGTTGGTCCCGTCGAAGTACGGGATCAGCATGTTCATCGCGAAGGCCATCTTCGGGTACAGCGACTCTCCGCCGAAGCGGCGCTTGTCCGGGACCGCCCCGACACCGACGGCCGCGTACCGGGCGTTGTTCTCGGTGTCGTAGGCCGTCCGGATCTGCGACCCGGCCGCGAGCCGGTCGCTGGAGAAGGGCTCGTAGGTGAAGTCGGTGGTGCCGATCGCGGGGGCGACCATCTCGAATCTCACCTGCGTGTGGTCTTCGCCGAGGATGTTGAAACCGGTGCGGGGAAAGCGCACCCAGGTGTCGGCGCTCGCCGGGCCGGGGAGGTTGCCGATGTAGTCGGTGGTTCCGGCGGCGTGCGCGTTCATCTCGGCCACGTCGTTGTAGTCCCGCATGAGGGCGTCGCCCGCCCACGGCGTGGTGACCGCGTTGAGCCTCGGATCGGGCGCGTGGACACGGGCGCCGCCGATGAAGACGCGGCGCTGGACCGCGGGTGCCGCACCGGCGCCGAGCGAGTCGAGGTACCTGCCGAACGCGCGGTTGCCGAAACGGCCCTGTAAGGCGGTCGCCCGGTCCACAAGGGACTCGTCCTCGGGTTCGGCGCGTCGGCGCGCGGGCCGGAGGGCCGACGCCGGCGGACGGTACGGGTCACGGTCGCGCAAGGCGGTCACCTCCCGGCAGGGGCCTTTCAGTCTATGGAGCGCGCGGGCGGGGGACTCGGCGCGAAAGGGCACCCGAAGGTGCAGGACCCGAATAGTCGGTCGACATCCCGGCGCCGCCCGGCTAGCATCGCGGCCATGTCCAGCCCCGAGGCGTCCAGACGCCGGCCACCGGTTCCCGGTGGCTGCCCGTCGCCCTCGTGCCGGGCCCGGATCCGGGCCCTCGTTCGCATGCGCTGACTCCGCCACCGGGACCTCCCGGCGGTCCGCCACGCGGCCCGCCGTGTCCTCAACGGTCCCTTTCACGGTCACGGAGTCTCTTCATGCCTTTCGCCGTCTACATGCTCGCCCTCGCGGTCTTCGCGCAGGGCACCTCGGAGTTCATGCTCGCGGGCCTGGTGCCCGACATCGCCGGCGACCTGTCGGTGTCCATCCCCGCGGCGGGGAACCTCACCTCGGCCTTCGCGCTCGGAATGATCGCCGGCGCGCCGCTCATGGCGATCCTGAGCCTGCGCTGGTCGCGCCGCCGCGCGCTGCTCGTCTTCCTGGTCGCCTTCCTCCTCGTCCACGTCCTCGGCGCGGTCACCACGAGCTACGCGGTCCTGCTGGCCACACGGGTCGTCGCGGCCCTGGCCAACGCCGGCTTCCTCG
>Ga0307515_10022141_pt1 | contig 11217 bp, 9 predicted proteins | sample 17_EM_MG_FD_194513 | JGI IMG/M metagenome (GOLD analysis project Ga0307515, IMG submission 194513) | Populus trichocarpa ectomycorrhiza microbial communities from riparian zone in the Pacific Northwest, United States - 17_EM | ecosystem: Host-associated > Plants > Roots > Unclassified | place... | reverse complement strand
GCGCGCGTCGGCGGCGTCTCGCCCGGCGGTCCAGGTGCGCGCGACGGCGGTCTCGCCCGGCGGTCCAAGCGCGCGCGACGGCAGCGGTCTCGCCCGGCGGTCCAGGTGCGCGCGACGGCGGCGGTCTCGCCCGGCGGTCCAGGCGCGGCGGCGGCCGTGACGGTCTCGCCCGGCGGTTCCGGCGTCGGTGCGCTCGTGCCACTCGCCGTCGAACCAGATCCCGCGGTCGATGCGAACCGGCCTCGGCTGGATCAGGTGAAAGGTGCGAGGTCGCGTCGATCCGGCCGGAGGCCGCCACAAACTTGCCCGGGTGCGCGCGATCCGTAACGTCGGTGCACGGTGCGCCAGATCGTGGCCGATATGCACATCCCGCCGGCGCTCCGGCGATGGGGCGTTCGGTTCGCGCTGGCCGTGGCGATCGCGGTCGCGATCGGCTACGTGCCGGGGCAGGTGGCGCGGCGCGATCCGCGCGCGCCCCGGCTCGAGGCGCAGATCGACCAGCTGACGGCCGAGGCGCGCGACGTGGCGGTGCGCAACGCGGCGCTGCGGCGCGACATCGCGGCGCTGCGCAGCGACGTCGCCGCGGTCGAGGACCGCGCGCGCGCCGACCTGGGCATGGTGTATCCCGACGAGGTCGTGCTCCGGCTGCCGGAAGCACCGGAAGCGCCGGAAGCACAGGACGCGCCGTGATCACCGCGACCGCGCTGCAGCGGGCGGCGCGCCGCGCGCTGAAGGTGTCGATCGGTGCGATCGCCGGCGGGGTGGCGTGCGCAGTCGTGGCCGCCGGCGGGGTCGACGGCGCGGCGGTGCTGTCGCGGCGGCCGAGCCTGGCGATGACGATGATCGCGGTGGCGATCGCCGCGCTGGTGGCGATCGCGGTGATCCGCCGGGTGCAGTTCGCGCCGCCGTCGGCGCGAGCGCAGCGGGTGTCGTTCTGGCTGGCCGCGGCGAGCGACCTGGCCGACCTCGAGCTGGCGCTGACCTTGGTCGCGGGGATCCACGTCGTGATCGCGGTGACCGGTGGGCTCGGCTCGCCGGCGTATCCGCTGCTGTACGGGCTGGTCGCGTTCGCGATGACGGTGCTGGCCCGGCCGGGGGCGTGGGCGACGCTGGTGGCGGCGCTGCTCCTCGAGGCGGCGCTGGTGACGCGCGGGCGGATCAGCGAGGCGACGGTGCTGGCGGCGGCGATCCACGGCGCGTACCTGGCGGGCGCGGCGGCGGCGCACGTGGCGCTGCTGCGCGGGCTGACGTCGCGCTACCGGCGGCGGCGGGCGGCGCGGCTCGACGAGGAGCTGGGCGCGCTGCGCGAGTCGGCGCGCGACTACCGGCTGATCGCGGCGGCGCTGGGGCCGAGCAGCCGGGCGCCGCGCGGCCGCGACGAGGAGGAGCGGCTGCTCGCGATCGGCGGCGTCGGGATGATCGGCGACGCGGCGAGCTGGGTGCTGGGTACGCTCAAGCGCTCGCTCGGCGCGACCACGGTGGCGCTGCTCTGGCTCGACGACGACGGCGAGCGGGTCAAGCTCAAGGAAGTCGTGTCGGACGCCGACGACATCACCGAACTGCCGCGGCTGCCGTCGGCGGGGATCCTGGGCGCGGTGGTGCGCGATCGCCAGCCGCTGCTGTGCGCGGCGACCAAGCCGGGGCAGCTGCCGTACTACGAGTCGGGCCGCGCCGGCCTGGCGCTGGTCGCGGTGCCGCTGATGGAGCAGGGGCACCTGCGCGGCATCCTCGCGGCGGATCGCGAGGCACCGTTCACCGAGGCCGACCGCGACCTGCTGGCCGACGCGAGCGCGCAGGTCCTGCGCGTGGTGCAGTCCGAGCAGGTGTTCCGCGCGGTCGAGCGCGCGAAGTACGAGCACGAGCGGTTCTACCAGGCAACGGCGATGCTCGGCCGCGCGCTGACGGTCGAGCAGGTGATCGAGACCGCGTTCGACGCGGCGGCGGCGATCGTCGAGTACGACGCGGCGGTGATCGCGCTGTACGACAAGGCCAAGGCGCGGCACAAGATCGCCGCGGTGCGGGTCCGCCCGGGCGGCGAGGGCATCATCGATCCCGAGCAGCTGACCAACCTCGAGTTCAAGGACAACGCCGGGCTCGCGGCGATGGTGGTCAAGAACCGGCACTACCTGCCGGCGGGCGGCGAGCCGCGCGAGGTCTCGGCGCCGATCTACACCCGCAAGGTCAAGATCGAGGACGCGCGGTCGCTGCTGGTGCTGCCGCTGCTCGCGGCCGACGAGCCGGTCGGCACGCTGACCCTGGTGGCACGGGCCGAGAAGCGGTTCGGCAAGGACGTGCGCGAGATGCTCGCGGTGATCGCCAACCAGGTCGCGGTCTCGCTCGAGAACGGGTTCCTGTACCGCAAGATGGAGACGATGGCGACGACCGACGGGCTGACCGGGCTGACCAACCACCGAACGTTCCAGCAGCGGTTCGCCGACATGCTCGAGCGCGCGGCGCGCCACAACCACCGGGTCGCGGTGCTGCTCTGCGACGTCGACCACTTCAAGAAGGTCAACGACGGCTACGGCCACCCGGTCGGCGACGAGGTGCTGCGCCGCGTCGCGCGCGTGCTGCAGGAGGTGCCGCGCAAGATCGACATCCCGGCGCGCTACGGTGGCGAGGAGTTCGCGGTGCTGCTCGACAACGTCGACGTGGCGCAGGCCAAGCAGGTGGCCGAGCGGATCCGGATCGAGATCTCGCGGGTCGTGGTCGAGACCGAGAAGGGACCGCTGTCGGTCACCGAGTCGATCGGCGTGGCGGCGTTCCCCGACGACGGCCGTGACCGCGCGACCCTGATCGAGCGCGCCGACCTGGCGCTCTATCACGCCAAGCACACCGGCCGGAACCGCGTGGTGACCTGGGCCGAGGCGCAGGCGGAGAAGTCCCAGGGGTCGAAGAAGGCGAGCTGACCGGCAGAGAATCTCGCGGCGGTCGCCAGGCGCTGCCGTGCGCCGCGGCCTCAGCTGCGATGGCGCCCATCGCCTGCGACGACGCGACGCGGCGGTCATGTGTAGGAGATCGCTGGGCCGCGCGTCGAATATCGCCGCGATATGTCCGGTTCGCCATGGACATGCGCCGGGCTGGCCCTAGATTGCGTGGATGCTCGCCCGGCTCCTCGCCCTGCTGCTCGCCCTCGTGGTGACGGCCGGCGCTGCGTCCCAGGCGATGGCCTCGCCTTCGGACATGGCCGATGTCGCGGGGCTGGTCGACGACGGTGCGCCGGAGCTCGCTCCGGCGATCGTGATGTCGTCGGTCGCGCTCGATGTCCCGGCTCGCTGCGAGCTGGGCTGCGTCGTCGCGCCGCTGGAGCAGCCGGGCGGCCGGCTGTATCGCGCCTGGGTGTTCCGTCCGCCTCGCTAGTCGCGTCTCGCTGATCGTCCATCGCGAAACGTGAACCTTACGGAGGTGGCATGTCTGAACTCGTCGTTCCCGCCTGGGCCTGGGGCCTGTTGGCGGGCGTCATGTTGGTCTTGATCTCGATCGATCTGTTCGCCCACCGCGGCGATCGGATCGACTCGAAGCGCCGCGCGCTGGTGTGGAGCGTGATGTGGGTGGCGGCGGCGGTGGCGTTCGGGGTGTTCGTGGCGATCTGGTTCGGCGCGCCGGTCGCCGAGCAGTACTTCGCCGCGTACCTGCTCGAGAAGAGCCTGAGCGTCGACAACCTGTTCCTGTTCGTCGTGGTGTTCGCCGCGCTCGGGATCCCGGCGAACGAGCAGCGCAGGGTCCTGACCTGGGGGATCATCGGCGCGCTGGTCACGCGCGGCGTGTTCATCGCGGCCGGCGCGGCGATCCTGCATCGCTGGCACGAGATCACCTACGTGTTCGGCGCGATCCTGGTGATCACCGCGGTCAAGATGCTGCGCGGCGGCGACGGGACGCCGAGCCGGCTGCTGGGCTGGCTCGAGCGCCGCCTGCCGTGGACCCGCGAGCGCAGCGGGCACCACTTCGTGGTCCGCCGCGACGGCCGCTGGCTGGGCACGCCGCTCTTGGTCGCGCTGCTGGCGATCGAGCTGACCGACGTGGTGTTCGCGCTGGACTCGATCCCGGCGGCGTTCGCGGTGTCGGAGGAGCCGTTCGTGATCTACAGCTCGAACGTGTTCGCGGTGCTGGGGCTGCGCGCGCTGTACGTGGTGCTGGTCGGGGCGATCGCCGAGCTCCGTTACCTGAAGTACGGGCTGTCGGCGGTGATCGCGTTCGCCGGCGCCAAGATGCTGGCGGCGTCGTGGGTGACGATCAGCCCGCTGGCCTCGGTCGGGGCGATCGCGGTGATGATCGGCGCGGCGGCGGTCGCGAGCGTGGTCGTGTCGCGCCGCGAGCGGCGAGACCGGGTGGCCGGGGCGTCGGGTGGGTCTCACGGGGGTGCGCAAGATGCGCTGGCGCCGGGCTTGCGAACACCAAGTCCCTGATCTCGCTCGTGGCACGGTCGAGACCGGGGCGCGGGCTCGCGCGTTGACATCCCCACCGATGCGCCTTCGATCCCGCCTGGTCGCCGCCCTCGCCTTCGTCTCTGCCTGCTCCTCCGCGGAAGCAGGCGCCCCCGCCGCACCGCCGCCTGCAAAGCGGCCGGTGCCAGCCGCCCCGCTCGCGCCGGGCAAGGTCACGCCGGTCACGACGCTGTTCGTGGCCTCGCAGCCGCGGCCGGCCGGCGACGTCGCGCCGCCGTGGTCGCTGACCGCGTCCGATGGCAGCGGCCTGTTGCTGACCCGGGTCGACGCCAGGGCGGTGGTCGAGGGCCCGCTGGCGTTCACCGAGCTCCACCTCTACTTCCACAACCCCGAGTCGCGGATCCGCGAGGGCACGTTCTCGATCACGCTGCCGACCGGCGCCGCGGTGTCGCGGTTCGCGATGGAGAGCGGCGGTCGGTTCCTCGAGGCCGAGGTGGTCGAGAAGCAGCTCGCGCGCCGCGCCTACGAGGACTTCCTGCACCGCCGGCAGGATCCGGCGCTGCTCGAGAAGGCCGAGGGCAACCAGTTCTCGGCGCGGGTGTTCCCGATCCCGGCCAGGGCCGACAAGCACCTGGTGATCAGCTACTCGCAGGAGGTGTCGCCGGGGCACTACGCGCTGCCGCTGCGCGGGCTCGCGAAGAGCGAGCGCGTCGACGTGCGCGTCCAGGTCCGCGGCAGCTCCGGCGGGATCGCCGAGCAGACGCTGAGCGAGCGCAACTGGACGCCGGATCGCGACGTCGTGGTCGACGCGGCGCCGGTCGGCGCGCCGGTGGCGATCGCGGCCGGCGATCTGGCGGCGGCGCGGATCCGGATCGAGCTGCCCGACGCGGCGGCACGACCGGCGGCGGTGACGATCCTGGTCGACACCAGCGCGTCGCGCGCGCTCGGCTTCGCGGCCGAGGCCCGCGCGGTGCGTCAGCTGGTCGACGAGCTCGCCCGCGCCTACGGCGGCGCGCTGCCGGTGCAGGTGGTCGCGTTCGATCAGGTGACGACGCCGGTGTACGACGGCCGCGCCGACAAGATCGGCGGCATCGAGGCCGCGCTGGTCGCGCGCGGGGCGCTCGGCGCCTCGGACCTCGGCCAGGCGCTGGGCTGGCTCGCCGGCCACGCGCCGAAGTCGCGGATCGTGGTGGTGACCGACGGCGTGGTCACCGCGGGGCCGAAGCCCGATGCGCTGGGCGCGCTGGCCAGGCAGCTCGCGGGCCGCGGCGTCGATCGGATCGACGTCGCGTTGACCGGCGGGATCCGCGACGACGGCGCCGCGGCGGCGATCGCCCGCGCCGGGCTCGCCCACACGGGCGCGATCCTCGATCTCGATCAGGGCGCCGCCGAGGCCGCGCGCCGCATCGGGCTCGCGGTGCGGACCGAGCTCCCGGTCGCGGCGGACGGCGCGCGCTGGGTGTTCCCGCGCACGATCGCGGCGGCGCAGGCGGGTGACGAGGTCACGGTGTTCGTGCGCCGCGGCGCGGGCCCAGCAGTTCGCGGTGACCGTCGCCGGGGCGCGCACCGACGTGTCGCCGGTCGCGGTGACCCCGGCGCTGCTCGGCCGCGCGTTCGCGGGCGCCGAGATCACCGATCTCGACCATCAGCTCGCCAGGCAGACCGGCGCGGCGGCCGGCAAGCTGCGCGCCGAGATCGTCCGGCGCTCGATCGCCGCGCGCGTGGTGTCGAGCCAGACCTCGATGCTCGTGCTCGAGTCCGATGCCGACTACGCGCGCTACGGCATCGATCGCCGCGCGCTCGCCGAGATCCTCGCGATCGGCGCGACCGGGGTCGAGCTGGTGCATCGCGTGGCGCCGCCGGTGCAGATGGTGACGCCGGAGCCGCCGGTCGCCAGGAAGCCGGAGGCCAAGAAGCAGGCGGAGCGCGACGGCAAGCTGGCCGAGCGGGCCGCGGGGGTCAAGATCGACAAGGACATGCTGGACAACCCGCTGGCGAAGGACAAGAGCGGCGCCGACAGCGGCCCCGCGGCCGACGACGACGACGATGCGCCGCGGAAGCGCGTGGCGATGCACGCCGATGCACCCGCCCCCGAGCCCACGAGGAACGAGCGCCAGGCTGGCGTCCGGAACAGCGCGAGCGCCGGGAGCGCCGGCGGTGCCGCCGCGCCCGCGCTGCGCGAGGGGTACCGGGTCGCGGGCCAGACGAGGGTCGAGCCGCCTCCGCCTCCGCCTGCGTCGCCCTTGGCGGTGCGGACGCAGCGGCTGGCGCAGTCGGGCGCGATCTCCGATCGCGACGCCGATGGCATTCCCGACGTCGCCGACAACGACGACGGCATGGCGGAGAGCCGGCGCAGGCCGGCGCTGCACGGTCCGCTGGCGGAGATCGAGCGCGAGCTGGCGGCCGGCCACACGGACGCCGCGCTGGCCCGGGCCGGCGCCTGGCACAAGAAGGAGCCGGGCGACGTCCTGGCGCTGATCGGCCTGGGCGACGCGCTCGAGGCCAAGCACGACCTCGAGACCGCGGCGCGGGTCTACGGCTCGATCATCGACCTGTTCCCGGCGCGCGCCGACTTCCGGCGGTTCGCCGGCGAGCGGCTCGAGCGGCTGGGCAAGGCGCAGCGCGCGCTGATCATCGACACCTACCGGCGCGCGGTCGAGGAGCGCCCGGATCACCTGACCGGCCACCGCATGCTGGCGTACGCGCTGGTCCGCGACGGCCAGTACGCCGCGGCGTTCGCGGCGATCCTCACCGGGATCGACCACCAGTACCCGTCGGACCGGTTCGCCGGCGCGGAGCGTGTGCTGGCCGAGGACGTCGGCATGATCGGCGCGGCGTACGTCGCGCACGGCGGCAAGCGCGACGACGTGATGGCGGAGCTCACCCGGCGCCACCTGGCGCTCGCGACCCAGCCGTCGACCCGGTTCATCATGTACTGGGAGACCGACGCCAACGACGTCGACTTCCATATCCGGGACGCCCGGGGCGGCCACGCCTGGTACAGCCAGCAGCGGCTGGCGTCGGGCGGCGAGCTCTACGCCGACATCACCACCGGGTACGGCCCCGAGTGCTTCGCGATCCCGGGCACGCCGAAGGCCGGTCCGTACCGGCTGTCGATCAACTACTACTCGCAGGGCCCGATGGGCTACGGCATGGGCCTCCTGCAGATCCAGAAGTTCGACGGCCAGGGCAACCTGAGCTTCGAGGATCGGCCGTACGTGATCATGACCGACCACGCGTTCGTCGATCTCGGCACGTTCCGCTGAGCCGCGCCGCGGACCGCGCCGATCCTGCGCGGTCGCGACACCGTCGAGCCGTGGCGCTGCCAGCCGTGCGCCGCCGCGATCAGGAGCAGCGGCGGGCGCAGACCCGGTGGCCGTGATCCCACCAGCAATCATTGTGGCACGGCGGGGTGCGGATGATGCAGCCGCCCAGGGTGCCGGCGAGCACGGCGGCGACGAGGGCGAGGCGTATGAACTTCATGGCAGCTCCCGGGACGGACGGCCTTGTCGTCATGACCCGATGCGCCGGTCGCGGGTTCAACTCGCCGGTCGAGGCGAGCGAGCGAGATCACTGCGCGGAGCCGCTCGCCGCGGCGCCTCGCATCGCCGGGCGGACTACCTGGCGTTCTTGTTCGCGGCCTCGGCGGCGAGCTTGATCTCGTCGCTGGCGATCTTCAGCATGTCCTTGGCCTTCTGGGCGTGGCCTTCCATGTCGTATTCGTTGGCCTTCTGGGCGACCTCGAGCTTGTCGAACGCCTGGCCGACGAGCTTCTGCGCCGCGGCGAGGTTGGGGTGGCGGTCCTTGCTGACGTTCCTGGCCGGTTCCTTGGCGAGCGCGAGCCCGAGCGGGGCGGACAGCGCGACGGTGAGGGACAGCGCCTTGAGCATCGTACGCATCGGCAAATCTCCTGGTGATTGAGGCCACAGCCACGGCGGTCGACGAGCCCTGGCCGATTTTGCACCGGGCGTGCCCAGTGATGGCAGGATCTGCAAGGACTTGCGGCGGCCGGGCCGGGGCACACCTCCCCGCCGGGGTGGTTTGACACTCGCTCGGATCGAGTCGGACAATCGGCGGGTGTCGAGGGCTGCCGCCGAGGTCGGGTCAACCGCAAACAGTTACCAGATCCTTGCGAAGCTCGCGGCGGGCGGGATGGCGGAGATCTTTCTGGCGCGCGGCGAGGGGGTCGCGGGGGTCGAGCGCTACTGCGTGCTCAAGCGGATCCTGCGCGACCGGGCCAGCGACGTGCACTTCGTCCGGATGTTCCTCGACGAGGCCCGGCTCGCGGCCCAGCTCCAGCACCCCAACATCGCGCAGGTCTACGACATCGGAAAGCTCGGCGACTCGTACTTCTTCACCATGGAGTACGTCCACGGCGAGACCGTGCGCGCGCTCCTGCATCGCGCCCAGGGGCTGCGCCGCCAGCTGCCGATCAACTGCGTGCTGACGATCGCGGCGGGCGCGGCGGCGGGCCTGCACCACGCCCACGCCCGGATCGGGCTCGACGGCCGCGCGCTGGACATCGTGCACCGCGACGTGTCGCCGTCCAACTTGATGGTGAGCTACGAGGGCGGGGTCAAGCTGGTCGATTTCGGCGTCGCCAAGGCGGCCGATCGCTCGCAGGAGACCAAGTCGGGGACGGTCAAGGGCAAGATCAGCTACCTGTCGCCCGAGCAGTGCCGCGGCAAGCGGGTCGACCGGCGCAGCGACCTGTTCTCGCTCGGGATCTGCGTCTGGGAGATGCTGACCACCGAGCGGCTGTTCCGGCGGTCGAGCGACTTCGAGAACATGAACGCGATCGTCAGCGAGCCGACCCCGCCGCCGTCGTCGCGCCGCCCCGAGCTGCCGCCGGAGCTCGACGCGCTGGTGCTCCGGCTGCTCGCCAAGAGCCCGGACGACCGGTTCCAGACCGCCGACGAGGTGGTCGAGGCGATCGAGGCGGTGGCGGCGCGGACCAGCTCGGTGCTGTCGGCGTCGGGGCTCGCCCGGTTCGTGCGCGAGCTGTTCGGCCAGCGGCCCGAGCCGTGGCTCGAGCTCGAGAGCCAGCACGGGCCGGGCGAGGCGATCACGGTGACCAGCGAGCCGATCCCGCGCGAGCTCGGGATCGCGCTGGAGGACGAGGTCGATCACCAGCTGTCGAGCGTGGTCGATCTGAGCTCGCCGCGCTCGGTGACCGCGTCGCTCGACGAGCTGCAGCCCGAGCCGGTGCCGTTCGACGTCCCGACCGCGCAGCTCGGCAAGCCGTCCAAGCGCGGCTTCCCGCTCGCCGCGCCACCGCCGACCAACCCCGGCATCGCGCTGCGGCCGACCGGGGCGCCGCCGGAGTCGGGGGCATCGACCGCCGAGGCGCTGCCACCCGCACCGCCGGGGCCGGCGTCGGCGCCGATGTCGGCCCCGCTGGCCGCCGCGTCGGCATCGGGCTCGATGTCGATGGTGGCCGCGGTCGCCGCGTCGGCGTCGGCGTCGTTCGCTCCGGCGTCGGTGGCCCACGCGACGCCATCGGGGGCGATGCCGGTGATCGCGGTGCCGGCCGCCACCGCGCGGCGGACCGCTGGACCGCGCTGGCCGCTCTACGCCGTGATCGGCGGCGCCGCGCTGGTGGGGTCGATCGCGATGGTGTTCATGATGCGATCCGGATCCGGCCCGGCGGGTGAGGACGCCGCGGGTGCCGCCCTGGTCGCCGCGGCGCCGGTGAACCGCCCGCGCTCGCCGATCACCGTCGAGCCGATCGAGCCCGCGCCGACCCCGCCGCCGGTCGCGCCGGGGTCCGGCGAGGCGCCGAGTGGAGGCGCGACCGACCCGCCCGCGGTCCGCGCGCCGGTCAAGCCGGCCGGGACCCGCGCGCCGCCGCGCACCGCCGGCTCGGGGGCGCCGCGACCGCCGGCGAAGCGCGAGCCGGTGCCCGACGAGATGCCCCGGCTGTACGCCGACGGTCACTACGACAAGGTCGTCGCCCAGTGCGACGGCCCGGTCAGCGCCGAGCACGCGCCGCTGTGCTTCCTCGCCGCGTGCCACGTGGGTAGCGAGGCCGCGGCGCGCCGGCTGATCACCGCGGTCCCGGCGGCGCGCCGCGATCAGCTGACCACGAACTGCAAGCAGCTCGGCGTCGACATCAAGAAGCCGGACTGCGAGGCCGATCCGATGGCCTGCCAGCACTGAGGCGGGCTACGGGACCTGGATCTGCGCCGCGGGCGACAGCGTCACCGCGCCGGGCGTGTAGCCGGGGCTCCGGACGACGATGAAGCCGGTCGCGCCGCCACCCCCGCCGCCGCCGCCGCTGCACGCGTCGGAGCTGGTCGCCGGGGCGCCGCCGAGCGTCGCCGCCGCTGCCCCGGCGCCGCCGGGCTGGCCGCAGCCGCTCGAGGCGACCGCGCCGCCGGGCGCCGCCTGGGTGCCGACCGCGCCGTCGGCGCCGTCGTTGCCGGGGAGGCTCGCGTCGCCGCCGCCGCCACCGCCGCCGCCGTTCGCGGTGATCGAGCCGCCGAGCAGGACGATCGGTGCCTCGAAGCCGATGTGGCCGCCGGAGCCACCGCCGCCGCCGCCGCACGCCGAGCTCGTTGGCGCGCCGGCGCCCCCAGCGCCGTTGGCGCTGATCGTGCCGCGGACCTCGATCGAGTCGTGCGCCACCAGCCGGATCGCGCCGCCGCCGGCGCCGCCGAGCGCGCGCGAGCCCGCGGTCGCCGGGGAGCGTGCGATCAGCCCGGCCGCGCCGCTGGTGCCGCCGGGGCAGCCGCCGCGAAACGCGCCGTCCGCGCCGGCCGTGCCGGGCTGGCCGCCGGGGCCGCCCTGCGCCACGCCCCTGCCGCCGCGGCCCCCGGCGCCGCCGAGCGCC
>Ga0307515_10022140_pt1 | contig 11217 bp, 4 predicted proteins | sample 17_EM_MG_FD_194513 | JGI IMG/M metagenome (GOLD analysis project Ga0307515, IMG submission 194513) | Populus trichocarpa ectomycorrhiza microbial communities from riparian zone in the Pacific Northwest, United States - 17_EM | ecosystem: Host-associated > Plants > Roots > Unclassified | place... | reverse complement strand
TATAAGGGCTGCGGAGATTATAAGAGTCGGCGTTATTAAGATCTTTATCTTTACTGCTATCTAGAGATTTGCTATCTAAAGAAACCTTATAAATATTTAGGTCACTATAAGAGGCAAATTAGTAGATAAGATATTAAAATAGTATAACTAATATATACGATTTAATGGCTATCTTAGCCTTTAGATTTATATTAGCAGCCTTTTTAGCCTACTTTTTAAGAAAAGAAGATAACCGAGCCTTATTAAGCCTCCTTTTAGAAGTATTAGGTAGTAGTAGCAAAAAGGCAAATAGCAAAAAAGCGGATAGTAAAGTGGTCTACGGTAAAGATATAGGCAAAGGAAAGGTAGGCAGCGAAAAGGTACGTAGATTTTTAGCGGATTTCGCTCTATTTATATTTTTGTCATCTACTAAATCTTATAAAGAGCGCTTTAGTATATATATTTTTATAATTATATTAGCTATAGGTATAATTTAGTATTAAAAAGCTTACTCTTTAAGAATAGAGCCTAAAGGCTTAGTAGGAGTAGCTATAGCGTACTTAATAGCATCCTCGTTTATTTCGCGTATATTAAGCTCCTTAACTACCTAGCTGCTGTTATTCGCATTAATATTATTTATAGGTGTAAATAAAGGCATTATAGATAGAAGAATGCTAAGGGACAGTAGGTAAAATAATAATAATAAAGTTTACGGTGTAGTGCTATAAGGTAAAAGGTTGGTAGAGGAAGAAAAGGTGCGGAGGTTAATTAAAGGTAAATATCTATACTACCTATTTTATTAAATTAGCTCACTAATAAATAATTACTACTATAGTAACTTACCTTAGTAATTATTAACGGTGCGGATATATAAATATCTTTATCTTAGCTTATACGGATATCTTTATCTTAGCTTATATAGATATCTTTATCTTAGCCTATGCGGATATTATAATATTAATTACATCTATTAAATATAAGGTAGAGACTTAATTCCTATATACGTAGTAGCAGAGAGGTAAGAGCTACTATTTTATTACTCTAAACCTATAATAACAGTTAATCCGCAGTAATAGCTAACCCGCAGTAACGGCTAATTGGTATTTACTTAAATTCTATATTTAGTAACCCGGCGTTGCGTATAAGTGCTATAATACCACACCTTACAAACGCAAGCCTATCCTTTATCTTACTTAGAGAATCTTTAAGCTTACTTAACTAGCGATCTATAGCCTAAATATCTTTCGCTATCTTAGTTACCTATTTATAAACTATATTAACGCATACGGAAATAGCAATTGCTAAATACACCCCAACATTCTCTATACTAGTAGGAGCGGTAATAGTATTAGAAGCAGTACCAGGTGTACTAAAAATTAGTAAAAGAGTAGAAGAGGTGGCGGTGGAATGGGTGCCCCTATAGCTGCGTATATTACTATAAGTAAAAGTCTTAAGGAAATGGAAGGTCTCTAAAGGGGGGATAGTGCGGGTATAAAGCTATACGGATATTAGTAATATCCATATTATTAAGATGCGGATATTATACCTTTTTAGTAGGCGTTTTAGCTAGACTACTAGTAGAAGCTAATTACGCACGTTTTTTGCGCTAAGGTATAACCAGCTCTAGTCTTAGTAAATTATTCTATATATATATTAGCTAATAGAATAATAGTATACTATTAGTATATACCTTTTTATATAACCTACTACTTAAGCAATATCTTAAGCACGTACCTCTAAAATATAGCCTAGAGTTCTACTTATAGACGTAATATTTATAGTCTTACTTAACGTATAGAGCGTATAGCGGATCGCGCAGCATACTAGAGCTACCCTTAATATTCTAGACGTGGGTATATATCTACTAGCGAGTTTTCTTTATATTCTCCTAAGCACTAGCTTTTAGGGTATACTATTTATTTACTAACGGCACTTAAATAGAAAGGCGCTCGTTTATATTAATATCTAACGTTATAGCTTAGGCCGTCTGCGTGCTGTAGAGCTTATAAGGGCTATAAAGATTATAAAAAAATGGAGGAGGGCTTTTAGGAAAGTTAGCGTTATTAAGATTATTCTCTTTATCATTATCTAAAATCTCTAATATTTCTATTAGGTTACTATAAGAGGTAAATTAGTAGATAAGACACCAAAAGAGTATAGCTAACACATACGATTTAAAGGCTATCTTATACTAAAAAATTTGCGTAGTAATTCTATTAGCCTACCTCTTAAAAGAAGTAAAAGTATAATAAGGATTAAACTTCTTAAAAGTAGTAGGCGACGAAGAAATAAGCAGCTTAAAGGTAGGCGGCGAAGAGGTAAGTAGTAAAAAAGTAGGCAGTAAAGAGGTAAACAGATTTCTAGCGGATTTTGTAATAACCTTATTATAATGCTCTACTAGATCTAACAAAGAGTACTTTAGTACATATTTCCTAAAATTATATTAGCTATAGGTATAATTTAGTATTAGAAAGCTTACTCTCTAAGTAAAAATTCTAAAGGATTAGTAAAAGAAAGAGCGTCCTTAAAAGCGTTCTTAATTATTTTATTATTAATATCGCGCGTATTAAGTTCCTTAACTAAATAGCTATTAAATATATTTAGAGGTATAAAAAAAGGCATTATAGATAGTAGTATGCTAATAAACAGTAGATAAAATAATAATAATAAAGTTTATGGTGTAATATTATAAAATAGAAGGTGCGGAGGTTAATTAAGGTAAATATTCACGCTATAGATTTTATTAAATTAGCTTACTAATAAATAATTACTACTATAGTAACTTACATTAGTAAATATTAACTACCTTATATACGCTTATTTGTAACGCGCAAATCCTTTATAGTTAAGTTACTACTAATTAAAGTAAGTATACGCCGTCTAGTTAACTTACAAAGTAATATCAATATAGAATTACCACTTAATTAAGGTGCTAGAGAAAGGTTATAAGCGGATATTAGGTTTACTTAGTAAGCGGATTTCTTACTTTTAAAGTGCGTAGATACGTCCTTTTATTTTCTCTTACTATAAGGTAAATCTAATATTAGCTAAGAGGCTTAAGGTATAGTAGCCTAAGAAGAACGGATAATATCTAGTTAAGAGGATTATAAGATACTTAAACTAAATAGCTAATATAATATAGGTTCTATAGATTTTAGGAGCTTTTAGTATAAACCCTAGTATCTCTCTAAATAAGAATTTAATAAACTATTTAGATACGTATATAGAGATTAATACTTAATACCTAGATATTAATTAGAGCTCTACCCTAGTCTTAGTTAAGTTAATAAATAAGTAAAACGCTAAGGAATATTAAATACTAACCTGCTAAAGCTGCGTTATATTTAAAGCTAAGGGCAGAGATTAAGTACTAGGCCGTAGGTTCTAAGCTACACCCAGTTTAGAGAGCGGAGATTAAATATTAGACTATAAATTTTAAGCTATACCTAATTTAGAAGGTAGGGATTAAGTATTAGTACGTAAAATTTAAACTGCGCCTAGTTTAGAGGGCGGAGATTAAGTATTAGCCTATAAACCCCAAGCCTTAAAGTTTCCTAGAAGTGGAGATTTAGTATTATAACTTAAATCCTAAGCCTTAGAATTCTCTAGGAGCGGAGATCTAATACCATATTACAAATTCTAAATTTCTAGATTTCCTACTACCTAGGAGCTAATGCTATAGTATAAATCTTAAACTTTAAAAATTTTCGTAATTAGAGATCTAGTGCTATATTACGAATATTAAACCTTAGGCTTATCTAAAAGTTAAGACTTAGTATTATACTATAAGCTCTAATACTTAGACTGCCCTAAGGATTTAGATTTAATATTATGCTATAAGCTTTAATATCCGGATTACTTTAAGGACTAAGACCTAAGTCTGCGCTATAAGCTCTAATATCTAGATTATTTTAAGGGTTAAGGTGCGGAGCTACCTTATAAGCTATAATACCTAGCCTACCCTAAAGACTGATTTCTAATACTATAGTATAGACTTAGATATCTAGAAGCTATAGGGAGTTAATATCTATTATTATAGTATAAACCCTAATATCTAAGTGGCCGATATTTAATACCTAACAATAACTAACGCTAATTATTACCCTAGGGCTGTTAATACCTAGCCTAACTTTAGAATCCTAGATATCCGCCCTATATTAAAAACTAGACCTAACCGTCGCGTTATTAGGACTAATATCCGTTATAGGGTATTAGTATACTTAGCCTAGAGGTGTTCTACTAGCTAGAGTTTAAACTAGTTAGCTACGCGTTCCTATTAGATATAAGCTAAAAAGGTAATAGTATTGGCTGCCCTATATACGGATTTTTAGCGGATATTAACTAAGGTAGCTAGGCTACTTATATTTATAGACGTTAAGCTACTAATACTATACGCCTCTCCGCTACCCTAGACTGTAGTAATATTTACTTTATACTATCTTTTAATTTGCTTACTAACGCTAATAGCTAGCCCTTTACCTAATTTGCCTTTTCTACCTCCGCTTAAATAAAGGTAATAAACTTATCTAAATTCTTACTAAGCTAATTATAATTCTAATTAGGTAAGTTTTTCTTAAGCGCCTTATAGCTAGTTATATACTAAGCGCAGCTATAAAGGGTAGCAATTTACTTATTAAATATAATATAGCTAAAGGTTAAATTCTAAACAGTATGCTAATATTTCTTCTCTATTTAGTTATAGAACTAGTTTTTTATGCTTATAGTAAAGGCCTTTTATTATATCTTCCTTGGAATCCCCTCTATATACAGCTTACGGATATTAAACTCTTTAAAAGCCCGTAAAGTAGGATTATAGTTAAAGTAATAACCCTAGCTACTAGTAGATGGAGACTATTCCTTATAGTTCTCTAATATAATTTTTTATAAGTAGCCCTTTTCCTTATTTATAAGAGCATATATATAATAGGAGAGAGCTACTCTTTTCTTAGCTTTAGTCTTTAGGCGCTACGCTAGCTTCCCTAGTAGAATATCTATAGGTAAAACTACGGATATTCTACCTAGACTAAGCTCTTGCCCTATATTAGATGCAGATAAATTAAAATTAGCATTACTATATACGGATACTCTTAAAGATATATTACTAGTAAAATTAGCAGCCCCGTCCTCTTATAGTACCTATTACTTAATATAATATTTGCGGCTAAGTTAACTTAGCTAAGATTAAAAGGCTCTAGTATAACCGCGATTTTTAGCTAGTTTAGTAATATCCTTATAAAGACCTTTATATTAATCCTTAATTAAAAATATCACCTTACCTATTTAACTATTACTATAAGCACCGCGTCTAAGTTGTTGCTATATTATATTAACGGACTTATCTTTATATATGCAATACTATGTAATATAGTCGATATTAGGAATATTAGCGCTATAGGTAGGCGTATTAGAGGAGAGCAGAATATAGATTTCTAAGTTAGGCTTTTTAAACTCCTTATATAGTCTATCTTTATCCGTAATAGCTAACAATATATAATAAAGTTAAATAGCTCTTCTAGCCTACGCTTCCTAGTACCTATAATATACTAACTATAAATAAATTAAGTCCCTACCTAGTAATATTAGTTCCTTTAAATTAAGAAAAATAATTATTTTTGGGATTTAGTGGGGAGTTAGCGTATATTAGATTCTCTATTTAGTAGATATAGCGGTATATACACGGTCTATAATAAAGTATAAGCTTTTAAAGGACTTCTTATTTCCTTGCTTAATATATTTTTTAATAATTAATAGATCTAGCTGGTTAATTAATATCTATACTATATTAATATTATTTTAAAAGCCCGCCAACTTTTAAACAATCTTAAATATTATATTATTAAGTATTATAGTATAAGTAAACTAAGGCTTCCGCCCTAATAATAACTATACTTTCTATAACTATATATATAAATTCCGGAATAAACCCCCCTAATTAGCTATAAGGTGCACCTTATTAATTACTACTAGGCTAATATATATATAAAAAGTAGGGTTAATAAAAGTCTTATAGAACCTTTTATTAATTAATAGCTTTAGTAATATTAAAATATAAATATAAACTCTAATACGGATTTCCTATAAAAGACGTATAGATATTATCTTGGCGTATATATAAACTAGCCTTATTTTAAGAAACTCCTTAATCTTTACCTTCTGCTCTATGCTAATTGTATTAAGTAGTAAGATAATAATTACTACTAAGGCCTAAAGAAGACATAGCATTACTTATATTATTATACTTTTACTAAATAAGGTTTTTATAATAAGTATTATATCTTTTTTCTTAAATAGCAGCCACTTAAGGGCTTTAAGTTGCTCTGTATATTCGTAATATAGATATAAAAATATAATAGCCTTATTAACCTTACTTAGTTATTAGGCCTTGCTCTTTCCGTAAAGCGTAAAAAGCTAATCTTAAAAGTCCTATAGCCGTTACTCCTAGTTTATTCTATAACTTCTTTAAGTTTAATTATCTAGCACCTAATATAACCGCGGCTGTTCTAATATCTTATTTAACTTCTTCCCTCTCCACCTAGTAGGTTTTAGTGGCGGTATATAGTAGATTTACCAGATATCTATAGCTTAGTAATTAGCGTATAATAAGGTTTTAGTAGGTGTTATATACTATAACGCGGACACTATATATATCCGCTAGGCTATAATAAGTTCTTTAGGGTAGCTATTATAAATCTATACGGGTTTTATATATATTAGCTAGCGTTTAATAAAGTTATATATAGTTATAAGATTTCTAATAACGCGTTTTTTTAATAAAAATGATTATAAGACCTAAAAATACCTAAGTAATAAAAATTATATATTCTAAAAGCCTAGGTTCTATTATATAATTAATAAACTTTAGAAAGTAATATAAAATATTAGTATTAAGTTATTTTAATCTCCGTAATCTCTATAACGCGGATATTGTTAGAACGCGTAAGAACCCTCGGAAATGTGGCTTAGACGTAATTCTAGTAATTTTGTATAAACGTAGTTAGTTAGCTTGCGGACCGATTGAAAATCTATACCAATAGAATTACGTTTAAGCTTGCTAAGGTAAGTGTATATAGGCCTAATTACCCCGCGCGGGACTAATAAAAACCCGAACCGTGTACTAGACCTTCTTACAAAGGTCTTGCCAAAAGCGGTTAGCGTCTTGGCAAGGTAAGCCTTAGCAAGAAGGTCTGGGAACGAGATAAGGATGCCCTGTATCCTCTATACACAATACAATCAACTTACACACATAATGCACCGCTTATATTCCAACAGGTGTTGGATCCTCAATTTAAGTTTTATAGCCGTTGCAAAGCACCTCCCACAACCCCACTAATATAGCTTTACATCTTATAAATAAAGGCTCGTTTTATAGCCCTAGAATAGAGCTATGAAATAAGCTTCAATACATATAAATTGGAGTAATATTGGTGGAATTATACGGGTATATTGTTTTAATAGGGGTGATGCGTGCTGCTGCGGCCTGGCGATTTTTACCGATATTTTGAAAACGACTGTAGGAGGCAAATTCAGGCACTAGGTGGGGTATGCTTGGCAGCTCACCCAAATTTGCCCGACCCACAACCTTCCCTTTTTCTATGCAGAATAACTTTTTATACTTAGGAGGTATTAAAAGACCTTGTATTGCAAAGCTATAGCGCTTAGTAAGGACTTCAAACGAGCTACTATTTGTCCATTTTCGTCCACTTTTCGCAGAGTTAGAGGCGAAGAGGCCAGGAGGAAGGGGAACGTTTACTCTCGCCCATAAAAGGGCAGGAATAAACGCGCCCTTATAGCCTTTAGATAATTTTTCTTGCATTAAACAACTTAATTTAGGCTACTCTAGTCCATAGAAGATATTTTAACCTTATTGGCTAGAGATTATGCAAGTGGTGAGGAGGGCTGGTGAGCAACGCCGCTACTGAGAGTACGCACCGCTCCCACCCAGCACCTTTCCATCACCTTTCATCTCAACTTTTGTGTCCACATTTACCTTTTCACCACGGAGAGACCAAGATAATTTTATGGAATACCGCAATTCCGGGGCCGTAGCCTCCAATTCAGTTTTACGCATGGATGGATTCGTTCTTTTGTCACCTGGGCCGGCCACATTCACGTATAAGCGTATCCTTAACGTCGTTCGAGAAGCAACACAAATTTGCAATGAGGACAGTACGGGCTTATTTGAGGAGTTTGCGTGCAATGGCAAAAGCGTGGCAGAGGAATTGACCTTAAGAAGTCAAACTTCGTCTAAGCCAAAGCTTGCCGACGAACGTTCTGATGAAAGGGACAAGATATGTCGTATGTTAATCGGCGCAGCCAAAGAGCCTGGAGACCATATCGAGAGACTTGATCATGCGCTTCGACGCTTAGTCAATTTCAAGATCACCTTTCCCTCGTTGGATGAGTCTGAGTCAGCTCAGCGAGTTTGTGACGTCCTCGGAAGGCTGTCTGCAGAATGTCGAGGGTATCGCGAAGCGAACGATAAAAATACCTGCTCGAGCCTACGTCCTGATTATTTTACAGACGGATGCTGTATACCGAAGCCGGGTGCTCTCAGAGTCATGAATTACCTCCCAACGCCCATACTTCAGCTCGCTGTACTGGTGACGTTGCCCGTTTCACGTCGGCAGAATTGGCATGGACAGGTCACACAAGCTTTTGCCAACACGATAGCGGAATATCTTGAGTTTGCACTTTGCCTGAAGCCTGGCGTGGACTTCGACGCAGCTCAATTACTGATAGTCCGCTCCTGCTTATGGAGCCTATGGCATCGGAGCCTCTCTCTTCATCGTTACTATGTCCTAAGACTCCACTTGGATCATGGGTTCACCTATACAGTGCAGCGAGCTTTGAGACCAAGAGGCTTGAGAATCGAAGACATCGTACGCAGCCAACGTCAGGTGTGGGAGACGACGTACAACGACTTTCCTGATATACCTGGATATATGTGCAGAGATGCTCTCGACCTTCTCCGATCCGACCCATCATTAGTAGGTGTCGATTATGCAACCTTATACTTTCATTTCAGTCAAGCTTTTCCCGATCATTCACCACGAGAAGAACAGACCGGCCATACAATTAATTGCTCAGGTGGCTGTCCGAGATTACGTAGGAATGAAGCTTCCTATCAGTCTGTTACAGGCGCTGCTGCCGTGAGCTTGGCGCCGGTCCAGAAGGGCTGCCTGAATTATTGCGAGGCTTCGGAGCGAACAATGGCAATATCGCAAACGTGGGTCGATGACCCGGACAACTCGGATCACCTCCGAGGTATTAATGCATGCTTGCACGAGAAATACTATTCGTTGACTCTTAAACTGGATTGCGATTCATATTGGATCAACATCGCATGTTTACCAACCGATTGGGTATTCCGCAAGCAAGCTATGGAATTGGTCAATTCAGTCTTTGAGGGTAGCAAATTGACTCTTATCTGTGATCGTGATATCATGAGTCTTGAAGCACCTAAAGACAAGGAGACCGACATCTCTTCCATGGAAAAGCTACTGGCGACTGTGCTAGTCTGCGAATGGAACCTCGGAGCTTGGTCACTTATTGCAGCAACCAAGGGAGCCAAGAATTTGCACCTTCTTTGCAAAGATGACATACCAGTGTCATTGCAGGACGTGATTCAGTCCATACACAGAAGAGGAAGTATCGAACTTTCAAATTTGTGTCTATCGTCGTACTATCTTCTCAAGCCGAGTGTTATTTGGGCACTATCAAGCATAAAGACGTTATTCTGGAACGATTCACCCAGTGGGATCTTCGTAAACCGCCGGACTCGCACTATGGCTGTCGAAGAGGCGGGTCGCCTTCTGAGCCATCGCCATACGAGCCACGAAAAGGACCGTATACATATCTGGTGCCTGCTGACTGGTGTCTCTCCGATTGATACCGTATCAGAGTTCTGGTGGCACATTAGCGAGATTCGGACAGGATATATTTTATCAACTACATCCCGCGTCACTGGGACTCCAAACTTTGGTTGGGCACCCGTTAGCCCTGATTCACGGAATGCTGGAAAACAGGTTTCATTTTACCGGAGGCAAAGGTTCGCCTGGTATGCTGAACGAAGTGTAATTGGCCGGAGTGATCCTACATCTAAGCCCAGACTGAGAGGATTACGAGCAATTTGGAATTTCTGCAACTTGGAGGATTTAAGGATGACTAAAGGTTTCCAATCCGTACTTGGCCACACCTGGGGCATAGCCGGCAAACTATGGGAGAGATCGCTTGAGGATGGCTTCTCCCATGGTTTGAGGAATATCGAATGGGGTATAGGTCGGATGGCTACCGGTGACGAAGAGTGGCATGTGAAGAATAGGCTGGCGCTGCATGCTAATAAGTTATCGACTGCATGGCTGTTGCTTCGACTACCCACCGCCTGCCGTAAGAAGCTCTTTGAAATAGTGAAAGAGCATGCGCAAGGAGCAAAATGCATTGCCCTCATCTATCCGAAGTTGCAGGACCATGGTTCAGAAGACCCTATCGAACCGCATAAATTGATGGAAGATTTCACTCTAGCGGTGATTTCATCCAATCAGGGCGATCAGCTAGGCGCGAAATGGAGGTGGCTAGGAGTTACTGAGTGGGACAAGAATGTTTCCCTCCCGCCTTTTCAAACAAGAGAAATCACACTTGAATGAGATGAATGCCAGAAATTTGGAAAGAGATGATTGTGCTACTAGACCTTCCATGACAACATTTTCTTATGGCGCTGTCCTGTATCCAATTCCCAAATAATCGGACAGGATCCGGACAGTAACCCTTGGCAGTAACTTTACTATCCGAATCTTTTGCCAAGTTTCATTCTGCCGGTGCAAAATTAGTGGCTTAGAGCTTATTTATTAGAGTCGTAGCTTAATTTAGCACGGCTTACCCCCAGAGGCGCCTCCCCCTACGCCTCTACGCCTCTGCGCCTCTACGCCTCTGTGCCTCTGCACCTTTATATCTCTATATATATCTCTATACCTCTCTACCTAACACCCTATAAGACGTGCAAAGAGACGTATAAAGAGACGCAAGGAGACACGGGCAGAGACACGGGCAGGGACACGAGTAGACGTACGAGTAGAGCTATAAGCAGAGCTATAAGCAGAGCCACGAGCAGAGATATAAGTGGAGCCATAAGCAGAGCCACAAGTAGAGACGTAGAGAGGTGTAGAGGTATAGAGGTATAAGGCGTGGAGGTAGAAAGGGGTATCTGGAAAGGGAATATCAAAGCTTAGCCTTAATTTACCC
>Ga0307515_10022139_pt1 | contig 11217 bp, 2 predicted proteins | sample 17_EM_MG_FD_194513 | JGI IMG/M metagenome (GOLD analysis project Ga0307515, IMG submission 194513) | Populus trichocarpa ectomycorrhiza microbial communities from riparian zone in the Pacific Northwest, United States - 17_EM | ecosystem: Host-associated > Plants > Roots > Unclassified | place... | reverse complement strand
ATTCAGTAGGTCATAGTTAATGGAAACAGGTAATGAGACGTTCGATGAGACATTCGATGAGACATAGTTCGTATAGACGATCTAGGTTGTTAGATAGTAGTTCAATGGTGGTAAGGAAGTCCAATTCAGGTCGACACACCCCCCCAGCTAATCGACCAGTCGGTAATCAGCTGAATATATTAATATACCCAAATAGGAAATATCCATGGTGTTAAACTAATAAGTAAGGAGATAATGTAAATAAGCCAAACAGTCTATAAAGCGCTAATCGATCTTATTAACATAGGAATTCTGGTTTAGTGTGGTTTTCGATCATGCAGTAAGCGAGCATAAAATATCCTTTATCCAATAGAAAATGCATAAAATATCGCAATCGATAAGGATAAAGTGCCCTATGCGGAGCTTTTCTACCCCAACCAGGCAGACGGTTATTAGTAAAGTTTGGTAAATATTACGGATATTGCAGATATTGCGGATATTGCGGATATTATAGTAGGAATAGGTAAGCATATAAGGTATTATAGGGCCTCCCCCCTAACTATATAATAGCTAAATACTTAGAGAAAAATCCCCTATTTCTTTTGTAATTCTTCTCTAATGCTAATTCTTTAAATACTCTGTTTTCTTAAGAGTTTTAGGATCTATCTACATTCTATCCTATAATACCGTACAACGTCCTCCTGAAAAGACCCTCTTTGGGTTATCGCTTATTGCCGGAATTAAGAGAATTTCGATTGCTATAAGCGAGAGCCGTAGCTAGCGCTTTCGTTGCTGTTCTTAAGACTACCACTAAAGCGCTGTTGTTAAAATTTTATACGGTATCTTAGAGATAAAGTCCTTATACTTATCCTAACTTTTTAGTTAAAATATTATACTATTAAGATCCTCGGCGATCTTATTAAACTCATTAAGGTCTTAAGCTAGGGCTAGCTTTTTATATAATAATATACTTTTAGGCATAGAACTTCTATTCTAATATCTCTCCTAAAGCTCTTTAACGCTATTAAGTATAGGCTTACGCCACTCCTTCTTCTAAACCTACTTAATATATCTTATATAATGGGCTAGATAAAGAATAAGCGCAGCGGCGTAAAGGGGTGAGTTATTCGTTTTATAGTAATACCTATTAAAGGTATTTTAGGCATTTTTAATGCGTTTAGAGAACTCCTTATAAGATATATACTCCTTCTATTATATATTAGCTAGGAAATAGAGAGGTAAAATAGACTAACCTAGGATTTATTAAGGTGCTTAATTATAACGTCTATTATAAAGAGCATATTTTTAAGCATTGCTTTATATCTTTAGCATTTTAGGGTTACCTAGTGGAATATTTAAAGAATTTTTTTTATTATATAAAGAGCCTCCCAGTCCTTTAGACTAAGATAGTCCTTTTTAAGTATATTAAGGTTACGCTTAGTATACGTATTAAGGGTAGACTTTTTCTAAATTGCTACGCTAAGTATAAGATACTAGCTATTCCATCTTATACAATTATTAAGCAGAATTCTTCTTCTTATAAGACTTTTAAACTCGCTTGTATAACTAGCTAAGCTATAGATATATATGGTAATATTATAAAGCTTTTTAAATGCGCTAAGTTTCTAAAATATATTACTCTTCCTTTTTTTCTCTTCTAGATTAAACTTCTTTCCTTTTACCTTATCTTCTTTATATAACTTAATATTATTAAAACTAATTAAGTTTTTAAAAAGGAAAGCCTATATAGTAAGGTTTAGAATATAACCTTAATAGCAGATCCGTTAATAGATAGGATTCTATTTAATTCCCTCTTCTTAAAGAAGCTAGTCGCTTATTATATAACAGAGCTTATTATTTACGGTATAGTTATTAAATATAACAGCACCTAGCTTTTACGTAATCCCGTAGTCCTTAAGCACTAAAAGAAGAGTATTTTATTACTTATTTTTACTATAAGAGGTACTGTATAAAGGCTAAGGAGAGCGTTTATAAGCTTCTTCTGGCTATTAATAAAATAGCCGCAAATTATAAGGAGAAGGTGATTATTTAGAGAAGTCTAGATATTAATAGAGAGGTAAATACTTATTAATATAGATTATAGCCTCTTTTATATAATATCCTTTTATAATAGCTATAAGTTATAAATCTTTTTCCTAACTTCTAAATAGGCTATAGTTATATAGCCGTCTACTTTAGGATTAATTAACTATAGAAGGACATAGAACTCTAGTCACTTAACTATCTAAAATGGTAAGTTTTGTATAATAATTAATGTAATAAGGGCCTTATTAATAACTTCCTTATTTAGGACTGCTTAGAGTACTTCTAAATCTAGCTCTTCTATCTCGTTTTAAGACGACGCTTTAAGGTAAAGATCTTTTAATTAATCCCGTATTGCTTCTTTTGTATAACCAGTTTTAGGCTTAATTATAATGCTATGCTTTAACACTAAGTAGTTTCGGAAGTTAGAAGTTGACTATATAGCGTATAGCTCTATATAGTGTTTATAATAGAATAAAAGACGGGCTTTTTTATTTTATATAGGCTTATTATTACTTAATAGACGGGTATACTCCTATGTTAAAAGAGCTAAGCGACCTCTTATATTTTTTGATTTGGAGGTATTAATAGAGTTAAGAGCTTCTGATTCCACTTCTAAAGCCATATTTTATACAATAATAATAAGGAAGAAGGTAACTGAAAATTTATTTGGGGTATGCTAAGACTTATCGCGATAAGGCTTATCTAAAACTACACTGTTCTGGTTAAGCCAAAGCTTTTTTTAAGGTCTAGTAATCTGGTACTTCTTAATTAGCTCTTCCTTAAATAGTTAAAGCTTTAGTACGTTCTCTCTACAGCAAATCGCCATAATATCGTCGACATAGACGCGGTAGGTCTTACGCGTTTGCTCTTTAGGAACTGCTTCTAGACGCGCCGTTCTTCATATTAACGGCCTAGAAGGTCCTGCTGGGGTCTTGTCTGGGGTAGGAGGCTCTGGTAAGAAGTCGTCCTTTAAGGCTTGTGGGCTAATAACGTCATCGTCTTAACGACTAAGCTCCTCTCAATCGGTCGCTTAATCTTGATTTCCATTAAAATCCACCTATTAACTTCCACTAATATCCTCTCGAATTTCATCTATAATCTCGTTAAGTTTGTCTAACGTCTTGTTAAGCTCTTCCTAAAGTCCTTTCTAATTAGGAATAGGGTTAAATAAGGCCTTACTTAAGGTCCTTAGTCGCGGTTCGTTATACTCAAGCGTCAATTAATCGCAATGGCGCTCGCAATAGGTAAATATTTTGTAGTCGTTCTTATACAGTAGGTTCCTTCTATTGTCCCACCATACGTCCTTATTATTAAACTTCTTTAAGCAGGCCAAATTCGTATGGAAATCCGGTACGTACGCTGCCTTAGCTAGTAAAATCTCCCTAGGACCCGATGGCGTCTAGATCGTATTTGCTGCTGTTCCTATACCCTTAATTAAATCTATGCCCGTTCCGGTATATATAAAGCTATTACCTAGTTAAAGCTTACTAACGAACCTTAATTAATCGTTAATAACGTATATACTAGTTGCATTGTTAAGGATCACGCTATTGCGTAGTAGGTAGTTAGTACCCGCATTCTAGGTGTCTGCTTACTGTATAGTAAATATAACGTCTTAGCCACCCACCCAAGACAGTCCACGGACCTCCTACGAAAATTAAAATCAATTTAATATCAAAATCGACCCCAAAATTAACCCCAAAGTCAACCTAAATCTACCTATATAATTACAGCACCTGTTGTACCAATCGCGTGCTTACGCGTTCGGTACATCAACCATACGTTTACGCGTTTAGTGCACTAACCACCTACTTACGCGTCTAGTGCACTCCTGGAGCACTAACTAATTAAGGGGGAGGCGCATTAGTATATAGACTACGTAGTCTGCTTTATAGAATTCGATAGTTACTACTATCTTAAAGAGTATACAATACTATATATATTTCGTGCCCTAGGATATAACTCACTTATACTATTAAGTTGGTATAAACACTAATTAGTAAGCGCGCACAGATTAGCAATTACTTAATACCTCCTACTAAGCGATCACAATAGCGACCACCTATTTAGACTCCTAGTACGACCTGCTAAAAGGTCGGAAGTTGGGGATTACGGACTTATTACCAACTCCGTATACTTATTTAAGTCTTAGTATAGTTTACTAGAAGTATAATAGACGCGAATATAGACCTATATAGAACCCCTTACCCTTCTATAAACTATTACGGACTTATTAATTACCTTTACAGACCGTTACGGAGACCTCCTACCCCTCTATAAACTACTACGGACCTATTAAAACCCCTTACGGATATCCTTACCCTTTTATAAACCACTACAGACCTATTAACTAATTTTACGGACTACTATAAGACCTCTTCCACCCACTATATACTATACTATATATATAGTATAGCAGATATCAGTAAGTAAGTTAATAAAGGTTAAGAAAAGTAGAGGCAGGGAGTTAACCTTACGTCTATAACTAATGTTAACAACTATATTAAATTTAAAGTTCTTAAATATAAATATTTTAAGCTTATAAACAACGACCTATAGGAAGACTTTACGGACTTTATAGAAGCTATTTTTAAGGCCTGTAACCCTACTACTATCTATAACCTATAAACCCTTTTACGTCACTAGGGCGTATAGGTTAAAAGGGATAAATAAGTCACTATTATATAGTCTTTATATAATATAATATATAAAAAGGACCAAACAAAATAGACTAAAGAGGAAATTCTAGACTAGGTTAAAGCTATTAAAGAACTCTTTACTTCTTCTAAACTTAATAGGATTGCTAGCCTTATACCTAACCTACTTAACTAAATCTATCCTATAAACTTAAGCAGTTTTAGAATTAATCTTATAGGCCAAAGTATACCTAATACTTAAGTTATGGACTATAATACCCCTATAACCCAAATTATAGACTATAATACCCCTATAAACCAAAATACGGACTAAACCCCTCCTATTATTTAAGTTATAGATCTATAAACTACATAAGTAAAAACCTATAGTAAGGAGCTAGTTAACCTAGCTAAGCTCTATACTAACAAATCTAAGTATAGTAGTGAAAATAATAACTTTAACTTTAAACTAACTATCTTTACAGACCTCTATTAGAAGGCTAATATTCCTAAATAGGAGTTTAGCTAAGCCTACTTTACCATGCTACGCGGCCTAGCACTTAACTACTACTACACTAACCTTAAGAGTAACCCCCTTAGTATTCCCTTTAATAAGCTATATAAAGCTATATATAACTACTTTAAAGGGCCAGAATATAAGTGTAATATCCTTACTTAATAGAATGCGACTAAGTTACGGACCATAATAGACAAGAATACTAAAAAATCGACTATAGAGTGCCTACAAATCCTTATTAAAGACCTCCGCCACCTATAGTACGGTTTTAATATTAAGCTTTAAACAGACGACTTCCTGCATAATAAACTTATTACGGCTTACTAGGAAATAGAACCCTATAAATACGCCTATTATAAGCCCGCAGACACCATAGCTGGCCTTATTAATAATTTACGGTCCTCTATTATAACGTACGAAGCCTTAAACCCGCTAGGCAGTACTTAAGCCTTTATTACGGACCTACAAAATCCATAAACTAACTTAGATGCCTACTTTATAGACCGCCGCTACCGCTAGCAGTACCCGTATTAACTAGGTCCTACCTATAACCCCTATAACAACTCCTATATAAAAGTATACCCCTATAAACAAACTAGCTAAAAGTGCTTTATATATAGTAAGGAAGGATATTAGTTTATAAGGTATACCTAGGAAGAATGCGATAAGTTTAAGAAGAGATTTAATAGATGGATTAACTAGTTTATCTTAGACTATAAAGAAAAGGAACTAAAAGAGTCTCTTAATAAGTTAATAGAAGCCCTTATAATTAATTTTAACTTAAATACCTAGGAATAGGAGACCCTAAAGACGTTCTTAACTACTTTTAGACCTTTTACAGACAGCTAAGCCTTTAATATTATAACTGTATTAGCTGACCGCTCCTTTACACACTTAATTACACCCAAAAACTGGCCCGTAAATATACCCGTTAAACCTATTACGGACGTTATAAACCGCGAATAGGACCTATTTACATATATTATTATAGAACGCTATACCCCTAAAGAATTCTATAGAGTTATAATCGATATAAGTGCCTTTAAGAAGTCTACTATAGGTTATAGACAGTACCTTATATATAAGACCACCGTAAATGACAATACGGATATTAATACTATGCAAACTAGGGCCATAAACGTCTAATTCGGCATCGGCTTAACCACATTAATTAGATTAGTGGCAGTTAAGACCCTAATTAGCCTAGTTAACTTCCACGTAGTAAAAGCAAACACCCCTTTTCTACTCTATCTTACAGATATAGATAGGTTATAGGTTTACTACAATAATGTTATAGATACTATAATTAGCCCTATAACTACCCTAGGAAGCAAGTATATTACCTTACTAATTATATAACAATTTGGACACCTATTCCTTATATAGGGAGAAACTTTACGGACCTATATTTAGGAATCTTTTAACTATAACCCATACTACCCTACTAGTACTAAAATCCACTAACTACACCGCCGTTTTAGCTACCTGTTAGCCGAAAAGCTATATAGAGTCCTTAAACGCTCTAAATATAACAATATTAATAGGAAGGCAATTAACCACCTAACTAAATACTACTCTTTTTACCAGAAATACGGACGTTCCCTAGGCAGATTTAAGTTCACCCTTTATAAGGACCTTAACTTTAACTACTTAGTATATATGGACATTATATATATTAACGGTAGTCTAGTATTATATATAATTAATAAGGCAACCCACTATTAAGCTACCTATTAGTTATAAAATATATCCATAAAATATACTTAGGATATTTTACAGACCTACTGGATTAATATATACCTTAGGCCCCCTAAGTATATTACCCACAACGCTAGTAAGAACTTTATTAGCAAAAAATTCCAGTAGTATACTACGGCCATGGCTATATTAATAAAAGCCGTTCTAGTTAAGGCGTATTAGTCCGTTAGGCTTATTAAGCGAGCTTACCTAGCTTTATAGAGAGCTTACTAGATTATTACGGACGAGTATAAGAATATTTAAAAGGAACTAGCTTTACAGATAGCCGTAAAAGCCGTTAACGACACCACTAGCCCTAATAGACTGGTACCTACCCTCTTAGTCTACGGAGCCTACCTAAGGATAAGTAAACTAGACCCCTATACCCCATCTGTTATGGATTGAGTAGCTATAATATAGAAGGCAATAGCCGAAATAGTTAAATTATGGGCCAAATAAACTATTAATAACGCCCTATACTACTGCAACGGACCTAATATAACCCTAGTATATAACCTCCCGCTTAATTCTAAAGTCCTTATATAGCGTAAAAGCGGCAATTAGACTAGACCTTACCGTCTACTAGCTGTAGAAGATAAGACCTACTATATATAGCTCCCTAGCGGACTAATAAGCTTTAGAAGCATATCTATAAAACCCTATTTTCGGTCCAAAAACACCTATAACGTTAAGCTAGACGAACTAGAAGCACCTACTAAATTAGATAAACTAGAAGCACCCGCCAAATTAAATAAACTAAAAGCACCCTTACCTACCTTAAAGGTCCCTTAGAAACCCACTAAACCTACTAAACCTACCGTAAAGCGTAGCCGAGGACGCCCCTATAAGAACCCCGTAACGGAGAATTACCCAACCTCCGTAGATATATCTATAAAGCAATCTCCACCTACGGATATATTAGTTCTAGTATAGGAAGCCCCTTTTACGGATTTATAACGTAAAGAGATTAATAAACTACTTAAAAAGGGCGTCTTTACGGTTATAACGGAGAGAGAGGTTCAATAAGGCGTCCGTATATTTAACTTACGCTTTATTAATAAAATTAAGCACCCTAGTACTAATAAAGCCTTTAAAAAGTTAAGGCTTGTTATATAAGCTTATAATAACTAGGGAAAGGACTTAGTCCTTATGCAATCGCCTATAATCTAATAAGTTAGCTAACGGATTATACTTATACTTACGCCCGGCCTATAGCAAAGTAAACCTATAGCTTTTTACCTACGGGATATCTTATAAGCCTATATATAATCTAATACCTACCTAAGTAGGGATATCTTTATACAACCACCGTTTAAGCTTAATTTGTAACTAAGAATAATTTTACGGGTTATAAAACTACTTTACGGAGTACTAGAAGCTAGAAACTACTAGTTTAAGATATATTACTAACATTATATCTATAAACTTAAGATGGAGCAGTCAACCTATAACCCTTACCTCCTATACACCCTATTAAACGGCCTTAGTATTATTAGGCTCTAAATAGATAATACTCTCTTTTTAGCGGACTAGACTTTTATGGATATAGAGGAGACTAAACTATAAGAAGCTAAGTTCCTAGTAAAGCCATAAGAGTAGTTAACTAAGTAGACTCCAATTAAGTTTAACAGAGGCTTAATTATATAAAAGGGCAACTTAATTTAGCTAACCTAGAAACGCTAAGCTTAAAACCTAAAGCTTATTATAGTAAAGCCTATAGACCTTACTAATTCCCGTAGAGAGACCTATAAGACTATAAATATAAAGGACTAATACGCTGTATAGCGTGTAAGAGGCGCCTATATTGCTATAGTTTACTAACCTAAATCTACCTATAACTTATCCTTTGCGGCCTAGGTAGTAAATCCGCAAAAAAAAAAATTAAGCAGTTTAATAAGCGCATTTAATAGTAGATTAATAATATAATAAGAGGACTTACTTTTATACCGCTAGACCTAAATTCTATTAGCGTAATAGTATTTATAGACGCCTCCTTCGCCAATAATAGGGACCTATTATCGTAAATCGGCTTTATAATTATACTTATGGACCATAATTAAAACGCAAATATACTATATTAGTCTTTAATTAAATATAAACGAGTAACCCGCAGTATACTAGCTTCTAAACTATATATACTAGCCTATAGCTTTAATATAGCAGCCGTAATTAAATTAACGATCTAAAAGATCTTATAATTAGAGTAGCTACCCCTAGTTTTATACACTAATTTAAAGTCCCTTTATAACTGCCTAGTTAAACTAGGTATAATATAAGAGAAGAGGCTTATAGTCAACCTAATATACTTATATTAGGCTTATAAACAACATAAGATTACGAAGGTTAAATAGATTAGCAGTAAAGATAACCTAATAGACGCTATAACTAAGGTAAAGCCGTGTTAAGCTCTAAAAACCTTAATTAATATAAATAAGCTTAACCTAAAGGTTATAGAATGGGTAGAATAAGACTAACGGAGCACCTATAGTCTATTTACGGCCTGTCGGAAGGCCGTATAGTTTATTTACAGCCCGTTAAAAGGCCGTATGGTATATTTACGGCCCATTAGAAGGCTGTATAGCTTATTTTGCGGACCGTAAGCAGGACTTACGGCCGACTTAGAGTACCGTTTGGAAGGCAGGCCAGAGGGCACCTTAGGAGGGATTTCCTATATATTTTCTTACGTGTTTTACGGTTCTATTAAGGCAATTACAGAGGCTATACATAAGTGGTTTTATTTTTTAAGTACTGCTAGTGTATAATTACAGCACCTATTATACCAACCGCGTGCTTATACGTTCGGTACATTAACCACGCGTTTACGCGTTCGGTGCACTAACCACCCGCTTATACGTCTAGTGCACTTCTAGAGCACTAACTAATTAAGGGGGAGGCGTATTAGTATATAGACTACGTAGTCTGCTTTATAGAATTTAACAGTTACTACTATCCCAAAGAGCATATAATACTATACGTATTTCGTGCCCTGGGATATAACTCACTTATACTATTAAGTTAGTATAAACACTACCCTATTATATAAATACACTATAATCCATTAGTAGTTCCTTCTAAACCTTCTTTGTAAAGGTAATAACCCCCTATAATGCAGCCTTTCTTTCCTTTACCCTCTTCTCTTCCTGTTCCTTTTAAAGCTTTTCGTTGTTCTTCTTCTGTGCCTCTACTACTAATAAAACTCGTGCCTTCCTATAGGTAGCTCTTATCTTACTAATACGCTCCTTTTTCTATCTTTTAAAAAGCTCCTAATTTATTCGCTTAAGGATTGTGTTATTATTATTATTGATTCTTGTTTAACGTCTGATGCGGTCCCAATCAAGGTCCATGTAGACTACTGCCGTGATATAGATACAAAAAACCTCTAAGGCGAACGTGAGTGGTAATACAGAGTGTACCCCTCTAGGTAGCACGCCCGTACTACGTCAACGGGAGGAAAAATACCTTTAGGTCAGGATTGTGTTATTAGCTACCGTACTTAATGTAAACTGCCAAATATTATATATAACTTAAGAATGTAGGGGTAATGCACCTTATAAGAGCTGCCTAAATATTTTAGTAAGTCTCTCCTCTATAAAAGGAGATACGGGTATATTAAATTTATAGCTATTCTTATCTATAAAGCTTATATAGGAAGGAGTTATTAGCTAAATCTTTTTTAAAATAACCGAAGGGTTAAATAGTAAAAGGCTAGTTGCCCGCCATGCACTTACTATATTAGTTAATAATATAGCTTTATCTTGTGCAGCTTGGTAATACTTAAAAAACATAGGCTTAGTAATATTAATAGCTCTATAGAAGGCGAAGTTATAGAGGCGTTTTTAATAGGCTTTTAATAAGGGGCTGAATATGCCAATATTTAGGGGTTAAAGTAAGTGTGTTAAATAAGGTGGTAGACAGAGAGGGATAATCTTATAAGCCTCGCAATACTTAACAAATTGCATTGATACGTGGCTCTCGTGTCCGTTAAGAATTAATAGGCGATAGATTCCTTAAAGGCGTGGCTCTGTATACTGGTTAAAGTGTTTTAACTAATTGACTGCGATGTCCGAATTTATCTACCCCGAATCGCTTACTTGAATTACTGTCTCGCGATTAAGTCCAGGTGATATCCAAGATCGTTGCATTTGCTTTCCTTGAAAGATAAGGTAGGGAGGTAATCGATATTGACCTCCTAATTGACCTCCTGATTGACTTCCTGATTAACCTCCTGATTGACCTCCTGATTGACCTCCTGATTGACTTCCTGATTGACCTCCTGATTAACTTCCTGATTGACCTCTTAAT